>VAOY01020625.1_pt1 | contig 18241 bp, 17 predicted proteins | sample 3393881 | NCBI WGS metagenome assembly VAOY01 (sample SAMN08290430, study PRJNA428436) | hydrothermal vent metagenome | isolation source: Deep-sea hydrothermal vent chimney | place: Indian Ocean: Southwest Indian Ridge
CAGCCCATCTGAGATCGGATGGACTGTAAGCGGCAACGTTCCCCATCAGCAGATTGAATTCTTCGGGCAGGACTCCCACAACAGTATACGGCATATCGTTCAACGTGAGAGTAGCTCCCAGAATACTCTCCTCTCCGTTGAACTGCCGCTGCCAGTACCCGTAGTCGAGGACAAGTATATTTCCAGTTTCCTCAACTCCATCTTCAGGAGTGAAGCTGCGACCAAGAATCGGATCGACACCCAGTACTTCAAAAAGTTCAGGAGTGACTGTTGCTACCAGAACCTCTTCTGGTTGATCCAGCCCTGATAAAACCATCGGTGCGTCATCAAATGCACAGAGGCCGGAGAAAGAAGATGCCCTGTTCTTAAGATCCAGGTATTCCGGTGCTGAGACTTCATCACGCGAATCAGTAGCAAGCTCTTCCTTCATGGCGATTTCTATAAGCACCAGCTCATCCTGCTCCTCGTAAGGAAACGGCACGAAAAGCAGGGAATTCGCCAGAGCGAACATCGTGGTGTTTGCAGCAATGGCCAGGGCAAGTGAGAACACTGTTACCAGTGTGAGAACAGGAGTTTTCCTCCACATCCTGATACCGTATCGCAGATCCCGAAGGAGATTTCTCATTAAACGGGTCCCATCAAGCGTCATATGGTTATGGTTGGTAAGACCTCCATTTATGGTCTACGTAAGATTGACTGACAAGGTTTTGGTGAATCGCTGCTGATTCAATAACAGGATCATTCACATTACATTTCTGAAACTGTCGTTTATTTCTGATATAATTAGTCATAATAGTCATTATGACTAATTACAAGGTGCTGCAAAATGCGTCATATCTCTTTAAGCGAAGCCAAGGCACTGTTCTCCGATTGCATCCGGGCAGTTGAGCAGGGTGAGTTCCTCATCATCACCAGGCATGACAAGCCGGTAGCCGCCATCGTACGGCCACAGGATATCGAACAGCTGGAACGACTTCGCCGAGCAGGTCCGGAGGGCGGGCTGGCCTCTCTGGCGGGTGGATGGGAGGACTCGACAGAGGTCCTGCAGGTTATCGCGGAGACTCCGCGCACACCATTTCGAGTAATCCCGGAGGTGGAGTAGGCAATGACTTACCTGTTTGATACAGATGCCATAATGGAGGTCATGCAAACTGCTCCAGATCCGACCTACCTGGAGTGGCTGCGGCAAATCCCACGCGAGGATCAGTTTATCAGCGCCATTTCAATCGGTGAGATCTACTACGGCGCCCTGCGAGTCCCCCGCCGTCGGAGACACATCGAAAATATCGAAAACCGCCTGCTGCCATCAATAACAGTGCTTCCGTATGACGCAGCGATCGCCAGGGAGTTCGGCAAGATCTGTAATCAGCTCGAATCTGCTGATGCCATTCTCTCTATTGCAGATCTTCAGGTGGCAGCTACGGCTGCCTATCACTGTTTAAAACTGGTTACAGGTGATATCGAACGGTTCAGATGGATAAGAAGTCTTCAACTGGAGAATATTCTGGCCAGGTCCTCAGATTAAATGGTGGGCGACGAGGGACTTGAACCCCCGACTTCGGCGATGTGAACGCCGCGCTCTAGCCAGCTGAGCTAGTCGCCCTCATTTCCTCAGCAGAGTTCGAAAAGTAGGTCCGTCGAGTGAAGAGTCAATCCCATTCATACCCGATTTCAGACCGGGAAGAGGAAAGCAGTTTTCCGCTGCGCTCGATGCATTCCATCCGGTATTGATATACACCGGGCCCAGCGACATTCCAGCTCCATTATCAGTTGAGGGATCCTCTTTCATCTGATTGATCATAACCATTCCCATCCCTATCCCAATTCCATCCCAGAAGAGATCCTTGCCGGAGGCATAGCCTCCACCGCTCACGGCGTCGTATATTTCCTTGCCGATGCTGAGCGCCACACCCGTTGCCGCACCGACCATTCTGGCCTTGTCGTGATCCAGATCCCATGCACTTGAGGCAATTGTGTAGCTCACGCTCGTAGCCAGAAAGCTCCCGATGAAATGGAGGAATTTATCGGCACCGAACCAGTCGTCCTGAGCCCCGACTTTCCCCTGAATGGATATCATTAAAACCAGAACCAGAGAGGTGAATGCAGGTAAGCGTTTAGATCTGTTCACCGGGCGTATACAATTTCTCATATTCATCGAATATGAATTTATCGGTCATCCCGGCTACAAAGTCACAGACCGTCCTGAAGTAGGCTGGATTTGCCAGATAGCCGGCCCTGTCTTCATCGATCTGGCTCGGTGGCAGATCTCTCATGAACCGGATCTTCTGACGCTTTGCAAAGCCGAGCAGGACGTAATCGGGCAGCTGCAGCGGCCGATTCAGGTAAGCCTTGAAGAGCTTCCGCATTAAAAAGACTGCTTTACCATCCATTCGACTGACGCTGTAACAGTTGATGATGTTGTCGTAAACGAACCTGTGAAGCTGCTTGTACTCCCCCTTCAATCCCGAATCGAGCTGGACCAATCCACGCGGGATCTCCTCCAGGACCTCGTGAAAATCTCCCGGTCCTTTTATCCCTTTCGATTCTATCCATTTTCCGATTCGTCTGACACTGCTGACTATGGCGTTAGTAACAAGCAGGTGGATAAGGCCGCGGATGAGCATGTTCTGACGCATGAACCGTGGTTGATCGTGATAGCCGGGCATGTTCCTGATGACCAGGCGACTGATGGAGAGCTCCTCTGCCTTGCCCAGTTCAACCTGCCCCTCGCGGAGTCCATCTTCAAGATCGTGAGTCTGCTGCGCGATCTCATCGGCAACTGCCACAGTCTGCCCCTCCAGATGGCATCCACCTGACAGGTTGATGCCATCTGGATTAACATCACAGAACACCTTCGAATCGCTGTAACCGGTGTGTTTGAGGATGCCCTCCCGCACCTGGTCTGTCAGGTTGAGTCCGGGGCGGTCGTATCGTGCTTCCAGCATGTCAACAACGCGGAGGCTCTGGTAATTGTGTTTGAACCCGCCCAGCTTGAACCTGACTTCCGAACGCACCATCCCATCCAGATCGTCTTCACCGCTCATAATCAGGCGGAGCACCTTTTCGCCTGAATGCCCGAAAGGCGTGTGGCCCAGATCGTGCCCCATCGCAACCGCCTCGACCAGGTCTTCATTCAGACCGAGGGCCCGGCCTATAGTCCTGGAGAGCTGGGATACTTCGATTGTGTGAGTCAGGCGTGTACGGTAGTGATCCCCACCGGTAGATATGTATACCTGAGTCTTGTGCTTGAGACGCCGGAAAGCGCGACTGTGGATAATGCGATCACGGTCGCGCTGGAACGGGAGCCTGTACTCCTCGTGCCGGCCTTCCTGCCTTATGGATTCCCGGCGGCTAGCCCAGGCGTTCTTGAATGCGAAATCCTCACTCAGCTCATCGTACCTCTCCACCAGAGATTGTGAGTCCCTGTAGTGGGAAACAGCCTCACCAGTGGAATCGGTCGTCTCCTGCTGCTCTTCTGCAGGTTCCTGGATACGGATCTCGACTGATTCTGAAGATTCTGAGCGTTTGCGGGGCGGAGTCACTCCTGCTCGGTCTCCCCTTCCGCCCCTTCCTCGCCCTTCTTCTTGTCCGCTTCGACGGCTTCATCGATGCGATCCTTCAGCTCCTTCTCCTTGGCCTTCATCGCATCCTTGAAACTGTCCCTGGCTTCCTGGAGCCGCTTCTTCAAAGCCGATAGAGCCACTCCGGCCTTGACACCCGATCCCTCACCTCCCTCGGCCTGAACCTCTTCAATGTCTTCCTGAATTTTCTTCAGCTTCGAAGTGATATCGTTGAACCGGGTCTTGATCTCATCGGCATACTTTTCTGCCTCTGAAGCAGCCTTCTGTCCGAGGTCCTGAGATTTGACCTTCAGCTCTGCTGCCTTTTCAAGAGCCTGCCGGCGCCACTCCTCCGAGGATTCCCATGCCTCCTCAGCATTATCGAGAAGTTCCTGCGCCTTCTCCTTCAGCTCATCGGCCTTTTCTTTCAGATCATCGCCCTTCTCTTTCCAGCGTTCCCTGGTCTCGGATCCGGGACGGGGGGCATATGCCAGCCCCAGAATCGCACCCAGCAGACCACCGAACAGAAAAGAGCTGAATCGTCCTCCACATCGCTTACTCATCTTTTTCCTCCTGATGTGCCAGGCAACCAGACCGATAACGGCTGATCAATAATCCCGGCTCTGACTCCCACTGAACATATTTCTGATGAATCGACCGATCCCGCTCAACATCGAGAAGAGACGGATGGTTGCTCTCTCCATATCCTCTTCCAGAACTTCGGCCAGTGCGCCCATACGTGCAGCTCTCTCCCGAACCCCGGCAACACTATCCGTGAATCCTTCCACTTCGTCCAATGCACCTTCGGCCACCTGCACGGCATGGGAAGCCATCTCCTGAATTTCAGCAGCGAGCGGCTGGAACTCCTTCTGGAAATCCTTCACGATCCTGGTTATCGCCTTCACCAGTGAGAACAGTTTCAACGCAATCAGCACCGGCACCAGCGTAAGCAGCACCATGCAGACGGCGATCACTACAAGACTGATCTGGATCGTCAGCATCGAAGCATGTCCTCTTATTAATCAACCACGAGGCGGCAGGAGTGTTCCCGCCGCCGCAAGTTGATATAATGCTTATGGCTAAGCTATCAGAGTACTCATCCAGATACCTGATGAACAAGGAAGAAGGATTCTAAAATATCGATCCACTCTTCAAACATTGTTGGCGAATCATCCTCCGGCAGTGTAGCATGACGGAATGGAACGCCTCTATTTCGCACCTGTGGAATCTGAGTTCGGCCGACTATGGGCGTTGAGTACACCGGATGGCCTGGCACGTCTGATTCTTCCCTCTTCATCCCGGCGGAATATCGATCCCGGCCCCTCCATCCTTTCACGGTGGCGCGATCGAAATGCTCCCGACCATCACCTGATGGAGAGTCCAACTCGATTCCGCGACCTGCAGAGGTGGCTGAAGCAGTACGCCGAGGGCTTCATTCCCGACGTTGAGATTCCGCTCGATCTGAAGGGCACTATCTTCCAGCATAAGGTGTGGGAGGTCGTAGCCGGCATCCCTTACGGCAACACGATCACCTACGGCTTGATATCGAGGAAGTTGAGGAAGAAGTCATCTTCTGCGCGAGCCGTCGGATCCGCGGTAGGTTCGAATCCGGTACCGCTGGTGGTTCCCTGCCACCGTGTTATAGGTGAGAGTGGCAAGCTGGTCGGTTTCGGTGGAGGATTGAAGATGAAACAGGATCTTCTTCGCCGCGAGGGAATACTGCTGCTATAGGATTTCTTTTAATTCCTGCCGGCAGATGCTTTCCTGCAGATACTCTCTCTGTAGATATTCTATAAAATCAGGCGTGACGATGTTCTTCTTTCTTGACGAACATGTTTATCAGCCAGGAGAAGATGGTGATAAGCAGAGCCGCCCATATATAGGATGTCCCATGCACCTCGAATCCCGGAACGATCACTGCCGTCAGCCATAGGGTCACAGCATTCACGATGAGCAGAAAGAAACCCAGAGTCATCACTGTAATGGGCAGTGTCAGCAGTATAAGCACCGGTTTCACAATGGAGTTCAGAAGTCCAAGGACCAGAGCGGCCATAACCAGTGCGAATGATGATTCGAAAATCACTCCCGGCAGCAGGTAGCTTGTCAGGACTATCGCAAGCCCCGTAACGAGCCAGCGGATAAGAAAACGCGGCATCTCAGCAACCTCCACTACAGATTCAGAGTCCGGGCAACGAATCTCGGAAAGTTCAGGGGTATTTCAAAGCTGCGCCGCAGACGTCCGGCTTTCTCCATTTCGGCATCTTTATCCCTGTCGAACCTGTACAGGTCATTCCGTGTTAATGGAATAGCAGCTCTCAATGTCTCTTCATTCAGGCTGAACGGCACACGTACCGATCCACTGCGGTTCATGGCTCTCAATGTGATCGTCACTCCATCACCGGACCCTTCATTTTCAAACCGGGTAACCTCTCTGTTCCATCCCAACCACCGACCGATCCTGTCACGTTCGGGTGTATCGAACAACCTCTTCTCGAGCCTTTCCCTCAAAGCTGAAGCAACATCCCTCTGAAATCCCCAGATATCACCGGGCAGATCGTCCGGATTAATTACACCATAGGTCCACAGAAGATCTATTCCGCAATTGCCGTCAAACACCATCATTCCGTCTATTTCGACATCTCCCAGCACCAGGATGAGTTTGAGAGCAGTCAGACGCACAGCTTCGAAAGGCACACCGCCCGCGCGCAGTCCCAGTGAGAACCAGACCACACCTTTTCTGTCAGCAGGAGAAACATAGAAGGCAACTACACCCTGCTCGACCAAGGCGAGGAGTTCCTCTTCACTGCTTATCTCTATCCCGGCTCCATCCAGACTTCTTGTGAAGACACCAGGTGACTTATGGCTTACGCCAACCGGCCGATCCATCATGTATGGCAGGATCTTCGATGCTACGGCTCGATAGTATGCAGAAATATCCATGATTACAGGCTTTCCCGTAATTCAGTTTCCGTCCGGAGTTTCCGGATGGGACCTGTTAGGCAGTAACCGGATTGGAGAAAGGAGGCGGTCCGGGCAGAGACGGCCACAGCTTCCTTCCAAACAGGAGAATTACTGCATACATGCTCCACGCTTCCCATGCAAAGGGGATGAAACCCAGATATCCGGGCAGAGGCATCTCGAAGAGCTTCATGTTCTGGAAGAGGGGGAAAATGTAAACCCATTTTGCAGTAGCAACCATATTCCACGACTCCCAGAGGAATCCGCATACCAGCCCCCCTATCCCCAGACTGAGCCATCGTGTGAGTATACCCTCCTCCAGATCCCGAAGGAGAGAATGGACTTCTTCCTGCACTCCCGAGCCTTTCTCCCCCTCAGGTTTGCGACTTCCATAGGCAAAGGGTTCGCAAAGAGGCACATACGCGATCCACACGATGACAAATGTATATGCAGCCAGGTGAGCCGGCAGCAACAGCGGTGCCAGTGCCATTATCGAACCACTGATGAGAAGGCCTGTCAGCATGCGCCTGCTGACACGAAGTGGCGAAATGCCTGCCCGCAGGCCGAATGCCTCCAGCAGATCTGCAGTGATGAACAGAGCCGGCCAGATCGTCACGAACGACCAGGCGTAACCGAAAAGCGCCAGAAGGCCGCTTTCGGGCAATCCGATGTACGACCAGTTGCGCAGGTGGAGGTTGTAGAATTCGAACCACAGCCACAATGCAAGGCTTACGGGCAGCAGGAAGAGAAAGCGGGAGGGCTCCGGCCATAACCACGACCTGCCCCGCAGACGCGCCAGGAGTGCATCGGCCGCCAGCAGATAGCCGGTCCACATCCATGGAGTGAAATATGTGTGGATGAACCACCCGGTTGTAAAGATCACCAGGATGAATCCCTTGAGAAGTATCAAAACTCCGACCCAGCCGTGGAATGGAAACCTGTACGGAGATGAGTTCGACATGACTGGATCTTCTGTCTTCATTGAATGTGCTATTTAATTTCAATTATGTTATGGGATCTTATTCATTTCTTATTCTGAGTTCGAAGGCTTCCTCTCACACGTGGTAGGAGGGTGCTTCCCACATTTTCGCCATCCGGTATGATCGTATCATATTCTGCACGGCAACTTCAATTATGGTTGGACGTATTCATGAAACGAAATAGGGCTGCAAACAACAAACAGACTCATATCTAAACTGAGCGATTCTACGGCTGGAAAAAGATCACCCTTTAGGCAAAGCTGTTACAAACCAAAAAGTAGAATAGGAAAACGGACTCTGTGTCTGTTATCAGACTCTATATCCTTTAATTGTAGATTAGACCACGAACGGCTGGATGAATCTTGTACACATTTGGAATTGATAGGCCCGTTTCTTTATCGCTGTCAATCGAGAGGAAATGCCCTCTTGATACTGTCCCCCATACAGTTGGAACCACCGTGATACCAAGGTACTCCCCTTCCGGACTGAAAATCAGAAAGGTCGATCCTTCCGGATATTCATCCAGGTAATAGGGGTAGGGTTTCTGTGCCCAGATGAAGCCCGCGTCATCAACAACAAGACTGCACCAATACCCTTTAGTTTTGGGGATTTCAGCAATCTTTTTTTGTTCAATCCTTATGGCTTCCAACATTGGATGATCTGCATCTTCAATTTCCTGATCAAGTCTAGCCATGATTATGGATCGTTCTTCTGGCGTCACAGGTTCTGGTGGGATATTCAGGCGGATTGATTGGATGATTTCACCGTTGAGATCGAACCATGTGAGCACGGGCTCGGTTCCTGTGCTCATTACTACACCCTTTCCCGGATGATATGCTGCAGAGGGCTGACCTTGATAGTATCCGCCCGTTGACGCCTCGACAGTTTGAGAGATTGTCATGGTGTGAACCGGCTCAGTCTCGAACTGACAGAGTTTCTCTCCATCCGCTGAGAACACCAAAGCACGCCAGGAGGAAACGATCCTGGGGCGGTGCTCTGAATGAATAAAACGCCTCAACAATATCTGGGTGGCATCAGGTCCTTCATATATTCGAGATTCGACATCCACCCTCTCACCGCTGAACGATATGTGTCTTACAAAAGCCCCGTCATAAGTCAGGATCGATAAGCGCTGTTGACGAGTATCCAGCACCGATACATATCCATTCCCCACTGATTGCAGAAGGACTGATCGGAACTCTCCTGGACCTTGCCCTTCCCGACCGATACTATGGCTGAACTTGCCTGCCTGATCGAACACAGCAACCCTGTTGTTACCCATATCTGCCACATAATACCTACCCTCTTCATCCATCATGAATATGTACGGGCGGTAGAGTAGTGTTTCTTGCTGCTCCTCATTCTGTTCCAGGGTGAGGATTTTTTCGTAAGTGAATAACGGCTCTGAGTACTTTGGGCCTCCGGTCGTCTCGGCTACCGGGACTCCCTCCTCAAGGAACGTATTAAATGAATGAATACTATCTGAATTGCCTGAGGAGCATCCCATGATGAGAACGGCACACAACGCACCTATCGAGCAATGGATTCTACACATATGAAGGAACTCCCATATAGTGGTAACTTGGTATTGTAACTTTCTAACAATACAACTCAGTTCATGCAAGAAGACTTAGTATCTCTGAGTTCAGCTGGATTAATGGCTTGTGTTCAGCCAACTGATTCTAAGGATGAATGGGACTGGTACTCTGGCGTGCCTACACTGCAATTTGTATCACAAGATTGGCGATATGCAGTGGAGTCATATACTGTAGGTGACTCTCTTGCCATTGCCATTGTTGAGCGTGCAGGATCACTAGAGGGAAGAGAAACGACCGGTTTATTAATATCCGCAAATGCGGATACTGAACATGTCAATTTGTATCAACAAAGTTTGCGTATTCCCTCTTATGGAATACTGGTCAGATTCGGATCAAAGCATCCAACGACTAATTCACAAACTCCTGTTCAGTAAAATGGAATTCTCGAGATAAAAGACCTCGAAGAACACGTAATCATTTTGTATCAACGGTTAAATCCACAAGTTCTACCCCTGGTAATGTCGGATACCACAATAGTGAAGAGGTAAGGACAAAACAGGTTAGAATAGATTTCTATACAATATATTAGTAGGTATGCTTCTCGAGTCGGTGACAACAATCCTCAACATCGGTTATCCAGACTGCTACTTTACTTCGTCTTTATGGCCGTTTATCCTCCTCGCTGCTGGCCGGGATCAGCCAGAAGCAGAACAATATCCATCACATTGGTCATCGTCGGACCCGTCCTGACCAGGCTGCCGGCGGCCTTGTGGAAGGAGTAGGAATCGTGCTTCGACAGGTAATCGAGCGGATCGAGGCCTGCCAGCCGTCCCCTTTCAACAGTCTTTCCATCCACTACTGCTCCGGCAGCATCAGTTGGCCCGTCGGTCCCGTCTGTGCCTGCAGCCAGTAACACGACATTCTCGATCTCCTGAAGTGCCACAGCCGCCGCCAGAGCAAGTTCCTGGCTTCTGCCTCCGGTGCCCGACTCGCCCTCGATGGTTACCGTGGTTTCTCCTCCAGCGATGAGACAGAATGGTACTTCAGCCAGCTCCCCGGTAATGGCATTCTCTATGAGCAGACCGGCCATCATCTTTCCGATATTCCCTGCCTCACCATCCATGGTGGATGTCAGAACCGAAGCATTGAATCCGAGAGCACCGGCCCTGTCGACAGCTTCCCTGATCGCTCTGTCGATGTTCCCGATAAGGAATGTGCTGCACCTCTCGCACCCAGGCTCCCCCTCCTTGAGTGTTTCGGCAATCTTACCGGACGCACCACTCTCGAGGTGCTCCCTTACCGAGTCGGGAATAAGGTTGATCACATTCCTGTGCTCCAGGATCTCCAGGGCTTCTCCGTAGGTGCTCGGATCCGGTACGGTAGGACCTGAGGCGATAATCGGCAGGGGATCACCTATAACATCACTCAGAACAAGTGCGATCACTCTGGCCGGCAGCGCGTGTCTTGCCAGCTGCCCACCCTTTACCCGGGAGATGTGCTTCCTGACCGTATTTATCTCCTGAATCGGAGCTCCGGAGTTCAGCAGGATGTTATTTGTCAGTTGTGCATCATCCAGTGTGATTCCTTCAGAGTATGCATCGAGGAGAGCGCTGCCTCCGCCGGTGAGCAGAACGAATGCGAGATCGTTTTCTTCGAGGTCATCAAGCAGATCGCAGATCTCCACCGTTGCGGCAATACCATTATCATCAGGTATGGGATGGCCGGCTTCCCTTAACTCAATCCGGTCGAGAGGGAAACCGTGGTCATATTTGACAGATATCAGGCCGCCATCCAGCCTTTCCTGCAATAACTCCTCCAGAGATCCTGCCATCGGTGCGACAGCCTTGCCCGCACCTACTGCGACGATCCTGCCCACCTCACTCAGGTCTATTTCCAGCTCCTCCCCCTTCAGACCGGAAACGTGCAGCACGGTCCCTTTCAGGAGCATAACCTCCTCCATGAGCTGCTGCGGATGCACTGCTTCCACCGAAGCGGAGAAGATATCCAGTGCTTTTGCCTTCATATCCTCGACGTGCATAGGGAGACGGTAGTTTCGAACAGGTTTCCAAGTCAACCCGACCTTACATGAAAATCTTCTGACACGGATCCCGGCGATCACTTTTTCAAACATTTCAGTCGGGAAATCCGTTGACTCTGACTATAGAGTCATTTATTTGACTGGTGAGTATAAATTGTGGCCGCCCAGGTCATATATCAACCAGCCATCAAAAAGGTAAAGCATGTCAACTCGCCATAAGCAGGAGAGAGAGTGGCACAGGCAGTTCATCCTGGAGCGTGCCGTGAAGGAGTTCGCCGTGCGCGGATATGAAGGCACCACGATGGATAGAATCGCCGGAGCCGCAGAAGTCTCGAAGGGCACTCTTTATAACTATTTCTCCAGCAAACAGGAGATCTTCTTCAGCATTCTTCACTACGGAATGGATCAGGTTCTGGAGATGATCGATCAGACTCTGGAGGAAGAGAGACCGATAGAGGAGAAGGTCAGGATCCTTACAATCCACTTCCTGGAATTCTTCCAGGAGGGAAGCGAGATCCACAGAATCCTGATGGTCGAGAGCGAGAGGATCATGATGGCTGCCCACATGGACCTGGGTAAGATAATGAGGGAACATATCTCAGCCTTAATCTCTCATCTGGTCAAATTCATGCGTGAAGGTCAGGAGGCAGGAGTGTTCCGCAGGTCCGATCCGGAACTCGCCGCAATGATCTTCATGAACATTATCACAGCCGATCTCAAATACACACTTGTTACCGGGGAGAAAAGACCAGCTGCAATCAAGGCTGATGAAATATCAGCATATGCTCTGGGTGCCCTGTGCGGACCTCCACACTCCCCGAAGACAGCGCCCTAGAACAGGAGCAGTTACGATGATTTTAAGGCATCGCAGCGGCAGGATGATCACACTATCTTTGATTATCCTGCTTACATGTACGATTCATCCCGTCTCAGCACAATCGGGTGACGGAAGTCAGTTACGCGTTCTGACTCTGGATGGGGCTATCAGACTGGCGGAACGGCAGAATCCCGGTCTGCTGACTGCACGAGAGCAGATCAACCTCGCCGAGGCATCCGTGCTGGGCGCCTGGGGCAATCTGCTTCCAACGGTCGAGTTCAGTACGCTCTGGAACTTCTCCGAGAAAGTGCAGGAACTGCAGAATCCCTTTCCCTTTCCCGGAGGTCCCACAACCCTGAAGATCGACTTTACACAGGATTTTCAGGGAGGTGTGAACATCGGGATGCCTGTCTGGACCTGGGGTGCTGTCCGCAACAACTACAGGGATGCCAGAGCTTCCGTCGATATGGCCAACCACAGCCTTGAAGGAAACCGTCTCGAGGTGAGGATGCAGGTCACACAGGCCTTCTACGGTGTGATGCTGACAGAGGAGGGGCTGAAAGTAGCCAGAGATGCTCTTGAACAGGCCGAGAGACAGGAAGCAATAGCTGCAGAACGCCTGGCACAGGGAGCCGTCAGCCAGTTCGACTATCTGAGGGCCCAGGTGCAGGTCGCAAACCTGCGCCCCTCTGTCGTGCGTGCCGAGTCAATGGTCCGCCAGTCAAGAATCGGCCTGAACCTGCTTCTGGGGCTACGGGCGGATGAAGAGATCCGACTGGAGGGCGAGCTTATATATACACCGGTTCAGTTGTCACTGGATGAACTGAAGCGGGATGCGCTTTCGACCAGGGCAGATCTTAGAAGTGCACGACTTGGCCTTCAGAGAGCAGACCTTGCTATCAGCATGGCACGCGCTGCACGGCTGCCTTCGGTAGTACTCAGCGGCAGCTACTTGTTCCGTGCTGACAATGCAATACTGAGCGAAAAATTCAACGACAACTACATGGCAAATATGATCCTGGCCTTTCCCATCTTCGATGCATTCGCCGCCAGGAGCCGTACCTCGATGGCCCGGGCCAGCCGGGAACAGGCGCGGATCATGGTGGGCCGGCTGCAGGATGTGATCGAGGCGGAGGTTGAGCAGTCGTTCCAGGATCTGATTGCCGCCCAGCAATCGTACCTGGCCCAGATTGACAACGTCGCGATCGCCGAACGTGCACTTGAGATCGCACAGGTCTCCTACGAGAATGAAATGATGACCAGCGTTGAACTGATGGACATTCAGCTCGCCCTGACAATAGCCCGTCAGAACCACTTCCAATCACTTTTTGATTATCTCGTCGCATTGGCCCGGATCGAGAAAGCCGTAGGCCGGCCGATCAGCCACTGAGGAATACGTCATGCAGAAAATGATGAATACTACCATGAAGCCGATAAGACTCCTGACGCTGGCTGCCACTGGTGTCTTGTTGATGAGTTTGCACAGTTGCGCTCCCGACGGCAGCGAGGATGCCGTTGAAGAAGCGATCGCAGTCGAGGTCATCAGGGCTGTCAGAGGAAACCTTGAGCAGACAATATGGCTCTCCGGCGACATACTGGCAGGCCGATCTGTTCGTCTTTTCGGTCAGATTCCCGACCGCCTGACAGATGTACTGGTTGATGTCGGTGATCATGTCCAGCGGGGTCAGACACTCGCCCGCATCAGAGATGATGGAGTGCAGGCAGGTGTCGAACAGATCGAAGCCAATCTTCGGGCAGCACAGGTTACTCTGGCGAACCTGCGGGATGAATATGCCCGCAGCCAGAGACTCCGCGATGCAGGTGCTGTATCAAACCAGACACTGGAAAGTGTGAGAACGCAGTTCGAGACAACCCGGGCGCAGGAAGAACAGATGCAGGCTGCCCTTGCAGCGGCCCGTGCATCGTTCCAGAACACTGTTATCACTGCCCCATTCACTGGAGTTGTGGCCGAACGATATCTGGAGGCGGGCGACATGGCAGGGCCGGGATTCCCCGTATTCAGGCTGGTAAACATGCGGCCTGTAAAGGTATCCACTGAGATATCCCAGGAACGTCTGGGCCTGGTCAGCCCGGGAATGACCGCACGTGTCACTGTGTCCTCATACCCCGGACAGGTATTCGAGGGAGAGGTTGTCAGTATCGCACCGGTCCTCGATCCGATGACCCGGATGACCAGAATCGAGATCCAACTTGAAAACCGGGACGAGCGTCTGAAGGCAGGAATGTTCACGGAAATCCGCCTGGTTGTTTCAGCCGTTGAAGCAGGAATCCTGGTACCCATTGATGCACTCAGGGACGAATACCGATACGTAACCAGCAGTGGCCAACCCTCCTCAGGCGCATCTGGATCTGATGATTCTTCCATGGAAGCCGAGGTCTTCGTAGCTGAGGCTGACCGGGCTATTCTAAGACTGGTTAAAGTCGGAGTAATTGGCGAAGAGATGGTCGAAATCCTGGAAGGATTGAATGTGGATGAGGCTGTTATCACAGTCGGCAAGTACCAGGTTACAGATGGTGCATCGATAATCATCCGGAATCCCGATTCCGGAGGGGAAGAGCAGGAACGGCAAAACGGAGCAGATCGATGAATATACCCCGACTGGCGGTAAAAAGAGCCGTCACCTTCAGCATGGTCTTCGTCACGATGACCGGCTTCGGGATCATGGGACTTCGGCTCCTGCCCATTGAGCTCTTCCCCGATATCACCTTTCCGGTAGCTGTGATATTCGTCGACTACGAAGGTGCCAGCCCCGAGGATATGGAATCGCTCGTAACCATGCCTATCGAAGAAGCGGTCTCCTCCGTGAGCGGAATCAAGAACATAACCAGTGATTCGAGGCAGGGTGTCGGATTCATTCTCCTGGAATTCGCCTGGGGTACCGACATGGAAAATGCGAAGGATGAGATCCGGGAGAACCTCGATATGTACGAGGACATGTTCCCGCAGGAGATGCGGGAACCTCTCGTAGTGGCTTTCGATCCCAGCATGATGCCGATTGCGTTCCTGGGTGTTTCGGGAGATATGCCTACCCACGAATTGCGTGCGATCTCCAAGGAGCAGATTGAACCGCTCCTTGAAAGAGTCCCCGGTGTAGCCCTGGCAGCTACCGACGGCGGTCTGGACAGACAGATCCAGGTAAGGCTCGATCCGGTTCGTATGCGTGCCCGGCGAATCCCGGTTCAGCAGATCGTTAACGCCATCCGTATGGAAAACATACAGATGCCGGGAGGAACCTTCGATCAGGGACAGATCACATATGCCGTCCATACCCAGGGGAAGTACGACGACGTAGAGCAGATCGCGGAGACGATAGTCGGATATGCCGGAACCAGCCCGATCCGCGTACGCGATGTAGCCGATGTAGTGGACACTTTCGAGGAGGAAGCAGCGGGCACCCACATAAACGGTTCTCCGGGCGTGCTGCTGTTCGTAATGAAGCAGTCCGATTCGAATACGGTAAAGGTCACAAACCAGGTCCTCAGGCAGCTCCCCTACATCAATTCAGTCCTGCCCGCAGGAGTTCAGTTAAGCGTGATTTTCGAACAGGCAGGTTTCATCGAACGATCCATTGGGAATCTGGCAAATACAGCAGTCCTGGCTTTTATCATGGCCGCAATCATCCTGCTCGTATTCCTGAGGAATATTCGGGCCAGTATGATTGTCACGCTGAGCATACCACTGAGCATGCTCTTTGCATTCTTCGCCATGTACCTGCTCGATCTGAACCTGAACATCATCAGTCTGGCAGGTCTGGCACTGGCTGTGGGTATGCTCGTGGACAACTCGATCGTCGTGCTGGAGAACACCGTTCGATTCATTGAGGATGGACAGATCCCGATGGAAGCAGCCGTGAACGGTCCCAGTGAAATACTGATGGCGATTGTGGCATCAACTCTCACAACAATCAGTGTATTCGTCCCCATACTCTTTGTACCGGGGATCGCCGGCGTCATGTTCAAGGATATGGCCATTACGATATGTGTGAGCCTTGCTGCGAGCCTCTTTGTCGCCGTAAGCCTTGTACCGTTGATGGGAAGCCGGTTGCTGTTGCCTGAGGCTGAGCGCCCTCCGATCCGCATTCCGCTGTTCAAGCGACTCTCTTCTGTGGTCGGCGAACTGCTGGACAGACTCGAAACAACCTATAGCAGGCACCTCGAATGGGTTCTTGGACATCGCAGGCTGACAATGATAGCGACAGCCGGATACTTCATTATTTCAATAGGATTAATTGGAGTTATCGACCGGGAGTGGCTGCCTGAAACCCAGGAAGAACAGATCATCATCAGGGTTGAACGCGCACCCGGCACATCTATCAGGGAAATGGAAGAGACCATGTCCCGCCTCGAGAGGATCGCCCTGGATAATGTTCCTGAAGCTTACGCAATCACAACTTCCTACGGGCCGGGGGAAGGATTCGCATCATTTTCATCTTCGGCCAGCAACCAGGGACAGCTCGAGATAAATATCGTGGAAATCGGGCAGAGGGAACGGAACACTGTTAAGATCCGCGACGACCTGCTGCCCCTGCTGAAACAGGAACCGGGAGTGGAAGTAACCGCACAACTGGGTGGCCAGATGCACATGATGACAGAGGGAGACATCATCGTCGAAATCTACGGCTACGACCAGGAGAAGGGTCAGGAGATAGCTCTCGACCTGATCGAAGAAATCGGGAAACTCGAGAACATCGTGCACGTCAGCAGTTCCTACGAAAAGGGCAGGCCTGAACTGGAAGTCAAACTGAACCGGGATCAGCTCTCTGCCATAGGACTGCCGGGCAATGCCATTACGAGCACATTGAGTACTTTCCTGCGTGGAACAGTGGCCACATGGTATACCGAAGGAAACCGGGAACACGAGGTGCTGGTGCGAGCCGACGAGTCTTATCGTAATACAGCCTCGGCGATAAAGGACCTGATGGTTGCCACACCTGCGGGTTCACAGATACCCATGGCTGATTTCATAACCCTTGAGCCCTCCAGAGCACCTGTCACCATCAACCGCAAGAACGAGCAGCGGGTAGTCTACGTGAATATCGACGTGGAGGGTTCAAAGCTCGGCCTGGTTACGCGTGAAGTCCAGGCACTGCTGGAGGAGTACAACTGGCCGGCAGGCTACCAGTGGGTGGTCGGTGGTGCCGCAGAAGACATGATGGAGTCATTCTTCTGGCTTATGATTGCTCTTCTGGGTGGATCGGCACTCGTCTATATGGTAATGGCGAGCCAGTTCGAAAGTCTTCTCGGACCTTTCATTATAATCTTCACCATCCCGCTGGCATTCACAGGTGTCACCTGGGCTCTCTTTTTAACAAACACAGCTCTGAGCGTCGTGGCCATGATCGGGATAATCATTCTGGTCGGGATTGTAGTGAACAATGCGATCGTGCTGATCGACTATATAGAGCAGCTCAGGGTACGCGGGATGGAGATGTTCGAAGCGGTCAAGACAGCTGCCAGGCGCAGATTGAGACCGATTCTCATGACCGCTCTCACTACTATCCTGGCCATGCTGCCGCTGGCCCTGGAATGGGGAACCGGAGCCGAGTTGTGGGCTCCGATGGCCCGGTCAGTCATCGGTGGTCTTACTGCATCGACATTTCTGACGCTGATGATCATCCCGACGGTATACACGATCTTCGGTGATTACAGGATGAATTTTGCCGAGAAGCGGGCGGACAGCAAGCGCAGGAGAAGAACCCGTTACGAACGGCTGGCAGAACGAGAAAAGAGGAGCGGCCTTACAGAAGCGATTACCTGAATTATCGGCCTGCTCACTGACCAGGCCCTCAAGCAGCGCATCAGGGCTGGAACCTGCGTGGTCCGAATGCGGAGGATACCTCCATTATTGTACGGTTCGAATCGTTGGCATGAACCTTCAGCAGGAAATGGTCCGGTGTCTGGCTGATATAACTGCTGAAGGTGAAAGATACTGAATCGGGCAGTGTCATATAGACAGGCATGGACCGGCGCAGCTGCTCAAGTGAATTTATCGCATCGGAGGCCGGATACCGGGCAAGACTGTTCTGGGAGCGATACATCTCAAGGCCCTGCTTGACCTGTCGCAACTCCGACAATACCGACACCATCATGGCCTGATCCACGGGAGTCGGTCCTCCCTGCCCACCCTTCCCTCCCAGCAGTCCCCCGCTCTGGAACATGAAGTAGGCGGCAGCCAGCACGATAATCAGTGCCAGAACCATGCCGATCAGACCTGCTGCACCCGATTCTCTATCCATCTGAAACTCCTCCGTGATTCCGGCAGATACAACGACCTTCAATTGTACAACATGCCGCATGTCGGGTGCGAGCAGTACGTGCTTGCACTTATA
>VAOY01036708.1_pt1 | contig 18192 bp, 16 predicted proteins | sample 3393881 | NCBI WGS metagenome assembly VAOY01 (sample SAMN08290430, study PRJNA428436) | hydrothermal vent metagenome | isolation source: Deep-sea hydrothermal vent chimney | place: Indian Ocean: Southwest Indian Ridge
AAAACAAAAAAGGAAAACAAAAAAGGAAAACAAAAAAGGAAAACAAAAAAGGAAAACAAAAAAGGAAAACAAAAAAGGAAAACAAAAAAGGAGTTAAAGAAATGAAAAAGTTTTTCACGCTTATAGAATTACTCGTTGTGATTGCTATCATAGCAATCCTCGCCTCAATGTTGCTTCCAGCTTTAAACAAAGCCAGAGAAAAAGCTAAACAGATAAATTGTACAAGTAACCTAAAACAGCTCGGGCTAAGTTTTCAGTTATATATTGGAGACTTCAAGCATTACCCGCTGTATTCAGGTTCTGCAGGAAAGAATCGTTGGACAGAAGCACTTGGCAAAAATAAGTATATTACCAATGGAAACATTATGTTGTGTACCTCTTTACAAACGGACTCCAATGTTGCTACCGGTTGGAAGAATATGTCCAAAATATTAGTCAATTCCAGTGGGGATTACAGCACTGTATTTTGGTTGGTTCTACCTGATTATGGGTATAATTATCGTCATATTGGCAGTGGTACTTTGTATGGTGCGAAAACGCTTTTACCAACAGCAACCACAGCATCAATAAAAAAGCCGACACAGACCATTTTAGCGGCTGACACATTGAAGACAAGAGCTACTGGTCGTGGATATGCAAATTTGGTTGGAATGTCTACTACCTCTAGTAATTTTGGTGTTCTTGACGCACGCCATAATGGAAGTGTAAATGTATTATGGGTTGATGGTCACGCAACAGGAGAAAAAGCAAATCCAACTAATCCTTACTTGAATAATCCCTTCAGATATGGATATGGCGTCAATGATGTGGGTAAACAAGATAACTACTGGGACCGGTATTGATATATGAATTAGGGTTAATAGTCTGTATTTCAAGTGAAAAAATGTATTTATTATCAATATTATCTGTCAGCCTTACAGATAGGCTGACAGGATAATTATATTCAAATTCATAACATATTCCACTATTGAAAACAGGAGGTGATGTCGTATAAGTTATTAATAAGAAAGAGGCAAGACTCTTGCCATTGGCTCGTGAAATCAATAAAAAATAAATCATGGAGGCAACAATGAAAACATCAATAACAAAAACGATTTTACTCTTTTTTGCTTTATTAATTTGTAACTTAGGTTATGCTTTTGATTACACAAATGCAATTCCTAATGGTGATTTTGAAAATGGAGCAACAGGATGGAATGGCACCGTAGTTGATTTAACAATTGACGGACGCAGTGTAAAAGCTGGAGAGAATAACATTTATAGTTCAGGACGAATATCATTAGAACCACGAACAACCTATAATGTGCGTTGTTCATTCATGGAAAAAGACGGAGTGGAGGGAATTGCGGATGCTTTATTCGGAATAGTCTTGTACGATTCGACGGGCAATGAAATAACAAACAGCAATCCTGCTGCTGATCATCCTATGGGAATAAATTATAGTTCTTGGAAAAGTGTCTGGTATAAGTATCTACCTTATTTTGACACTATAACTTCATGGAATACTATTAGTTTTATATTTTCTACCGGCAATAATGTTACGGAAGGTACAATTAAGTTAATAAGGCTTAACAGCTCAAGAACTTATTACTATGATAAGATTGAGCTGTTTGAGCGTCCGTATGCTGATAATCTGGATAATGGCAGTTTTGAAGAAACATACAGTTGGGGAGATTGGAAACTTGGCTGGAGCAAATATCTTGGAAATATGCAAATAGAAACTGCTTCGAATAGTGGATTTGGTGATAAACACTTAAGAATTACTGGTGGCACTTCCAACGACACAGGAGCTGTATCAACATATGATAAAATCTTAATCTCACCAAATACTGAATACTCATTTTCTGTGTTGCTTCGAACTGATACTGTTCCTGTCTCGACTAATACAGCACTATTTGGCATTAAATTTTATGATAAAAATCAAAGCCAGATAACCACCGTAACCAGTGATTTTGTATTCTCAACTTATTTGAACATGCATTATCGTTATATTGATAAAATTAATTTCAACACGCAATGGCAACCTTGGAAAGTCAATTTTATTACACCGGAAAATGCGCGTTCTGCAAAATTTTTCTTCTATAAATGGTGCGACGATCAGAACGGAGATCCAAGTTATATTGAACTTGACCAGCTTACGCTAACCAAAGGGAATGATCAACTATCTGTTTGTAATTATGGGTTTGAAGTAGTGTATAATAATCTTATAAATCAGTTTTTTAGCAATTATATAGTATCAACAGAGGCTTTTGATGGTCATTACGCTTTAGAAGTCTCTGATGCTAATCGAGCCGAAAGCGCCTATATTCCTGTTGAAGGAAGTGGCTATTATCTTTTTAGAACTATGGTGATGGAACCGCAGAATATTTTAGGCACTAATACCGTTTACTTTACTATACAAGCTTTTGATGCTGACAAAAACTCTCTCGGACAAACATATACTGTTCAGAATATGAATGCTCATTATAATGGAATTCACTGGTATTCCTATCTGAAAGAAACTCCTCTTGACGATGCATTCCAACCTGACAGTACATGGAAAAGGTATGAACGATGGTTTCAGATTCCAGCATCTGCCAGATTTATGAAATTCAGGTTGTGGAATAACAAAAGTGGCTATGCTACTCGCTTCGATAATACCGAGATACGTCAATTAAAATACAGAACAGCAGGTCAAACTGGAACTAAAAGTATGGTTCTATGGTACGGCAATATGCGTGACGGAGCCAATGAAGTGATATGGCCCCCAAACAGCTATATAACGACAGATAAGGTCAAGGCATTTTATCCTTATATTGCTCACTCCACCAATAGCACCCTTGATGAATTTGATGAATGGATGATTGAATCAGTTCTCTTTATGAGCAGTTACCCTTCGCAGACTCCTGACGGCTGGAATGCATATCTTGACAATGTTTTCTCAAACTCAGGAACTTATAAATGGTTAATTGATTTAAATCAAGCCGTTGTTGACACAGGTAACAAGTTGAATGATTCGACTCATAAAGTCAACGTAATAATTTCTGTGCCTTTGCTCTCGGGGGGATTTGATATTGATAATTATCTATCAGTGGTAACTGCCCCGGCTACTGATAAAAAAGTTGCTGACTGGTACTATGATAATGTTATTCAACGCTGGGATAATATTAAAGCTTTAACACCAAGACTCAACTTGCTTGGTTTTTATCTTGAAGATGAGAATCCATCGTCTTTAGTATCCGGTTTTATTAAAGAATTATCCGTAAATATCAAAGCTGGAGGATACAAGTTTTATGCCGCACCCTACACGTCAAAAATTGAAATTACTATTGGAGGAGAAGAAAAAGAAAGGGATATTGTAGGACCTACATATTTCATGCCGAAGTATTTTGATTCACATTTTATTCAGCCCGGTTATTTTTACAGCTATACATACCGAGCAAAGAGTCTGGTAGATTATACGATTATCTGGAGCGGCTTGAATAATAGCTCCATAGTCCTCGAGTGGACAGGAAATAATGAACGTTTCCTATGTTATCTTGACAAATCTTCAGAATATGGGTTGCAAAATCAGGATGCCAGTTATATGCTCTATGAAACTGCTGGATGGTTGTACAACTGCGCAGAAGGCGATGTAACTCAAAGATCCTTGTATAATAAATTAAACGATTTATTACATAATAATCACACACACTAATCCGTAATAAATAGAGGAAGAAAATTATTCATTCTAAAAAACAGATTATACTAATGCTAAGCGACATCGGTCGTTTCGGAGAAGCCCCTACCTGTAAACCGTATACCAACGGGAAAACAGGTAGGAATTAATATTCAGTCAAAAGCTTTAACAAAAATCAAATTAATAGAATGAAGATCGAAAAATAAAAAACGAAAGAAATACAACCATTTTAAAGGAAATAATTTTAATATGAAACTCACTATTTTTTTTCTAAGTATTCTCATGACGGTATCATGTCATGGTACTGAATATAAGTCATTACGGCTTGGTTACGATAGGATTCCTTATGGCGATATGCATCGTTGGTTTGTACCTGTAAACCGCTTGGCATATACTGGATTTCCTATCGAAAAAGCACCGAAAAAAGTTAAATCAGGCTATCTTGGTACATCTTTAGAGCAGTTGGGAAAAACAAACTGTATGATGATTATTGGAGGTTGTCAGGGAAAACAACGTAATGGAATTATTCAATATGTCAAAAATGGCGGCGGAATTGTTGTTTATGGGAAGGCTGGTAAAGAGCTTAAGCAAATACTTCCGGTAAAATTACTCCATGATTATCCGCTTGTAGTAAAAGACATTAAAGATACAGGATTTAAACTGCTCATTGCGGATACAAAATCTTCTTTGACCAAGCTTTGGCGGCAGAACAGTAATGGTTTACCGATTCCCCATCGCGGCAGTATTTTTAAAGTTTCTCCAAAGAAAAAAAGTCAAGTATTAGCATATTTTATTGACCAGAAAGGTAATAAATATCCAGCATTAATAGTTGGTTCTTTTGGGAAAGGCAGAGTTGTTTACTTTGCCGGAACATTGGATCGGACACAAGTTATTCCGCTTGATAACCCATGGGTTCAGAAATATTACCCGTTGAATTCCGCATGGAATATGCATCCATCATGGGATGCGGTTCAACTGGTTTGGATTGCTTACGCAAGTCAGCGTCCAGATATCATGAAATTAGTGCTGGATTATCAAAGGTATTTACGCCTTCGGGCGACTGTATTTGACAAGGCAACAGCGCTTATGCAGAGCAATAATTTTCTTCGGGTGGAAAACCAGAAGCTTGCAGATAAAGAACTTTCTGTCGCAAAAAAAGCACTGTGGAATACTTACAAAGCGGACAAAAGCGCTGACTCCATGGATATGACCATTGCGATAAATATTGTTAAAGCAGCAATGGATTCTTTGCCTGTTTCGGTACGCAAGGTAAGCAGAGGTCCTGTTACAAAGGGACCGAATGGAAAAGGATTCTGGCTTGCAGGATGCATGGCAGACGCTGAATTTTTAATTGGGGCTTTTAATGATCCATTTTTAAAAGCATATTATCGCAAGTACAAAAAAGACCTTGATTTTGATGGCGATGCTATTAACAGCGGTTATTTATTCAGATCATATTTTAATTCGTCATCCGCCCGCAAGGCAAGCCGTAAACAAAAATTATCAATGAATGACTTTTATTTTAAAGAATCGCTGAACCTCAGCGGCTTGAAAGCTAATAAAATGCATACTGTTATCACTATCATGCAGCCGCATCAGGTAAAATTGGGAAAAAGTCCAAATTGCTTTGCTCCTGAATATAATTATCTTACCACTCCTGGGTATCAGGCACTGGGAAAGTATTGCGAAGAAACGCCTTTGATTACAGCTGTTGAATATCTTAATGAACCAACGGTACATGCCCGTGACGACGAATTTCGGCAGTGGTTGAAAAATAAATACGGCGATATAGGCAAATTAAACAGTCAATTTAAATTGAACTATAAAAGCTGGCAAACAGTTCCGAGTTGGAAAGCGGTTAAAAGCCGGATAATTCAAGAAAGAAATAGCTCTCAAGGGATGTTGTTAACTAGTGCCGCTGGCATTAACTGGCAAATATGTCCTCAGAAAGGCATAAAAAATATAAAAGAACTGCAAAATGTAAAATGGCGGTCAATCACGGTTCCCGATAAATTTGAACGTGTTCTGGGAAGTGTTGACGGAATATTCTGGTATCGGGCGGAGATCCCATTGGCTGAAGGCGACAAAATCTATTTTCAGGGGGTAGATGATAATGCCGATGTATATATTAACGGCAAGCATGTCAAGAGCAATAAAGGCTGGGATGTACCGTTTACGGTTTATGCTCCGTTTAGTGTTATTAATGACAATGGCAAAGCAGTCATTCATATAAAAGTCAATGATGAACGTGGTAACGGCGGTATTTACAAGAATGTCTTTTTGATTCCAAAAAGTAATGATAGAGCCATAAAAATATCTGCTCCAGAAGGGAATAATGAAGCACGAGTCATTTGGGCTTTGTGGCATCAATTCGTTGGGGATTATTCAGTATCTGGATGTAAAAGATTCATCTCTGAATTACGAAAAACAACCAGTAAGCCTTTGGTTGACCGTAGTCGCGGTGCATCGTTTAGTGCTTATGTGCCAATCGCTAAGACTTCAGCGATATGTGACGTGTTTGGCCCTCACATGACTTCTCCTATGACTTTTGACTATGTTGAAGGTTTGACGCGTGCAAAAAAGAATATTATCAGTGAGTATTATTTTACTGGATACGGCGAGCGCGATCCGGAAACTGGTGTAACACCGAAAGTAGGACGTTTTACTGGGGCATTTTATCGCAAACATCCACGTGCTGAATTTCGTGCAGCTGGTCGGGCACGTAATTTATTCTGGGAGACGGTAGCCAGGGGATTTGATGGTATTGAATGTTTTGCGCCAACGACATTTCGCTGGAATTGGGCATTTATGTCAATCTTTGAGAAGTCTATGAGGGGACTCTATTGGAGTTTTTATTCAACACGCTTTGAAGCACGTATTCCAATAAAAATAACTGCCGCAGAAGCATGGGGATACAAAAATATTTATCCTTTAATAAAAGGTTCTAAGCCTGAGCATAAGATTTTTATTCTGGTGAGTGAAGCATCAATCGGGCAATCACAATTAGGAGGAGTAAATGACTTGCATCCTCTGAAAATCAATGCGCGTGCACTGTATAAATTTCTGGTAACAAACCTGAAACAACAAACTGGGTTTGTCGATGTCGATAGATTCGTTGAAAAATTCACTCATGGTTCACAATCTGGTAAAACATTATTCATTGTCAAGGGGCAGTATTTAGAATCGAAAGCTATTGGTGCTATTAATAAGTTCATGAATAATGGCGGAGTTGTTATCGGCTTCGGTCCAGTTGGGATTTACGATCCATACGGACGCTGGATGAATGAATCATCGTCAAAAATTACTGGCGCCAAAGAATTATTCAGGACGGCTCAGGCAAAGATTATTTTGAATGGGAAAGAATATAAATATCCGAATTCAGTTTATCTGTTCAAGCCAGTTGCTCGGAGCAAAAATATTATATCCGCAATAGCTGGAGATAAATATTCATTTGCCTATAAAGTTTCTCGTGGCAAAGGGACTTATTATCAGTTTGGGATTGATCCAGAGCAGATAAAATCCGGGAAAGGATACGATAATGTTGACGAGGCTCTAATTAAAAAGAAATGGTTAACGCCTGATGTCAGGCTACAGCATTATTTAAGCTCTCTTCTAAAAAGCATTCTCAAAGAACAAAAAAGTATTCAAAAATATTATTCTAAAGATAAATATTGCAAGTTGTTTCTCAGAAAAAAAGGAAGATACGAGTTGCTTTTTATCTTCAATATGGATTTATTAAACTCAAGAACATTGGATGTTATTTTTCCAACGAGCAAAAATATTGAAATATTGTATGATAAAGGAGTTCTTGAAGCAGGAAAATCAAAACAGTGGTCCGGCTCACTTGCCCCAGGCGGATGCCGGATTTTACGACTAAAATAACACTAACATTAAAAGGGAATACAATGATAAAACTTATCAAAAAAGGATTGCTACTTACCACTATTTTCGCGATCCAATCACTTTACGCAGGGACAACTCCGCGAATCGATTTATACGGCTTGAAAGGTAAAGTGCAGTTCAAGGAACTAAAAGTATTCGGCTCAGATAAATCCAAAATTCAACTGGCTAGATGGAAGTGGGTTAAGGGTGATTCGTATGCCCTTGCTACCTTTGCAGGCTTACAAGTAAATACGTGGACTCAAGTAGGACTGAAATTTACTCCGACAAGTACTGGTAAAGTCAGATTATTGATACTGGGACAGCCTGAAAGAAATCGTGAGGGAATAATTTATTTCGATAATTTGGAAGTGAAAGGTGCGGAACTTTTCAACCAGGATTTTGAAGAGATTGATCCGAGTCGCAAATTACCAATTTTGTGGAAGCGACAGAATATTAAGAAGAATGTAGAAACACTTGCTGGTTATTCACGAGAATACAAAAAAAATGGCAATATTTCAGCATTGGTTCATCATGACTCCAGACTTTTTCAAACCATCGAAGTTGAAAAAGATAAGCCTGTTATTATTGAAGTTTGGGTATATTTCAAATCATAAAGCAAGAAAAGGGAACTGTTTGAATGAGCAAAAAAACAAACATATTAGTGATTGTAGCAGACCAGTTGCGGAGAGATGCATTGGAGGTTTATGGAGACCCTAATATCAGTACCCCAAATATTGATACATTGGCTGAACATGGTGTACGCTTCAACAATGCTTGTTCTACATATCCGCTATGCGTACCGTTTCGTTATACTCTGATGACCGGGCAATATGCACACAGATGTATGATTCCCGCCTTGGGATGGCGGATGTCTCCAGCGGAACGGACAATGGCGGACGAGTTCAACGATGCTGGTTACCAGACCGCTTATTTTGGAAAGTGGCACCTTTACGGCGGACAAGTCGACATACCCGGTTATAGTGCTGAGGAAGAAGGTTCCAAACCTGTCCCGAGCTCTCATCAGGGACGCTGGCAGTATTGGCGGGGTTTTGATCTCCGCAATTCCTTTTTTGATACGAATTATTTTATTGATGATGATCCGACTCCTCACAAAATTAACGGTTATCAGACCGATGGCCTTACTGATTTGACAATTGATTTCATTAAGAATGAGCGCGACAAGTCCAAGCCATTCTGTTGTATCTTATCTGTCGAACCTCCTCACCCGCCGTATGAAGCACCTGAAGAACTTGAACAAAAATGGCTTGCCAAAGATATTGACTTGCCGCCGAACTTTATGAAAGAATCGGAAGATTCAAAGCGGGTGGAATGCGGTTATAGCCGTATTGATGGAGAGAAACGAGCACAAACTATTAAAGCACGTAAACTCTATTACGCGATGATTGAGAATTTAGATAGCAATGTCGGAAGAGTAATCCATGCGTTGAAGGATGCCAGAGTTTATGAAAATACCTTTATTATATTTATGTCTGACCACGGTGAACTGGGCGGCTCTCACTGCCTTGCGAATAAACAGCACGCTTATGAAGAATCTATCGGTATTCCTTTGATTATTTCAGGACCGGATATTGCCCCGAAGCAAGTCGATACATCAGTCTGTACTGAGGACTTGTTTCCGACGATTCTGGGATTAGCCGAAGTACTTCACAATGACGAAACATCTGGCTGTGATCTTTCAAAGTTGATAAAGGGCGAGATGAAAGAACCAAGCCGACCTGGGGTGCTACTCCAGTTTATCTGGGAACCTCGAGATGGAACAGCTTTCTACAAGCAAATCTGGCGGGGATTTCGCAGTCAACGCTATAAATACACAGTATTAGGCGATTTGAAAAATGGACTCAAACCATGGCAGTTCTTTGACCTTGAAAACGATCCTTATGAATTGAATAATCTGATCCATTCTTCGACAAATAAAGAACTTATTAATCAGCATCATGTATGGATGAAAGAGCGGATGATCGAAATAGGAGATGATGAAGCCAGGCTGTTATAAAATTTAGCATATGGAATATTATACAAAAAACTAATATCTGAATCCGTGAGAAAATCACGATAAACATTAATTAAGATTAGAGATAACCTGTTGGTAATGTGGGATTAAGGAGTTTTGACGCCTTAATGTCAAAAACTAACCAAACAGGTGATCATGAAAGTAAAAAGTACAGCATTGAAATAATAAAAATATAGAAAAAGGATCCATTAAATGATTAATGTAATTATTGTTGGTGCGGGACACCGCGCACTCACTTACGCATCTTATGCTCGGCATGCTTCTGATAAAATGAAAATAGTAGGAGTGGCTGATCCCGTGAAATTGCGACGCGAGCAGGTGGCTGTGGAATATGGTTTAGCCTCTGAACAATGTTTCGAAAGTGCTGAAGAACTGGCTGCCAAAGGCAAACTGGCGGACGCTGTTATAAACGGCACGATGGATGCCGAACATGTTCCTACGACACTACCGCTGCTTGAAACAGGATATGATGTTTTGCTGGAAAAACCATTTGCGGTATCCGAGGAAGAGATAAAAATCCTTGATGGGGCTGTCAAACGTACCGGACGCAAAGTGATGATATGCCATGTCCTGCGTTATGCTCCGTTCTACTCTGAATTGAAAAAACGGGTGTTAGCCGGTGAGATCGGTGAGATTATCAATATCCAGGCAGCCGAACACGTTAGTTATCATCATGTGGCCAGTTGTTTTGTCCGCGGCAAATGGCACCGCGAAGACGTCTGTGGCTCATCATCGTTGATGTCTAAATGCTGTCACGATTTGGACTTGTTAACATGGTTTTGCAGTGGCATTCCTCCGGTCAAGGTCTCAAGTTTTGGCGGTCTGCATTACTTCACCCGTGAAAAAGCACCGGCAAATTCCGGACAGTACTGCCTGCTGGATTGTCCCATAGAAAAAGATTGTCTCTATTCTGCCAGAAAACATTACCTCGATCATCCAGACCGCTGGTCATTTTATGTTTGGGCCGGAATTGAGCACATCAAGAATGCCACTCTGGCTAATAAAGAGGCATTTCTCAAAGATAAGTCAAATCCCTACAGTCAATGCGTCTGGAAGCTGGACAACGATGTGGTCGACCGCCAGTCAGTACTAGTTGAATTTGCCGATGGCGCCACTGCCACCCACAGCATGGTCTGTGGCTGCAGCCGCCCGATGAGGAAACTCCATATTATCGGTACTCATGGTGAGTTACATGGAATTATGGACGATAACAAGTACACCGTACGGCATATTGATCTGCGTCCCGAACACGAATATAGTGAGGAAATTTTTGATCTGACCAATGAGGGTGATACTACAGGCGCATTCGGCGGACATGGCGGCGGAGATTTACGCTTGATAGCGGATTTTATCTCAGCATTAGAGGGAAAAACTCCTTCTATTTCATGTACAGCGTTAGCTGATTCTCTGAACGGACACCTGATTGGCTTTGCTGCAGATAAAGCCATGAAAGAAAATATTATAATAGAATTATAAAAATAATAGGCCGGGAAATATACATGATAGTAAATAAGCATAGCTTATGTGATTTAGGAGCTTAACATGAATGCGATAAACTTCCATAATCATTTCAGGGATAAAGCCCGGCAATTCGCTTATTTCCCTTCGGGATATAAAAGCGTTGACGGGATAAAAATTGGTTCTGACGACATCAATATAAGTAAGATGGCTGTTGCCTGGAAGGCAAGCAGAGATAATCTTGCAAAAGCACATGAGGCTGGTTGTAACTTTTTCGTTTCTCATGAATCCCTTTTCTGTAATGGGAATCATGGGCGGGAAGACATTGACGATGTCGTAACTTCTCACGAATACGACAAACTTGAATGGCTGCGGAGAATCGGCATGACGGTTTACCGTCTGCATGATGGCTGGGACGCATATCCAGAACTCGGGGTGCTTGATTCATGGCAGAACGGACTTGGATTTGGCGATACAAAGATATTGAAACAGGACGGATATATTCGACTTCTAGAGATATCACCGCTTTCCTTTGACGAACTCGCCTCCCGTATTTTGGCGAAAGTGAAAGCCTTGGGACAAAATGCTATTCAGATTCAAAAACCACTAAAAAAATCTGTTCTCAGGATAGTCATTACTGCCGGTGCTGCCGGCAAAACCTTAAACATGTTGGATCTGCACCCGGATGTTATTATTCGCTCGGATGACTGGTTTAACTGGGTTCGCGAAGGTGAATTGGTAGCGGAGTCAGGAAGCGGCTTAATTATTGTCAACCACGGCACATGCGAAGAATGGGGAATGCAAAACCTGAGCAAATACCTTAAAGATAGTTTCCCAGATATAGAGACCATATTTCTACCCGGCGGCTGTGAATATGAAAGTCTGGTGAAATAATAAATTTGAAACAAAAAGGATGTAGATATTTATGAAAAATAAATATACAGAATCTGTGATAAAAGCAGGTGAGTGGTTTGTAAAAACCCAGAATAAGGATTGTAACAGTGCGAATTTTGGACGTTTTATTTATGCCCGGAATCTGGAGAGCGGTTTTGAAACGCCAAGCACTGGTTGGCAGACGGCTTTCGGGGTTTTTGCTATGCTGTCGCTCCACAAACTTACAGGAGATGATAAATATTTGGAAAGCGCGACAAACGGAATGTCTTACATAAAAACGCTCCAGATTCTTGACTCCAGAAAAAAAGATGTTTGGGAGCGATACTGGAAGAAACACCCCAGAGCAAATGGCTGCATCCGCGTGATGCTTTATCATCAGCTTGGGCAATGCTTGGTTATTATACTTATGTCAAAGACGAAGATTATCTCGAACGTGCCGTCCTTTTTGCTGACTGGATGTTGGAATACGCTATGAACAGTGATTGGCCCATGTGCACTGTCAGTATTTTTCCCGGAGGCAGAGTATCTGATGATATAGGGGCCAGTTGCCAATCCGGCGCAGTGCTGTTCTTTCTGGACATGTATAAATTCACTGATGATATGCGTTATTACCGGGCAGCCCGAAAGATTGCGGACGTTTATGTGGAAAAATTTCTTGAAGACGACGGCAATATTCGTTGCATAATTGATTTTACATCTAACAAACCGCTACTCCATGATGAGGAAAAATGGCCGATGGACTGGCAGAATATGCATCAGGTCAACGATGATTTCGGCGGTATATCATTGGCATTGGCATATAAGATATTCAAAAGAGAAATCTATCTGCAAAAGATGATTAGTTATTTTAATTGGGTTGAATCGCATCTCAATGACAATGGCTCATATTTTGATCCGGTTATCGAAGTAGGATCGGCAACTGTACCTATTTTTCTTAATTCATTCAAAAATTGTGCGCCAGCAGAATTGCAAGGTAAAATAGGAACTTTAAACAGCAAGTGTCTTGATTTTCTGGTGTCCGCTCAGGTGAAATCAGATAATGAACGAATTGACGGAGCGTTTCGGGGAATGGACAATAGTTGCAGATGCGGCAATGGTCAGTGGATTAATATTCGCTGTTCGGCATATGCGATTCTCGCACTTACTGCTCAGACTGGACACTCGGTTTTTCCAATAAAGGTTTAAAAATGTCGAAAACATTGACGGACATTCGTGCAAAATTCACTTCAATCACCATTGAGGTGCTTGACGCTATCATTGCTCGCAGTGAACAAGACCCGGACTATCCTTTTATTGACACTAAACTCAACATAATCACCGGGAAAGATACTTATCCATCAGCACCCGGACAGGATTACAATGCCAAAAATATTATTTTTCCCTGGATTCAGGGACGGGGCATGGAAGCTTTGGCAGGTCATGCTCAATGGCTGGAAGAAGATATACCCAAGAACCAGAAGCGTATAGGGAAAATTCGCACCATTTTGGAAAAACTCATCATTAAAATGGAAGAATGCCGGGCTAAAAATAATGGCAGAATGTTTTTCATTATGAATGAAAATGGAGATTTCCTGCAAGTCGCTTCTGAAGGGCATTTGGTTCCGGTTGAAAATATTCGCCCAAACGCTAATTTTAGCGATTTATTCTATTCCAAAGGCTTGCTTGCCGCCGTCGCGTATCTTGACAAAAAAGACCTGGTTCTGAAAACTGAAAAATATTTTAAAGAAGTCGTCAACGATATTCGCGCCGGGCGTTTTGTCAGCGACCAACAATCCTTTGACCCTAAAAAAAAGTTGCCTATATTGAAGGCAAATATCTACAGGGTCCCTGGATGATATGTCTTGACGGGATAGCTTTAGCAGCTCAAATTTGCGATAGTGAAAAATGGCTGCGAATAGCCCGTGAGGTGATAGAACATATTTTTAAGACATATATAAATACCGGACAGTTTGAAGACTTTGAAAAATATGATTTTTGGGAAGCTGTTGATTCATCCGGTATGCCCTGGAAAGAAAATAATCAGGTGCTTTGTGATCCGGGGCATGCTTTGGAATTCATTGGTTTGTCATTAAAGTGTCTTTTGCAAATGCGTTCCGATACAAGCCATGAAACAGTTTCTTTTCTGGATAAATGCCGACAACATTTGCCGCCGCTTTTTAAGCATTGCTACAAACTTGGTTTCGCGCCGACTGCGGGCGGTATAATCAAGGCTCTTGATTTGCGTCGACGTGTACCGATAAATACTGATATGCCCTGGTGGAGTCTCCCCGAGACCATTCGCGCGGCGGCTGAAATATTTGAATTTACGGAGGATGCGGCGGCACTGGATATTCTTAGCGAATGCGCCAATAGTTTTTTTGATAATTATCTGAATCCAGCGGTGCATTCAATGGCTTATCAGACCCGTAATGTTAACGGTAAAGTGGTTGAGGTCATTCCCGCGACTCCTGATGCCGCCCCTGGTTATCATACTGGTTTAAGCTTGATTGACGCAATCAAAATTATGGAAAATAATTTTCAAAAAGCGAACAACTGGGAGTATTGTTCAAAGCTAAACAGCATGAAGTGATAGATGCAACTCATGAACCGAAAAAACTCATTAAAAGTCAAAAAGGAGTTGTAGTATACCATGTTAGATGCTTACTTTGGATATTTTATTTGCATGAAAGATATGAGTAATGAGAACCTTGGGAAAATGCCTTTAAAAAGCGTTTAAATATTGCCTTAGATTGGCGGGTTCTCAGGAAAAACTTGAAAAAGAAACAAGCTGACAAATAAAATCGGAATAAAATAAAGGAGTACGCCTATAAGGACATCGCAAAATAGAACACACACATAATACATTGCCTCGCTTCTGAAATAAGAGCGAGATGCTTTGTCAGATCGTAAAGGAAGCCGTTTGAAACGGCAAGCCTTTAAGTGAAGACGCAAATGCAAATGGCAAGACGCCATTTGTTTTTGCGTCTTTTTTTTTGCTAGCCGTATTAACAAAAACAAGGATCGTAATATTTATGCATAAAGTCAGTGTGGCGATTTTACACTGCGCCGAATATAATTTTGAAAAACTCAAAACGCATTGGGGAAAACCCGAGTCCCCAGAAGTGGCTTTGCGTTGGAAGCTGGAATGCGGGATCACCAAGTGCATTCAGCATCTTCTCACTTCCGAGACATATCACTGGAACAAACTGAAAAACCGCAGCCATCGTTATCCCAGGGAGCGGAGCAAGAAAAAGCCCCCGGTTAAGCTGCGGAAAATCCTGGCTGGACTTATGAATAGTTCCGTATCCGAACAAACGGAGAACGAACGAATTGTGGAATTGAGAACAGGCATCAGGGACGTAATCATATATCTCCGGAAGATAAAAAATGATGAGAATTATTTGAATTCAACAGCGCTCCAGAATGTTCACGAATATCTGGAGAGCCTGCTTGAAATGAAAGTATCCCCAATCAAAACCAACAATCCGGAGGAATGTCTATGAGAAAATAACCATGCGGTAAGGGCGGACCGCGCATTCTGCAAAGCCGCCCGATTAACTTAACATCATTAACAGAGGTTGACAATATGACATTAAACGAAATTTTTCCCGATAGCGGGGAATTCATTGAATGGCTGGCAAACAATTGCTACAGTTGCGCCAAGCTTCCGGATGCCCCTGCAGAATATAATTCCGAATGCAAGCTCGAACCGATAATTTCTTATGCCACTTTGGATGAAGAGTTCGACGACAAGCTTGCTCAACTGATAAGCGAAAACGGGAGACTGTGCAAGTGCAAAAATTTCAACTCTTTAAATTAGATTATAAATCTATCCCATTCTGAAGCAAATAAAACAAAATGAGCAATTTGGGATATTGAATCATTACAGGAGAGTTTTAAGCATGAAAAGATTTATTAGAAAAAAGAAGAGGATGTTTGCTCCCCAAAAAGTTTCCAGGCAGCATATCAGCCCATTTATAAAGACGGTTATGTATGTTTTTCTATTCGTCATTATTCCCGCTCTCTTTCTTGGGCTCTGTTTGAATTTTTTCACTTTTAGAAAACTATTCATGCAGGGAATACTGTTTTTAATTTTCCTGCTTGCAAAAGGATATGTCTTTTTAAGCTGCTTGAAGTTGACTAATAAGTGGTATCTTATATCTGATGTTTTTTTTATTGCCCTTTTTGCAGGATTATATCATTTTGTAGAGAAAAACGACATCCAGTTCATTCTTTTGTTTCTTGTGGTTTATACAACTTGTATCCATTCTTTCTTCATGATCCAGGATATTATACATAAAGGCTTTGCATCATTGAACGAAAAAGTATTAAATCCTAAACGTTTATTCCAAAGACGTATGATGGACCTGATAGATATCATAAAACCAATTGTTAAATATAGTAAAAATCAATTATATGATAACTTAAATAGAAAACATGATGTTAAGAAAAATGATAATCATGACATAAATATTGATTTGATAACAAATCGTTTTTTCAATAGTATCGACAATAAGGAATTTCCTGTTACAAGCAACGAAATCAGCAAGATATATAAAGATTTAAATATCAATATTTTTAAGCAGCGACGCTATAACAACTCTGAATTTTTAAATATCCTGATTGCTTTAAATCTTGTGAGATCTGTCTCTGAATACAATAACTTGAAACGACATAAATGCAGTGCTCTGAAGGAGTATAGCCTAGGCGGAAATCTTAAAAAATTATTGCAGGTGATTGCAGTTTTAAAAGAAATTGATTGTCCTTCCACATGTGCCAGAGACATGTCTGACTACTGGATCACAACAGAATCTTCACTGAATTGATGTAAAAAGTGAAAAGTTTTGTCAGAAATGAAAGTTTTCTGCTTTTTGCTCAAGCTCAACATTGAAAAGTTATGTCAAATTAAGCTCAAAAAACGCAAATAATTCCTTGTTGACATTTCCATTTTATTGCACTAATCTTCTATCAAACCAACAACGACAGGAGATGCAATATGACATCTACAGGAAAAGGAATTGTATTGGCAGCTCTCGACATACTTGTCGAGACTGGGGCGCTAATTAAACGTGATTGCGACGAGGCAAAAAGCGTGATAGAGCAAATTTCTGAAAATGATTTTTCACTGGAGGAAAGCAAATGTATAGCCGAACCGACATCCAGCGAGTAAAGATTTTTCTTACTCCCGCAACACAAACTGATCAGTTAAGCGGTGAATCTCTAACAAGTATTATCACACAACTGCATAAAGGCTTGCAATCCTCTGACACCGAGCTTGTTCAGGATGAACTTTTGACCAAAGAAGAGGTTATGCAAATGTGTCATATTCACCGGCAAACATATTACAGTTGGCTCAGGAGGGGCTGGCTCAATCCGCTTTGTAAAGGCCGCAAAGCCTTGTTTAGAAAATCAGAAGTCTTAAAACGACAAACATGAATAATTTTTCTGAAACCTCAATTCCCCAGATATGGGGAAAGAACCCGATTTTTGCAGCCGTAAAACAAACAAAAACAACAGAAGTTAGGCTTTCTGACGGGGCAGTTTGGAAAATGGGAGTACAACCCCCATTTGGATCAATAAGCAATCCAGACTATCTCAAAGGCTTTGATATACGGCATGCAGAAGTAATCTTTAAGCTATTAGCCTTTTATCGTGAAAATGACATTGATTTTAACCATAAAGTTGATATTTCATATTACAAGCTGCTAAAAATTATCGGCTGGGAAAGATGTGGCAAGAATTTAAACACCTTAAAAGAAATCCTTGGTGATTTAAGCAATATATGGACACAAATAATAATAAACGACAATCATTATATCAAGTTTCAAGTCCTCTCTGCGGAAGAAGTCGGGTACATTCATAATCAAGATAATTCAAAGTTAAGGTATATTCAATTTGCTCCAACATTTCTTGAGTTTTTAGGGGACATTGAAAATTTTTTCAGTATTAGGCTCGATATATTCAACTCTCTTTCCAGTGGAATCGCTAAAGCCATTTATTTATATCTTCCATCACGGGCACTAAAAAACACTGAAAAAAGTCCATTCAAAATAACTTTGACCAATCTGTATCGACAAATAAATATTACAATTCCAGTCTACAAATCAGACCGGTTAAAAAAAATGACCCAACACAAAAGACCAATCATTAATCAACTGGACCATGCTCTAATCAATTATAATAAAAAACTTAGGGACTGTAAAATAATAAACCTTACAATTGTCGGTGCATAATGACGTAATTCCATTCAGGATGAAAGTCATGATACAGTATGTTTAATTCCGCCAAC
>VAOY01036350.1_pt1 | contig 18172 bp, 15 predicted proteins | sample 3393881 | NCBI WGS metagenome assembly VAOY01 (sample SAMN08290430, study PRJNA428436) | hydrothermal vent metagenome | isolation source: Deep-sea hydrothermal vent chimney | place: Indian Ocean: Southwest Indian Ridge
CTGACGACGCACCCCTGACCCCCTCCCGGGAAAGGGCCTGGCTAAAAGCGGTTAAACGGGGGGTTAAAACCGCCGATCCCTCCATCATACTTCTTTCGGCAACCATCAACGGAAAAGACCTTGCCCCGCGGATTGCTGCACTCCTCAATGCAGGGTATGCAGCCGCCTGCACCAGTATTGATCTGAAAGGCGGGGAGGTCAGGGCCACGAGACCTGTCTATGCAGGCAAAATAGTTCAGCAGATTAAGATATTGACCCCTGTTGCGGTGATATCGATCCTTCCGAAAAGCTGCGAAGTCGACGACGGTCGAGGAGGAACGGCTGCGGTTGAAACGATGGATGTATCGTGGGCGGCAGGCCTCTCCGGCGAGAAGACGATGCCCGTTGAATCTGCCGCAGGGGAAAAGGTTGACCTGACGGAGGCTGATCGGATTGTCTCAGGTGGGCGGGGGATGGGGGGCCCCGAGAACTGGCACATGCTGGAGGATATAGCCGGTCTGCTGGGGGCGGCCCTGGGAGCATCGAGAGCCGCGGTGGACGCCGGGTGGCGCCCGCACAGTGAACAGGTGGGTCAGACGGGCAAGACCGTAACTCCCGGTCTGTATATGGCGTGCGGAATCTCGGGAGCGATGCAGCATCTGGCGGGGATGAGCCGTTCGAAGGTTATCGTGGCTATCAACAAGGATCCGGATGTGCCCATATTCGGTGTGGCCGATTACGGTCTGGTCGGCGATGTGAACGATGTGCTGCCGAGGCTGGCCGACGAGCTCAGGCAACAGGCAGATTGAGGACCTTCAGAGGCATCGGGATAAAGCAGAGGATAAAGACGGCAACACATATCCAGCCTATGAGGCAACGCCGCGGGTCGAGTTCATCCTCATCAGGAGTATGAGGATGGCGGATCATATCACCTTTCCATAATCCTGAGAGAGGAATCCTGACACCGTAGATCAACCTGACGGCCACAATTGTGACCAGGTAGAGCACCATTAGAAATCCGAGCAGCCACCACCACCACCTTGAAGCAGCAAAGCCCAGCAGAATCAGTGTCGTCAGCATCAGGGGTGCGACAATCCACTGCCGGCGACCGACCAGCGCGTAGGCAATATGTCCGCCGTCGAGCTGTCCGACAGGCAGCAGATTCAGCATCGTGACGAAGAGCCCCACCCACCCGGCCAGACCTGCCGGGTGTATCCATACAGAAAGCCCCTCTGGTACCGGACCGATGACCATATATTGAATCAGCCAGGTTAGAATGCTGTCTCCGAATTCTATAACGATAGTATCTGTTACCATCGGTCCGGTTGTCGAGAAGTGATATCCGAGAACCAGCGCGATGATGCTGGGAAGAAAACCAGCCAGCGGTCCGGCCGCGCCGATGTCGAGCAGTACCTTTCGGCTGTTGATAGGGGATCGTATGGATATGAAGGCTCCCATCGTTCCGATCAGATTGGGGAATGGGATGAAATAGGGGGGAGATACCGCGACCTTGTGCCTTCGGGCCGCGATATAGTGGCCGGATTCGTGAAGAAGCAGTATTCCCATCAAAGGAACGGCGAAAACCCAGCCCCGCAGGAAATCGAGAGATGAAGAGGGCGAAGGCGTAACCATTCCGGCCCCGACCAGAAATGTGGAGAAGAGTGTCAGGGAGAAAAGCAGGAAGGCCCTTACCCAGCTGCGCCTGTTCAGTGCTATCTTTTCTCCATCCGACAGATCTGTCCAGAAAACGCGCCTGGAAGGTTCTGGATCGGATAAGTTATCAGTGTGATTGCTGTCCAGTTCGGGCTCCTCTCGCGCCACCAGAAGATAAAGAGCAATGAAGAATGAGTGTTATTCAGATCTGTAAGGTCAAGGTGGAAAAGGGTCGGCTTGACATGTTTAAAAAGCGTTTCCAGTTTGAGGCCATGTTCGGTCTGAAAAGGAATCAGACTCCGCAGGACTGCTCCGGCAGGATTGCCACCGCCCTCAGGGCTGCTCTGCTGGCTGTTATTGCCGGCGGGGGCGCAACCCCCGCCCAGATCGGTAACGAATCGTCTGCAGCGCTGATTCAGCTGATAGATGAGTCGAGCCTTCAGAAGATGGTCGAGGAGTTCGCTCCGATTCCCAGGTCCCCGGCCTCAGAGGGCTTCGACAACACCCTCGACTATATCCATGAGAAACTGAAGAGTGGAGGATTTACACCGCTGAGGAGCGAGCCGGCCGACGGAGCCCCGCCAGCCTCGGCCCCTCCGGCCTATACATTCGTAATCAGCGACACCGTCAGCTACGGACTGTGGATACCGGTCAGCGCCAGGCTCGAAATCGAGGGTCCCGGAGGATTCGTTGTGGCAGACACGAGAACCACCCTGGTTGCCCTGGCTCTCAATTCGAAGAGCACCCCCCCGGGGGGCGTCAGCGCACCGATATACAACCTGGGCAACGGAACGTATCCGCAGGAATACGAAGGGATCGATGTAACCCGATCTATCGTTTACGGACGCAAGCCTCTGCGGGATATCTACAGGGCCGCGGTTGTGGAGAGGGGGGCGCTGGGAGTTATCAGCCCCGCAGCTCCAGTCTGGCAGGGAACGGATGACAATCCGGCACTTGTAGCAGTCGGACGGGTTGGTCCGGAGGGATTCGGATTCAAGATCAGTCCCGAGAGTGCGGTGCGGCTGGAAAGAGCAATCGCCGGGGGTGGGGGTTCGGTGCGCGCCAGAGCAACAGTCAACACGACGGTGGCAGAGGGAGGTGTACTCAGGACCCTGGTGGCCGAAATACCCGGCAGTGAGATCCCGCTGGAGAGGGTAGCCCTGATTGCTCCCTTTTCGTCACCGATACCTGGAGCAGCCGACCTGAGTGGTGCGGCGGTGGTAGCGGAGGCCGCCGTGGCTCTGTGGCGGGCGATAGTGGATGGAAGGGTGGAGAGACCTCGCAGAGGGATAATCTTCGTCTGGGGAGCAGCGTTGATGGGAACGAGATCGCTGACGGCACACTACCCCGAAATAGTGGAGGAGCTGCACTCGGCAACGGTAGTGAACATGGTAGGGCGCCGGCGCGAATCTGACGGGGGGACTCTGCTGGTGGAAAGGGTCCCCGATCCATCCTCACTCTGGACCCGGCCCCCCGACAGCCATACCGAATGGGGGGCAGCCAGGCCGCCCCACTGGCCTTTCCGCGGCCACTACCTGAGTGAATTATCCGAAGCAGTTGCCCGAAACGCTGGTACACGGTGGCCGGAATGGAAGGTGGGGCGCAATCCATTCGAGGGGGGCTCCGACCACGATTACCTGCTCGAGATGCTCATACCGGCGCAGAGACTCTGGAATTTTCCCGATCCCTACTATCGCTCGAGCATGGACACACCGGACAGGACCGATCCTCAACTTCTTGCGGCCACCACTCTGGCAATCGCTGCAATCGCCTACGAGACAGCTCTGGCAGACCCTCACACGGCAATATTGATTCTGGAGCTTGTAGAAGAAGCTGCGCGGCAGAGAATGTCCGTTACACTCGATCAGGCGACCCGCAACCTGGCAGAAGCTGACAGCCTGGCGCCGGGTTCGGCAGAGAGGGGAGGTCCCAGGTGGAGGCTGGAGAACGATATACTGAACGCCTGGAAATTATGGTACGCGGAAGCTCTCGATTCGGTACTTGCACACCCGATGGCAGAAGAGGCGGAGAAACTGAAAATCCGGGTAGCCGGAGTTATCTACCGACTTGAAACAGAGTGGAGTGACAGGATGATCGAGCTGGGACTGGCGCCACTGCCGATCCCGGAACGGTTCTTTATGGGTTTGCCCAGACCCTGATGGCAGGAGGCGTCATCATCAGAATTGAAAAGCGGCAGAAAATGGCCCTGGTCGTGGTTCTCCTCACAGGAGCTCTCTGCTTCAGCGGTTCCTCCAAACAGACTCTGGATGGCCGTTATTCGCCTCAGGAATGGGAGTCTGTCACCGTTACCCGATTCGCTCGAAGCATCATTTCCGGGTCGAGATATGTCGGAATCGGCACGACCGGAGGTCTGCTCGTTTACGATCGCATGCTCCGGAGATGGCACACACTGCTGACGAAAGCAGATGGGCTTCCCGATAATTCGATCGATCGCGTGGAACTGGAAAGTGGTGGCGGATTTGCTCTCTTCATCCGCGGGTGGACGGCGCTGTTCGAACCGGCCACTCAGCGGCTTCAGCCAGATCCGTTTCTACAGCCCGTGGCCCGAGGCAGGAAAGTTCAGCTCCCATCAAATCTCTATGCAGGACCCGAATATCAGTATTTCTCCGATGGCCGGATAGCCGGCCCCGACGGATGGGCTGTTCCGGTGATGGATGCAGGCAGGGACGATGAAGCCGGTCTATGGCTGGCAACCTGGGGCCTGGGATCGGGGCGGGCCGATCTCTACAGCCTCAGACTGAAGATGGAACCCCACGGTCTCTGGCATTCGGACGTGAGGGCTCTCACCCTGAAGGGGGGCATGCTGCTGGCAGGCGGCTTCGGTGATGCCTGGGCGTCGGGCGGAATCACCGAATTGAGGCTCCGCGATCAGAGGTGGACATATGTACTGGCATCAGATACACCGGGACTCCTCTCTGACCGGGTGGCCGGACTGGCGTTCGATGGAGAAGTGTTATGGGTGGCGGCCGAGGGGGGAGTATCGAGGAGATCGGAGAATGGCAGGTGGAGGACCTGGACGCGAACCGATGGTATGCCGGACGGGAGGACAACCGCCGTCGCGGCTGGATCTGGAGCAGTGTGGGTTGGGACCCTGGATGGTGCTGTTGCTGTTGCGGGAGACTCACTGACAATTCTCCCGCCTTCGATAGGCAGGATAGTAAGAGATATCGCGGCCGGAGCCGATGCAGTATGGTGGGCGACAGATACAGGTGCGCATGTCTACAGGGGGAACTGGAACGAAGGGGAATTCCTGCGCATCGATCATCCCGAGGGCAGGCTCGACGGGCAGATAGACGCCGTCGGAACTTACCGGAATGAAGTGTGGTGGGCATCTGCCTCGGGGATTGTCGCATATGATTCGAGAGAGGGGGAGTGGCTGGAGGTGCCTGTTGTCGGACCCTTCTCGCCGGGTCAGGTGACCGATCTGGCTGTGGGCGGTGAAAATGTCTGGGTCGCATCCACAACAGGAGTCTGGAGACTTATCAGGGAAACGGGTGAGTGGTTTCACTACGGTGAACCGGATGGTCTGATAAACAGGAGGGTATGGAGTATTGCGGCAGAAGACAATGTCGTGTGGTTCGGAACAGCAGGCGGCCTGACCAGATTCGACTGGTCCCTGAGAAAGAAAACACCGTGATCGGATCAATCCCGAATAATCGAACAGGCCCGCTCGGGCCCGAGTTCCGGCTGATTGAGAAGCTGGCAGCTCACCTTCCCTCGATCGCCGATATGCCGCCGGGGGTAGCGGAAGCGTTGAAGATAGGTATCGGTGATGACGCGGCGGTATGGGAACTGGAGGGGGGAACACTGGGAATATTTACGATAGATACAGTTGTAGAGGGGGTGCACGCCTTTACGCACGAACCTCCCGAAGCGGTTGGAGCGCGTGCGTTGACGGCCGCTGTCAGTGACGTGGCGGCCATGGGAGGCCGGCCGCTAATGGCTCTTGTGGCCCTGCAGGCGGCCAGGTCATCCTCGGAAGAGCAGATCGTCAGGATCTATGATGGAATGAGTGAAGAAGCCGGAGCTGTTGGTGTTGCGGTTGTAGGTGGCGATGTGGTGGATACCCCCGGCCCCCTCGCACTTTCGGTGGCCGTTTTCGGAATAGCCGATGGCAGCAGGGTGTGGAGGCGGAGTGATGCCCGGCCCGGGGAGGTTGTAGCGGTTACAGGAAGCCTGGGAGGCAGTCGGGCCGGCGTGGAACTCCTTGATGCCGCCGCCGGGGAGGTACCGCACGAGGATTGGGTAGTGAGGCTGGTTGAGAGGCACCTGAGACCGAGAGCCAGGGTAAAGGCGGCCGGAGCTATTGCCGGGCTCGGAGGGGCCGGCGCGGCAATCGATATCAGTGACGGTCTTTCGAGTGAGTTGTGGCATATAGCGCTCGACTCCTCTGTTGCGGTTCACATCCATTCGGAAAAGATCCCTCTGCATCCAGACCTTTCGAATCATATCGCATGGCGCACAGAGGGATCAGAAGTCGATTTCGCCGTCGACTCCGGAGAGGAATTCGAGCTGATTGTTACGATGGCAGGGGATCATGCAGCCCTGGAGGAAACCGATCTGGGAGGTGAAGGCCCCCTGACAGTTATTGGTGAGATTGTGGAAGGTGAACCGCAGGTGATCATGCATTCAGGTGACCGGCAGAGGGCTGTTCTTCCCGGTGGGTACAGCCACCGCCGGCAGGGGGAGCGGGAAGGACCGGATCGGTAAAATGGGGAAAATCAGGGCAGTCATATTCGATCTCGACAACACCCTCATAGACTTCATGCGCATGAAGGATGAGGCGGTACGTGCCGCGGCCGACGCGATGGTTGATACGGGATTGGAGATGTCGTGGGAGGATATTGTGGGGGGGATCGAAGAGGTTTACCGGGAAAAGGGGATCGAATACCAGCAGGTTTTCGATGACTTCCTGGAGAAGAAGGCAGGCAGCATCGACTGGAAGATACTCGCATCAGGGATCCTGGCTTACCGGCGATCGCGGGAGGCGCACCTGGTTCTATATCCTCATGTACAGGAAACCCTCGTAAAGCTGGCCAAGAGAGGGCTCGGTCTGGCAGTCGTGACCGATGCACCACGGAGGGAGGCCTGGCTGAGACTGGTCAAGCTGGGGCTTCATCACCTCTTCGATGTCGTCGTGACTTTCGAAGACACCGGTAAGCTGAAACCGGATCCCGCCCCCTTCCAGAGAGCTCTCCACCTCCTCGAGATAGATGCGAACGAGGCCATTATGGTCGGAGATTGGGTCGAACGTGATATGGTAGGGGCAGGAAAACTGGGGATCAAAACCGCTTTCGCAAAATACGGCGACGTCTTCGACGCTCAGGAGTCTGGAGCAGATTACGAACTGGAGGACATTGCAGAATTGATCGACATCGTGGAGCATGAAGGTGGGGCATAAGGAATGAGTATCAGATCGGTCGGCATCGACCTGCTGGAGGTGGACCGGATGGCCAGGGCCGTCGACAGGTGGGGAATCCCCTTTCTGAACAGGGTATTCACAAGGGGGGAGCAGGAGGCTGCAGGCAGGGGAGTTGCTGCAGAAGCCTACGCGGCCAGGTATGCGGCAAAGGAGGCTGTTTCAAAATGTCTGGGAACGGGCTTCAAAGATGGTGTCCGGCGCATTGATATTGAAATTGTTGGATCAGAATCCGGCGCACCCCGGATACAGCTTCACGGCAGAGCAGCCGAAGTGGCTTCCGGCGCAAGCTTGATGGTCAGCCTCACACATACCGTGGGAATGGCTGCGGCGGTGGCTGTGATGATAACGGAGTCGGATTGAGAAAATGCTTCTTTTAACCAGAACAGAGATGCAGACAGCAGATCGAAATGCAATCGAGGGAATGGGCATCCAGTCGCTCGATCTGATGGAGCGTGCGGGGGTGGGGATTGTCGAAGCGGTGAAGGAGTTCATCGGGGTGGAGGGAGGAACGGTCATCATAGTGTGCGGCAGGGGCAACAATGGAGGGGATGGATTCGTTGTGGCCCGGCTGCTGGCAGGTGAAGGTCACGATGTGAAGGTGTGGCTGGCCGCCCGGCCGGAGGAACTCACCGGGGATGCAGCCGTGAACTGGAGCCGTCTGCTTGAAGAGGATAAAACCTTTGACGGAAGCGTGAAGCTGCTTCCGCTGGACGACACACCGGTAGATGCACGCGCCCTGGCGGAAGAATGGAGCGGTGGAGCGGTTGTGGTGGATGCCCTTCTGGGAACGGGGACTCAGGGCCCTCCGAGGCCCCCGGGTGATGCCCTGATAACAGCCATGAATCTCTGCGGCCTGCCTGTGGTGGCCGTTGACATCCCTTCCGGTGTCGATTCCGACAGCGGAGAGGTGCCCGGCACGGCAACCATGGCTTCGGTAACAGTGACAATGGCCTTTCCAAAGCTCGGTCTGCTGCTGCATCCGGGCAGAGAACACGCCGGCCGGATCAAGGTCGCCGATATCGGCATTCCGTCAGAGGCGGTTGAGAGGAAAGACGTCAATCTGGAACTTCTCGATCATCGCTGGGCTATGCTTCGGCTCCCCTCCCGCCCGCCAGAGACGCACAAAGGACATTACGGGCGGGTGGTGGTTGTGGCAGGATCTGCCGGAATGATGGGTGCGGGACACCTGGCTGCCGCCTCGGCCTGCAGGGCGGGGGCCGGTCTGGTAAGGCACGCGGCTCCCGAAAGCATGCTTGCAATCGCGCATGGAGGACGCAGCGAGGTGATGGTGACACCCCTGCCCGATGAGGGGAGGGGGCACTTCATACCGGTTGAGCCTGATATCCTGTCCGAAGCATACATCTGGGCCGATGCAGTGGTAATCGGACCAGGAATTGGAATGGATAGTGAGACCGGGAAATTTTTCGTTCAGGCTCTCGAATACGACGATCCTGAACTCCCTCTGGTCATAGACGCTGACGGTCTCAACCACCTGGCGGCCGGTGACGATCTGCGTTCGAAGTGGAAGGGACCACTGGTCATCACACCTCATCCGGGTGAGGCCGCACGCCTGCTTAAGATATCGATAGAAAACATCCAGAAAGATCGGGTGAAGACAGCCGTGAACCTGGCCGAATCGTACGACGCAGTGGCTGTGCTGAAGGGGGCGCCGACCGTGATAGCCGATGGTCAGGGTAATGCAGCCATCTGTCCGCTCGGTAATCCTGGAATGGCAAGCGGCGGAACCGGAGATGTTCTGACGGGAATCATCGCAGCCCTTCTCGGTCAGGGCCACAAACCCTTCAGTGGAGCAGCCCTCGGCGTTTACCTTCACGCGCTTGCCGGAGATCTGGCCGCTCTCGATCTGGGTGAGTGGAGCCTGATGGCGGGAGATCTTGTCGAATATCTGCCGATTGCCTTTGGGCATATAGAAGCCTTTTCCGACTGCGACATTCTGGACGACGGAGTCTAAATCTGGTGAAGCGACGCAGGGGTCTTCCACACAGCAGGCACAGGCTCAGCAGGGAGGATAGAGCCAGGATGGGTGGAGTGAGGCCGGGATTGAGGATGAGTCTGCCGGCTCTCCGTATCTCACCGGCCCTGCTGAAGATAGTGGGCGGAGCGGCGGGGGTTGTGCTTGTGGTCGCCATACTCTCCCGCCTGCTGGGCGGCGGCGGCATTCCGGGAACGGCCGGCCCGAATGAAGAAGAGATCGCTCAATGGCGGGCGGATCTCGAGGTAACGGCAACCAGGAATGCACTCCGGCTTGGAATGCAGGAGTCGTGGATTCTGGTGCGCGAACCGGGAAGCCCCGGTGGAGATTCGCTGCTGACCGTATTTGAATTCAGGGTACCGGGCGATCTTCATCTCGAAGTGCTCAACCTCGTCCTGACGAAAGCGGTAGAAGAATCTGGCGGCGATGTAGTCAGAGGAATTGAGCTGAACGATGCCCGGGTAGAACTCGATGCGGCATACAGGGGACGCATAACCCACAGACTTGTCCTGCAGCGCTACTCGGGGTACAGAAGGGAGGCGGGTCGCCTCAGCATTATTATCGACGACTTCGGTACGACAGATCAGCAGATGCTGACCCGGGTCGCAGATCTGGATATTCCCTGGACCGCCTCCGTAATTCCAGGGCAGCCGTACAGCAGGAACCAGGCGCGCTACCTCTCCGGCAGGAATATACCGATTCTGATACACATGCCGATGGAACCTGAGGCTGCCGATGACTGGGACCTGGGGGAAGGCGCGATCTACGCCGATACGCCGGTGGGGGATGTAGACCGGCTCGTTGGAGAGGCGGCGGATGAGATTGCGGTCGCGCAGGGTCTGAACAACCATATGGGTTCGATGGCCACCACCCAGCCCATGGTAATGCGCGCGCTGATGGAATCGCTGAGGAAGAGAAACCTGTATTTTATCGACAGCTACACAACCCCGGCTTCGGTTGCCGTTGATGAAGCAGTGCGCGCCGGCATCCGCTGGGCTCGCAGGGATGTCTTTCTCGATCCCGAGGACAATACGACGGTAATCGAAGAACAGCTTCAGCGCAGTCTCGAAGAGGCCAGACAGAATGGCTCTGTGATCCTGATCGCCCATCCGCGTGAGAAAACTCTGGAGGTTCTTCTGCGCTGGATACCGGGAATCCGTGAAGCAGGATTCCAGTTCGTGACAGTGGACAAGCTTCTGCGAAGGTAGGAGAGGAGAGAATGACTCGTCTAGGTGTCAATATCGACCACGTCGCTACGGTAAGGGAGGCGAGGAAAACGAACGAGCCCGATCCCGTTCAGGCCGCCTTCCTGGCCGATCTGGGGGGAGCGGACGGAATAGTCTGCCATCTGAGGGAGGATCGCCGCCACATTCAGGATCGAGATCTCGATATCCTCCGCAGGACGGTTGCCAGCCATCTCAATTTCGAGATGGCCGCGGTCGACGCCATGGTGGAAATCGCGCTCAAGGTGAAGCCTGACATGGTGACGCTGGTACCAGAAAAGAGAGAAGAAGTGACAACGGAAGGTGGGCTGGACGTGCGGTCGGGTGCAGGAAGGATAACCAGCGTCGTTTCCACTCTGAAGGGGGCCGGTATTGTTATCAGTCTCTTTGTAGATCCCGATATGACCCAGATAAAGGAAGCCGCCAGAACCGGTGCAGACTATGTGGAACTGCACACCGGTTCGTATGCCGGGGCGAAACAGGGAGTCGATGAGGCGATCGAACTGGAGAAACTGGAGAGGGGAGCGCAGGCTGCGGCCAGGTTGGGTCTTGGGGTAAGCGCAGGCCACGGCCTGACCTATCACAACGTACAGGCGATTGCGGCGATCCCCGAAGTGGAGGAACTGAATATAGGACATTCGATAGTGAGCCGGGCGATCATGGTCGGCATGGAGAGAGCAACGAGTGACATGGTTGAGCTGATCCGCTCGGCAGAATAAGGAACAGGAGACAGAAGAGATGCAAAGCCCGACAAGCATGCATTACCTGCGTTCGGCAGGGTTGCTGACCTGGGCAGCGGCGATCGTACTGCTGGCCTGCTCAGGTCTTGTAACAGCACAGGAACTGCCTCAGACAGGTGCGGAAAAGGCAGATTGGAGCCGCCATACCGGTTATGAAGAACTGGTGGACTACATTTTTGAAGTACAGGGCCTGACCGACAACATGTTGATCCGGGAACTTACGGTGACCCCGGAAGGTAGGACCGTATTCCTGATCATGCTGGGCGATCCTCCAACTGCGACACCGGGCACAGCGTGGCTCTCAGGCAAGCCGACCGTTCTGCTGGTTGAAAACGTCCACGGGGGAGAACTCTCCGGCAGGGAGGGGGGTCTTCAGCTTCTGCGGGAACTGGCCCTGGGGGAATTGAAACCCCTGCTGGAAAAAATCAATGTTCTCTATATCCCCAGCATCAACCCGGACGGTGCCAATCGTCAGCCACGGCCGACGCGTGGAAACAGCCACGGTTACGATATGAACAGGGACTACGTGGTCATGGAAACCGCAGAGATAAGTGCGGTTGTCGGGCAGGTGCTGACCCGGTGGTGGCCCGACGTACATGTGGATGCTCACAACGGCGGTTCGGCTCCCTACAATCTGACCTATCAGGTAACCCTCGATCCCTCGGCCGACGGCGAACTTGTTGCCCTTGCGAACGGGCCGATGTATGAAGCCGTGAAAGCTCACATGGAATCCCAGGACCTGAAGTTTTTCTGGTACTCGGGCCCAAGGCAGAACAGAGATACGGGTGAATGGGCGTGGGGAACCACCGAACCCCTGGTACGCAAGCAGCACTCCTACAGCGGTTTCCAGAACATGATCGCTCTCCTGTTCGAATGTCCCGGTCCCCGTGGTGATCTGGAGCTGCAGGCGAGATCGCAGCGGGAAGGGCAGGAAGGTCTGCTCAGGTTTGTGGCTGAGAACGGCGGGCTGATTCGATCAACCATCATGGCGGCCCGCCGTCGTACCATAGAGGGAGCCGTCGATCAGGTCTACCTCGGGCTGGAGGCGACCGACTATCCAGGAACGGTGAAGTTCTTTATCCGCGACCCCGACCGGGAGGGGGAGTACACGGAGGTGGAGGGAACCCGCAAAACCCTTTACAGGCCGACAGGCACCCGGCAGCGTGCATGGGCCTATGCCTTCGATGGCAACCTCCACGACATCGCAAATCTACTGAGACGTCATGCGATAGAAGTGGAGAAGCTCATGGAACCGGTCGCTATCACCGTCCAGAAGTACCGTGTCACAAGCGCCGAATGGGCAGATCGACCCTATCAGAACCACATCATGTTATCTGTGGAGGTCGAGGTGTTCGAGGAGGAGGAGATCCTTGAGGCCGGTACTTTCATCGTACGGTCGGCGCAGAACGGCGGGATACTGGCTGCCCACCTGCTCGATCCTGATACTCAGGACAGCGCGGTCAGCTGGAACTTCCTCGACCATATGGGGATTCGCGCTCCCTCACCGCCTCCGGATCAGACCGGCACGACGGCTCAGGGACAGCAGCGCACCGGTGCTGTGCCGGCCATGGGTGGCGGCCGGCAGAGGGGCGGACAGAGGCAGGGCAGCGTTCTGCCGATTTACCGGATTATGACGCCGATCAGAATAAAAGCCGTGATATTGCCTTAAAAAGAAGTCAACTCGGCAGACTGACGCAGAGATTGCGCAAAAGGACGGTTTCCAGACAAACAGGTCAGCCGCGGCGGTACGTAATACCCCGCGTATCCAGCCACGCTTCGAGATGCGTGCGGGGACCCCTGGGACTCCCGCGCCTGTATCTCAATTCGTAGATCCTCCTCACAGTTGCCACCTGCAGCTTATGGCTCCCTTCAACCGTGACGGATCTGATGGTTTCGGCGGGCAGATAGGCACGCCAGTGCCGTGCTCTCAGCACGAGGGCGCTGGGTGTAAGGACCGCCTCACCCTTGCCCCGCTGGGTAAGCGGTTCATCCCCCCTGCCGTCGGAAAGACGCAGAAAGGGCCACCTGCGAACCGGGTCCGGTCCCGGCAGTGCGAAGGCACGGCGCTCCTGGACGCCCAGGGCCACAACCCGCGCCCACGTTCTCAACGGGTGTACTGAGCTGCCGTCCCAGCTGAGATGTGTTCCGCTGTAAAGCTGTCCCTTCCTGTCGCATTTGAGACAGAAGACCAGTCCTGCGCGCTTTCCACGAAGGGCGTTGGGTGAGCCGCAGGAGGGGCAGCGCCAGAGCAGACGGCCCAGGTCAGCGGCGCTGTAGTTGCGGTTAGAGGGAGGTGATGGGTGGGTTGCCAGTGATTCAACAAGCCACAGTTCAGTTTCCTTTTCATTTTGCGGGATCATCGGCGTGCCGGCATCCAGAGAGACGGACGCGCGGCGCGGACCCCAGCCCCAGCGCGGCCAGAGGCGGTACGATCCGGACAGGTTGACAGCGACCACCGGCTTGCCTGCCAGAATCAGCAATCTTGCCACCCCGGGCAGAACGGGTGACGGTCCGCCATCCCACGATCGCTCTCCTTCGGGAAAGAGTCCGACCACCCCCCCTCTATCGAGAGTTCTCAGAACCCTCCGTATGGCAATCGGATCGGGACAGTACCTTCTCAATTTTATGCAGCCGAGTTTTTTGAGTAAGAGTCGCTGCAATACAGGGCGGAACGCCTCTGCCGTGGCCAGGAAGGAAATCGGCCGGGGAAAAGCTGCCGCCAGAAGGAACGGATCGAGATATGAGCGGTGATTGATTACAACAACGAGGCCGCCTTCGGTCGGAATAGAGTCCTCTCCGGTGAGATGAAGGCCGCTCCATGCCCTCAGCACGGGACGGAGCAGCGACCTGAACAGAAGGTAGAATCGCATCAGCGGAAGATACCCTGAAATCGGGCTGGATGACAAATCCCCTCGGCACGTGGTTGACACTCAGTTGGCGCAAAGGTAATTTTCGTCGCTCTGCGGGAAGAGAATAGTTCCCTGCCCCCAACCCCTGAAAGGTAAGGAATATCAAAGCGTGAAGAGGGACAATCGATTCCGTATTTGGCTCGTCATAGTTCTTGTCGTGATTTCACTCTTTTCGCTGCTGCCGACAATCCGCATGGTCATGATGGGCCAGGAGCAGCGCGATCAACTTAAGCAGGAAGATCCTCGGGCATGGAAATCGCTCGAATCGAAGGCGATCAGGCTCGGTCTCGACCTGCGCGGCGGTATGCACCTTGTTATGGAGATCGATCTCGATTCCATTCCGCCTGAGGGTCGCGGTGACGCCCAGGAACGTTTTCTGAGCATCATCCGGAACCGTATCGACCAGTATGGGGTTTCGGAGCCTGTGATCCAGAGACAGGGCAACAACCGGGTGGTCGTTCAGCTGGCCGGTATAGACAATCCTGAAGCCGCACGCGACCTGGTGGGACGCACGGCGGTGCTCAGTTACAATCTGTTGAAGCCGGGTGAGCTGGTGGTAGACCTGATAAACAGGATGAACCGTGTTCTTTATGAAGGTCTGGTATCGGGAGAAATAGACCGCGAAAAAATCGGACTTCACCTTGTAATGCAGGAATCTCCGGATCTCATGGGTATCGTAGGTCTCGATAGCACCGCTGCGGGGATAGACTCAACCTCGATACCGGAACAGCCGTTGAGCCTCTTCCTGCTCGCCAACCCTGCCACGCCTGAAGTTCTGTGGGCCGATGAGAGCAGGATGGCGTGGGTGGACAGCATATTCGCCCTTCCCCGGATCAGATCGCTCATCCCGCCTGACACTGAAGTCCACTGGGCGATGTGGACCGACGAGCGCTTTTCGATTCCCGATGGTCCCAGTTACAGAGAGCTCTATTTCACCGAGGCATCTCCAGTGGTCACCGGTGATAATCTGGAAGATGCACAGGTAACCATCGGTGGACCGCAGGATCCTGATGCCGCAGGCCGGCCCATCGTAAGCTTCCGTCTGACGACAGAGGGGGGACGGATTATCCGGCGGATCACACGGGTGAACATCGGTAACCGTATGGCGATCATGCTGGATGGTCGCGTGGCGATAGCGCCGGTCATCGAGAGTGCACTGGGAGCGAATTCGCGCATTACCGGCCTGGGTGAGATGGAGGAGGCTCGCAACGTTGCAATCACGCTGCGTTCGGGTGCCCTTCCCGCACCCGCCGAAATCATTGAAGAGCGGACAGTCGGACCCAGCCTGGGTGCCGACTCGATCCGATCGGGTACGATGTCGGCACTGGTCGGGCTCCTGATGGTTATCATGTTCATGATCGCCTACTACAGGGGTTCCGGTGTTATCGCCGATACGGCACTTTTACTGAACGTGCTCTTCATTCTGGCGGTACTCGCAGGCTTCCACTTCACTCTGACCGTTCCCGGTATTGCCGGAATCATCCTGACCATGGGCATGGCGGTGGATGCGAACGTGCTTATCTACGATCGTATCAAGGAGGAGCTGCGAGCGGGCAAAACGGTCCGGGCCGCAGTCGATGCCGGTTATGCCAATGCAACCAGCGCGATCCTCGACGCCAACATCACGACGCTGATAACGGCACTCGTACTTTACCAGTTCGGCACGGGGCCCCTGCGGGGCTTCGCTCTTACCCTTTCGGTAGGTATCGTCTCTTCTGTTTTCACCGCTCTGATAGTCACGCGGCTCATGTTCGACACCAGGTTGGACCGGGCAGCAGTCAAAGGGCTGAGCATTTAAGGAGTTCGCCACGTGGATCTCTTCGTCAACGCTGATTACGATTTTCTCAAGATCCGGCGTTCTGCGTACATCGTTTCGGCCGCATTTATACTGGTGGGCATTATCAGCCTTATCATGCACGGCGGTCCAAATTACTCGATCGATTTCAAGGGCGGGCTGATGATGCGGATCGCCTTTGAGGAACCGGTTGACATCGGGGAGCTGCGGCAGGTGATAGCCGAAACCACGCAGCAGACACCGGAGGTAACCCGGGATATAGATGAAGCGGGCAACTATATCATCCGCATTGAGGAACTTGAGGCGGGAGTCGGCCAGGAGTCGGCCGATCAGATTCAGACATTCCTCGCTCAGACATTCCAGAACAACCCGCTGACCATACGTTCCGTCGAAGAGGTGGGTCCGAAGGTGGGAGCCGAACTGCGTACAAAAGCCATATGGGCGGTACTGTGGGCCATGCTGGGAATTCTCATCTATATCTCGTGGCGGTTCGAACTCCGCTTTGCGGTGGTCAGCGTCATGACGCTCTTTCACGACGTATTGCTGGTGCTCGGACTCTTCAGCGTCATGAATATCGAGATCAGCCTGGTGATAGTCGGAGCGTTGATGACGATCGTAGGATATTCACTGAATGATACCATCGTCGTGCTCGACAGGATCCGCGAGGATCTGAAGAGGTATCGCCAGGAAAAGTACGACTGGATTCTCAACAGGGCTATCAATGAGACCCTCAGCAGAACTATCGTCACCTCGGTGACAACCTTCCTTGTGGTTTTCATCCTCTGGATAGCAGGTGGATCGGTTATACACGACTTCGCCTTCGCCCTGATGGCCGGAGTGATCATCGGGACATATTCCTCCATTTTCGTTGCCGCGCCGCTGCTGGTTGAATGGCAGGCGATCTCCCCCCAGGTCCGCACCAGGCGGAAGTAGCCTCAACCGGGCCGCCGTGGACCAGGACAGGCAATATCTCCGCCAGCTTGCCGATCAACTTGACTGGCTGGTGACCGAGGCGTTGCAGCCGGAGGCCTTCCCTCTCGATACGATGGAAACGGCGGATCTGCTGCTGGCCATGAACAGCGAGGATGCAGCAGTAGCAGAAGCCGTCAGGAAGGTACTGCCAGCCATTGAAGAGGCTGTTGAGCTGATAGTTGCCGCCCTGCGGCGGGGTGGAAAACTCTTCTATATCGGGGCGGGAACCAGTGGGAGGCTGGGAGTTCTCGACGCAAGTGAATGTCCGCCGACATTCGGTACCGATCCGGACCTGGTCAAAGGGATAATTGCAGGAGGTCCCCCCGCACTCCTCAGATCGAGTGAAGGACTGGAGGATGAGGAAGAGCAGGGCTGGCACGATCTGCGCGATGCCGGCGCTGTGGAGGGTGATGTCGTAGTGGGGATCACGGCGAGCACAAGGACGCCCTATGTGGTGGGGGCGCTCAGGAGAGCTAAAGCGGCCGGTCTGGAGACCATCTATTTCACCTGTAATCCCGAAGGGTTGCCCGATGTTGAGGCCGACGTTGTAATCAATCCGGTAGTGGGTCCGGAGCTGGTAGCCGGATCGACCCGCCTCAAGGCCGGAACCGCCACCAAGATGGTACTTAATATGCTCACAACGGCTGCCTTCGTCAGGCTGGGGAAAACCTATGGAAGATTGATGGTCGACCTTCGTCCTGTCAGTGACAAGCTCCGCGCGAGAGCTCGCCGGATAGTCATGCTCGCCTGCGATGTGGATTTTGATAGAGCTGACGCCGTTCTGAGGGAGGCCGAAGAGGAAGTCATGGTTGCGGTTCTGATACTCAGGGGAGGCAGAACCGTGGAAGAAGCGAGGAATGAACTAAAGGGAGATGGAAGGTTGGCGGGAATAAGGAAACTGCTCGGCGGCCGCCCACCGGCATATTCTGAAAGTGGAGATGAAAGATGAGCAGCATGGCAATACATACGGATAATGCTCCACAGGCCCTGGGTCCTTACAGCCAGGCCGTGGAGAGTATTATCTCGGACGACAGGAAAATGGTTTATACCGCCGGTCAGATCGGACTTGATCCTGCAACGATGGAGATAGTTGAGGGAGGGATAGAAGCACAGACACATCAGGTTATAAAGAACCTGACGGCTATCCTCGAAGCCGCAGGCTGCGGGTGGGCGGAAGTAGTGAAGGCCACTGTTTTTCTGGCGGATATGAACGACTTCGCTGCTTTCAACGAGATCTATGGCAGGGCGGTATCCGAGCCGCCTCCAGCCCGCTCTGCCGCCGCCGTAAAGGATCTTCCCGGATACTCTCGGCTGGAGATGGAGTTGATAGCAATTTGCGATCGCTAGTGAGCCTGTCGGAGTAACCGGCGAAAGCCAACGCCGTCGGCCGGTTGCCGGCGCAGACCGCAGCCGGTCGGGATTCAGCGCCGCTCAAATGCGACGGTTGTCGCGTGACAGGGCACTA
>VAOY01033492.1_pt1 | contig 18151 bp, 23 predicted proteins | sample 3393881 | NCBI WGS metagenome assembly VAOY01 (sample SAMN08290430, study PRJNA428436) | hydrothermal vent metagenome | isolation source: Deep-sea hydrothermal vent chimney | place: Indian Ocean: Southwest Indian Ridge
ATTCAGCGTTAGGTTACAAATCACCTGAACAATATGAACAATCAACATTCAAACTAGCAATATGACTATTCGACGTGTCCGTTTTTTTGTTGCAAGATCAGGTATTCCGAAAAACTTTGAGGAACTATTAAATGACTAAATTTGATACATTTAATATCGAAAAGTCGCAGGAAGATTACTTGAATATTCTTCAGAATTATAAAAATATATTTAGTAAAGAATTACTTAACCTACGTGAATTATCACAATTCTTGGATGAACTCAGGTGCTTTTGGCTTGAAAGATTGGAAATTATCGAAATAGAATTAGAAAGACTAGTTTTAACGAATTCCTGTTTTCTTTTATGTGGTGCAATAATTTTAGATATTGAAGGATATGAACACTTCTATTTTAAATCATTTGGAGATAAGCACATTTTATTCGATCCTCTTTTAAAAATTGAGCATTTAACTAGAGTCCCAGAAAATAGAATCAATGTTTCTTCTTCCTTTAAGTACATCAAAAGAGTATAAAACGACACTATAAACGTATTATCAAACTATAAAAATCATTTTTTAATACTTCCAATAAATGAGTTAGCAATAGATGTCGTTAGCGATCACTTTAAATTGTTAGAAAAATTTTTCATCAATTTTCTATCGACTGCATTTCATTCTGAATTCACAAACAGAGATGATTTTATTAATAAGTATGAAACATATGAACAAATTGAAAAAGACATTGATCCTTTCTTTAATGATAGAATTATTTTTGATATTGAAGATTATAAAAATAGAAATCTACGTTCAAAAATTGAGGAGCACTATCTAACTCAGCCAAACATTAGTGAATTTTTAAAAGATGAAAAGGAATCAACAATTTTTGTTATAGCAACTTATTCATGGTTATCTGCAATTATTGATCAATTGATGGTCTCAATTAAAAATGGTTTGATACCATATATACGATTTGAAATTACTTTCCATTATTTAGTTTTAGTTATGTATACATTTATTAATGATGAATATTTAAGAAATACCATTGAGAAAACCATTGTATTTTATGTATTTAGAAAATCGATACCAGAGAATTTATTTCATAAGAAAAATTTTGAACAGTATGCAGACATTATAAAAGGTAAACAATTATTGGAGAATATAATATTACAGATAAGATTCCAAAATATAGACATTTTTAAAGGTGGATTAGATAAAGTTTCAACAATAGTTATGAATGAGATATCTCCTTATATACACAGTGCCTAGCACCTGCTGCTACAGAAGTGATGTTGGCGAAACTTTATTAGCTATTGAGGAATTACAATGCAAGTTTTCTCTGGACATCCTGTGGCAAACTCCGCTCGAAGCGTTTATCCAAATCATCTAAAGATAGCTGGACAATAATCGGTCTACCACGGGGACAATAATGGAGGAAGAATTCTTCCATATTCTTCAGGATAAAGCGGTTTTAATATATGGCATTATTGGCGACCCGGGGATGCGGTTGTATATACTGAAGAAGGAGTAAATTCTCCGTAATAAAAAAACGGAGGACATGAAAATGCTGAGGTTCATAGGTAGAAACATTCTGACCGGTTTGGTGACCACATTACCTGTGGTTTTAACCCTTTATATCCTCTATTGGCTGGCTGTATCGCTGGAGTCAGCATTAGGGGGCATCATTCGATCTATAATCCCGGAAAGGGTATACTGGCCCGGCATAGGTTTGGCATCCGGTCTGGGAGTGTTATTTATCATAGGCTTGCTCATGCATGCCTATATCGTCCAGCGTCTTTTTGCCCGGGGAGAACAGCTTCTTTATCACACACCCTTGATTAAATCATTATATAGAGCAATTCGGGACTTTTTTGATTATTTCTCCCTAACCAAGAAAAAGGATTTTAATCAGGTTGTGGCTGTAACCCTAGGAGATACGGGTATGCAGATGATTGGCTTTGTAACCCAGGCGAACCCGGATCGAATGCCCGAAGATTACCGGAATGAGGATAGTATCCTGGTTTACCTGCCCCTGAGTTATATGATTGGCGGTTATGCAGTTCTTATGCCAAAAAGTGCAGTCCGTCCCCTGGATATGAATATGGAGGAAGCCCTGCGCTTTACCATTACGGCTGGAGTAACGGGTATAAATAATCCTCCCACTGTTAGTTAACCGTAAACCTGGAGAGGGCAACTCGAAAGGAGTATTGATATGAAGTTCTCGGGCCTGCACTTGCTGTTAACCTACCCATGCAATCTCAGATTTGATCATTGCTTTGTCTGGGGAAATCGTTGGCAAAGCGGCACCCTGGTTCTGCTCAACCTGCACCATATTCTGCGAAAAGCAAAGACTTGGGGATTACTCGCGATTCTTCTGCTAATCAGAGCCATCACCGTGGTCCTTTGAGTCCTCGAGAAAGTGTGGAAGGAATGTTACAAGTCATCATGGGATTGGTACCTCAACACAATGGCAAATTCCTTGATTATCAAGAGGAGACAATTCCCTGGTAATAATTGAAATGGTGCTAACAACCGTACCACCAGACATGCGGTTTAACAAAACAAGTAAAATATAACATAATGAATCATTTGACAAAAATCAAAACGGATAATCGCGTTAAAATCAACCGGGAACAACTTCATCGCATTGCAAAGTTTATCTCCGGACTCACAGAAGAAAAACCTTTCAATTTTGTCGCCGCCTCTCTCCCGAATCTTAATCACTCTTTGACAGTAGATTACTTTTTTGTCACAACTTTGCAGCAATTCAGTTTCTGGACCATCAAAGATAATCATTACTACCTGCCTTTGATTGACACTATTGGCGGTGAAACGCTAAAAGGGGCTTTTTACCTTTTCATGGCTTACAAGCAAAAACTGGACAACGATCCTGATTATTTTTCCCCTGAACGGCAAGCCAATCAGACGCTGGATGAAATGATGGAATTGTTTCGATCAGATGACGGAAAAGACGTTATGCCTGCTGTAGAATTGCATTTGGATGCCGCTCAACGATATGGTAGAACCATGCTGGGGTTGGGCTGGACACCGAAAAGTATTTTGCAAACAGCCATGAAATCAGACCAGCCTTTGAACACATTTCTTTCCATACTAGATCATGTGGATGGTTACCGGGAAGATTCTTTAAGGAAAAAAAGTGCTTTGCTGGCCATGATCCTGAACAACCGTCCGGAAAAATACTTTGAATTTGGCGAAAAAGAATTTCTACCGCCCATAATTGATTATCACTGCATGAGGTCCTGCTTGCGCATGGGGCTCATCGATGTGGTGGATGAAGAACTTCGCAGTAAATTGGAAAACAGAGTTTTAGTATCAGAAAATAACGAATGGGCAGTGAGATATGCCGCTTATCGTGCGGTGGAACAATTACCGAAACTATCTGGACGATCCATGGCCACGGTGGATGAATATTTTTTCTTTTCCCGTAGACGCTGCCCGGAAATAACCGAACCGGAATGTTCTTCCTGCAGTGCTGATCCGGTTTGCGCTCGCCGGAAGGAATTATTTCAACCTGTCATTCGGACTGATTTTTATTAACGACTAACATTCAAAAGATCTATCCTGATTAATTCACCAGCTTTAAAATCAATGGATTTACAGGGACAGAAACTTATGAGCGTTGTCGTACATAAAACGTAAATATTTAAAACGTAATTAAACATTTCTTTTACGTTTTACGTTTTAAATAATTATTGAAGGGTATGATTCTGCTATCCACAAACGTTAATCAGGGTATTCATATTACAGTGGATATTTCTTTGCCGGAAAACCAATTGCCGGTGACTGTGGGTTATTCTGGTAATCCCTCAGTTACGGAGGTAAGTTAAAAATGAAAAAAAATAATACCTGCCATCACCCTCCTGCACTGCGTTTCGGCGGACAGGCGAGGAGTGAAGCGACGAAGCCCGCCTACGCTTCGACTTCGGCGGACATGTGATCTCCCCCGCCTGACCATGTCATTCGGGCAGGTTGGTTCAATTAATGCAAGGATATTGCCTGCCTACCGAAATGCAATGCAGGCATGGCTTCTCCGCCTGTGGATCGCAATAACACAATTTGGATATATAAGTGCAAGGATGCTACCCCTCTTCCCGAACATTCGTTCAATGCACCCGAAACTGAGGGATTACTTTTTCAGTCATTTATATATTGATAATGCACAAAATAGGAAGTCAGTGATTTTTTCTATAAATTGTTTAAGGAGAAATTAGGTTATGAATAATGTTTTACAAAGACCGTATAATATGCTAATTAAGCGTACTATATGGCAAATGTACATGTTTCACCATAGAAGGTTTCAAAAAGTAGGAGTTTAAAGCACTTGAGAATACTGAACGATACTATCACAATTGAAGAATTACTATTAATAGCCAAAAACAGTTTTGGTGATATGGTCAAAGCTGTCGTGGATGTTGATAGAGAAATAGTTGCTATTGATGCAGAATTGCATTCGGACCTTGAGGCGCTCTGTATTGAAAATGGTTCAGAGCAAAATTGTCTTTGGGGTATCAATTACTATCCGGAAATGGAAGGAGAAGACTTTATCGAGTTTGATTCAATGATCAATTTAAGACCTTCACAAGGTAATCTTAACCGTAGTGTAAAAGATGAAATAATTCGCAAGAAGATTGTTGAGATTTCTGGTAAGTGGATAAAAAGGGTGTGATGAAGAAACAACATAAAGCGCTTGCGAAGGATCGTTGGGCAAAAATGTCCCTCGTTGAACAAATGGCAAACATTGGCAGCGAAATTAGCCGGGCAATCCATTGGCGAAAGAAAAATAATGTAGAATATTCACATAACGCAGTCAACCGAGCTCTTGAACTCATCACTCTTACAATTGACGCTGTCACACTTAAGTCGCACTTAAAAGAAATTACCAGGATTAGAGAAGCAATTAATGACTACTTTTATGGAAACAACGAATTCTCATCTTCAGATCTAATATGGCAGAAGTATTTTGATCATTTTAACTACGCTGCCAGACTTAAACAAAATAGGATATGAAAAAATTAATGTCCGCCGAAATGTCGTGCAGGAGGGCAACGACAATTATCGCTCGAAACGTTTATCCAATTCGTCCAATGATAACTGGACAATAATCGGTCTTCCGTGGGGGCAATAATAAGGATGATTGGTGGCAAAAAGTCGGTTAACTAGCGCCTGCATCTCCGGGATGGTTAATGGATCCCCAGCTTTAATGGCCGCATGGCAAGCGTAAGATGCCGCCAGTCCTTCCTGCCATGAACTGTACTTTTTCTTATTCTCCAGAAATGAATCGATTATTTCCCTGATAACCGCTTTTTCATTCCCCCATCCCATTTCCGACGGGATCGCTTCCACAAGCACCGTGTTTTTGCCAAATTCTTTCATGCGAAAACCTAATCGGTTCAGGCTGGGCAATATGTCCAGTAAAACAGAAAATTCATCGGCAGAAAATTCCAGGGTTTCCGGAAATAATAACGTTTGAGCGCCCAGCGGAGCAATATCAAACGCTTCAAGAGCTTCTTCAAACAACACCCGTTCATGAGCCACGTGCTGATCAATGATGACCAGACCACTGTTAATCTGGGAAACGATATATTTATCATGGATCTGCCAGATATTTCCGGCGATTAAATCATCCTCTGAATTTTTCTTCTCCACTAGAGAGTCAACATACGTTTTTGCTCTCGCCAATCCCTGTTGGATATGTGTATCAGCACCAGGCATTGAAAAGCTCCCTTGGTGTGGATCGTTGCTGAATGCCGGGAACATCCCAGTGTCTGTATTAAAGTCAGGAATGGTATCCAAAATCGATTGAAGCGCATCGGAAACGGCTGATTTTAATACATGAAATAATCGCCATTCATCTTTAAAACGTACTTCAATTTTCATTGGATGGACATTGACATCCACCTGGTCAGTCGGCTGAACAAGATTCAATACAAAAAATGGATATTCCCCACGTTTAATTAATGACTGGTACGCACCGTATATGGCATTATTCAGCAATCGATGCTTAATAAACCGGCGATTAAGAAAAATGTACTGCTCGCCCGGTCGGGAGCGGAGCAAATTCAAATTGCCCACAAACCCGCTGACGGCAAAATCACCTTTGACAATATTCACTTCCAGCAAATGACTACCGTACGTCGGGTCTAACAAATTATCAATTCGATCTTTAAGAGTTTCTCCCTGAATGTTGATAATTTCTTTTTCGTCATGAATCAGTTTGAAAGCCACTTCAGGGTAGGCTAAACCATAGCGACGAACCATTTGCACGATCTGACGAAATTCAACGCGTTGAGATTTTAAAAATTTCTTTCTGGCAGGTGTATTATAAAACAAATTATGAACATCAATCCGCGTTCCTTTAACCGGCTCCGATGGAGTCAATTCCCCTGCCTCGCCATCATGAACCTTAATTGAATAACCGCCATCACCATTCACACAGGAGGCCAATTCTATTTCAGACACAGAAGCAATGCTGGCTAAGGCTTCGCCTCGAAAACCCAAGGAATTGATATTGAATAAATCATCAAAGGTAGAAATTTTACTGGTAGTAAAACGCTGGACAGCCAGGCTCATATCATCTGCTTCAATCCCGCTGCCATTATCTGATACCTGTACAAGTTGATGACCGCCTTTTTCAACGACGATGGAAATCTCACTGGCGTCAGCATCCAGGCTGTTTTCAATTAATTCTTTCACAATAGACGCGGGGCGTTCCACCACTTCACCGGCAGCGATCTTGTTACGAAGGTCTGGGGAGAGTTGTTTAATTTTCATAAAATCTTTGATTGCATGAATGATTAATTGAGAATAACATTATTCAACTTGGTCAACATTTCAATCATCCAATCATTTTTATCGTTTGTCGAAAGATCTTTCGTTCAATCTGCGATGCTTTAGCCAGCAACCCATCCACTCGTTTCTTTTTCCGATTTGTGTATCGTTTATCATTTACCCCAGGTAGATTGATCAGCACATTCAAACATGCTCCACGAACTGCTGCTAATGCGGCTTCTCCGGCAACGCCAACATCACTGATAGAATTCGGATTGCCTTTTTTCACTAGTTCATCAGCGATTTCCAAAACCGATAATGAAAGTTTTGCCACTTCCAATGGAACTTCGATGGCATATTTGTTTGCAGTCAAAATAGCCTTGCGTTTGGATGCTTTTTCTTCTTCAGAGTTTGCAGACAGACGGTTTGCATCCATCAATGCATTGAATGCATGAGTATCTTCATCCACTAAAAATGATAACCGATCTTTTATTTCCAGCGCTATATTTCCAATGGTATCCATTTCATCTTTCAAGCCTTCAAAGCCTTTCTTTTCATGGGTCAATGCGGACACCATGGACACCAATGCAGCACCGAGGCCTCCAGCCAGGGCAGCAACGCTGCCTCCGCCGGGTGCCGGAGAATTGGATGAAAGTTCATCCACAAAGCCATTTGCTGTTTTACTCATGAGAGGACCGCTCTTTTCACCTACAGCAAATTCAACAATTTTTTCCTCCGGTTTAAACGGATACAAGTCATTCAGGCCCAACGACTGTAAAGCACATTCAATAATATCTGCTTCCGGCACGGCGGTAGTGCGGCGTTGTTTATTCAGATAATGGCGACCTGCCATCAATAACGCTTCTTTGGGGATAAGGCCAACCAATTCACTACCGGTGACACGAATACCCCGCTCTGCGGCCAATTCACACGCTTTATCAAACACATCATGAATAGTGGAGACTTTGTAATTATTAAAGTTGATGGATATTTGCGCTCGCCTGAATTCGTCAATGTACCAACCCACGGCTTTTACATCTTTAAACATACCCGGGACTTTAACTGCCTTTCCATTTTCATCTCGAACAATTTCACCATCAAGGAGATTAGGCGAATCAGGATGGGGAAATCGTTTGCTTCTACCCTTTTCCCGCAGCTCAAAGGCGATGTCTGTAGCTGACCTTGTATCCCGTGTATTCAGGTTGATATTATAGGCAATGAGGAATTCACGAGCACCCATAACCGTAGCGCCGGTTTTAGAATTAAATGTTGCCGGGCCATAGTCGGGCTTCCAATGCGGATCATTCAATTTTTTGGCCAGTCCTTCATATTCACCGCTGCGGATTTTTGGCAGGCTTTTCCGTTCTTCAGTCTGTGCTGAATGTTCATAAAGATATACAGGGATTTTTAATTCATCACCCACACGATGCGCGACTCGATGGGAAAGCTTAACACAATCATCCACCGTTGCACCACTTACAGGAACAAAGGGACATACGTCTGTTGCACCCATTCGGGCATGGGCTCCGGAATGCTGACTCATATCGATGACTTTGGCTGCCGTGGCAATTGCCTGGAAGGCGGCGGCTTCAACATCTTCAACTGATCCAACAAATGTAACGACTGTCCGATTGGTATCTTTGCCGGGATCAACATCTAAAAGAGTAATACCATCTACCGCTTCAATGGCATCCGTAATCTGCTTGATCTTGGCGAGGTCTCGTCCTTCAGAAAAATTCGGTACGCATTCTACAAGCTGTTTCATGTGATTACCCTGTCCCCGCAAATTTCATTAAATAATAAATCAGCCATATGACTACAGCCAGTAAAATAATCGTCCTTGCAAGAGAACGGACTGGTCGTCGCCGATCAATAATTCTTCTAAAAAAATGATTGTTGTCATCCCTGATCATAATCCGGCAAAAAGGAATAAAAAGAAATTAACAAACGGGCTCATGACCATCCAGATAGGTGAAATTCTCGGAAAAATAAAACCGATCATGATCAATCCTAACAAAATCTGGGGTCCATACGTTTGTAGTTTGTAAACCAGTTCCGGATTTTTCCTCATCATGAGTCCGGAGAATATTTGTGACCCATCCAACGGCGGTATGGGAATCATGTTAAACACAGCCAACATTATGTTGATTTGTGTGAATAAAAAGATCATCGATAAAATCGTGCCTCCCACAAAACCGGATCGAATAATCGTTCCGCCAATAAATGCCAATAATAGATTTGCAGCCGGACCGGCAAAAGCAATTTTCATCATATCCACTCGAGGATTGGAAAGATAACGTGTATCCACCGGTACCGGTTTTGCATAGCCAAAGCCCACAAGCAAAATCATTAATGTACCGATTGGATCCAGATGAGCCATTGGATTTAGCGTAAGCCTCCCGGAATAACGGGCTGTGGGGTCACCCAGTTTATTGGCTACCCAGGCATGGGAAAATTCATGAATAACCAGGGCGAAAACCACGACTGGAATTAAAAGGACTAAAACTTCTATAGGGACTCTGAATAACATAATTTACCACCGTGGATGAAAAGTCCGGTGAACCTCCTTCAAATGTTCTTTATCTAAATGTGTATAAATCTGGGTAGTGGAAATATCCGCGTGTCCCAGCATTTCCTGCACAGCCCGCAGATCGGCTCCACCTTCTAATAAGTGAGTGGCAAATGAATGCCGCATAGTATGAGGGCTAACTTTTTTGGTAATTCCGGCTGCCTGACACCATTTCTTTAAAATATTGTAAACCGTCATTCTTGTGAGCGGTCTGCTGTTTCTGCTCAAAAAAATAATACCTTTTGTTTCTCGCTTACGGGACAGAGCAGGACGTTCATTTCGAATATAGTCATCCAATCGCTCCACGGCTCGGCGACCCATGGGAACCAGGCGTTCCTTATCCCCTTTTCCTATAACACGGATCATTTCATAGTCAAACACGATACCGGTTAAATTAAGATTACACACTTCTGAAACACGAAGCCCGGTGGAATATAATATTTCCAATAATGCCAAGTCACGTTTGGCTAATTTTGCATTTTCATCCACAGCATCCAAAATATCGTCTACTTCCTGAACGGTTAATACTTCCGGTAATTTCCGGGACAGTTTTGGTGCTTCTAACAGCTGCGATGGGTTGCTTTCTGCTAAATGTTCTGTATTTAAAAATGAATGATAGGTTCGAATAGATGAAAATACTCTTGAAATGCTGGCCGGAGATAAATGGGCTTCTGCTAATTGTCGAATGAAACCACGAATATGCTTTTGTTTAATCCCATCAATATTTTTTAATCCTCTATTCTCTAAATAGGAAATGTAGTTTTTCAGGTCACGACGATATGCATCAATCGTGTTCAACGACAAGTTTCGCTCAACACGGAGCATAGTGATATAATCATGGAGATGCGCTTCCATCGATTATCCGATAACTGATTTCTCAACCATTTCGCAGAGAATGTGTTCCGCTACTAAGTGTCCCTCCTGGATACGCTGGGTATCATCACTGGGAATGGAAATGGTGACATCACCCAAATTCTTTAACGCACCGCCTGTTTTACCGGTCAGGACAATGACAGCAATCCCTTTCTCTTTACAGATTTCAACGGCCTTAACTACGTTTTTGGAATTCCCACTTGTGGAAATTGCCATTAAAACATCGCCTGTTTCGCCAAGCCCCTCTATCTGGCGAGAAAATATGGATTCGTAATCGGTGTCATTGGTCCAAGCTGTGATGAATGATGTATCTGTTGTGAGTGCAATGGATTGTATGGCCGGGCGATCATGACTAACCAATCCGCCCATGAGTTCTGCTGCCATGTGCTGGGCGTCGGCGGCACTGCCACCGTTTCCGCACCATAAAATCTTGTTTCCGTTTTGAATGGTCATTACCATCATTTCCGCAGCTTTTTCAATATCCTCCACACAAGCCACAATCATGGTGTTTTTTATATCCGAACTCTCCCGAAGCGTATTAATTATTTCTTGCCGATCTATCATGGTTTTCCTCCATGAACAGCGTCTGCAAATTCGTTCATTAAACCACTTCCATTGTTTTCTTCCAGCACTGTACCCGTCACGATAAACGACGCACCGGCTTCCACCCGTTCTCTTGCTTCGTCCGGAGTTCGTATTCCACCACCTACAATTAACGGCACGTCGGTTTGGGCAGATATTTTTTTTATTATTTCTAAAGGAATCGCTTCTTTTGCACCGCTTCCCGCTTCGAGATAAATAAGCTTTTTCCCCAGATATTCGGCGGCTAATGCATGGGCAACGGCAATATCCGGGCGGCTCATGGGTAAAGGCTTCGTTCCACTCATTACCTCAACTGTTGATTGAGCGCCGCCGTCAAAAAGTAAATAAGCCGTTGGGATCACTTCGATGCCTAGATCTTTGATAATAGGTGCGGCTACAACCTGTTCCCCAATGAGATATTGCGGATTACGTCCCGACAGAAGGGACATGAACAGCATGGCATCATAATGACTATTAATTTGATTGACACCACCGGGAAAGAAAATAACCGGTATATCCGCTTCCTTTTTAATGGTGGCAACACGGTCATTGTGTTTACTATCCATCATCAAACTTCCACCTACAAAAAGAGCGTCTACACCAGAGTCATTGGCTGCTCGAACCTGGGTAATGAGGGTATCGTCATTCTTTTCATCCGGGTCGATGAGAACAATATACCCTGCTGTCTTTTGGGATATTATATCAAGTAAGTATTGATAAATTGAATTCATAATTAACCAATCAATTCTTCATAAGACGCGGCATTCATTAATTCATCCTGTTCGTTGGAATTGGACAATTTCAATTTTACAATCCAGCCATCGCCATAGGGATCCGAATTTACTTTGCTGGGATCATTATCTAAATCTACATTGATTTCAACTATTTTGCCACTCATCGGAGCGTAGATATCTACCACCGTCTTCACCGCTTCAATGGTACCAAAGGGTTCTCCTGCTTCGAAATCATCGCCCATCTCCGGGAATTCAACAAAAACGATATCACCCAATTCTCCCTGGGCAAAATCAGTAATACCAATCGTAGCGACACTATCTTCAATAGCCACCCACTCGTGGTCTTTAGTGTATTTTAAGTGTGTGGGAATATTCATCTGCGTTTCCATATTCAATTAGTTTCAGGGTTATAATCAAATGTTTCCAAAAAGCTCGTATCAAAAACTCCTGATCGAAATGCCTCATCTTTCATGATTGCCAGGTGAAACGGAATAGTCGTTTTCGGTCCTTCGATGATGGTTTCTTCCAATGCATTTTGCATGCGAACGATGGCTCGATCCCGTGTGCTGGCAAAGACGATGAGTTTACCAATCATTGAATCATAATGTCTGGGAATTTCATAACCGGCATACGCATGAGAATCCACACGGACACCCTTCCCTCCGGGAAAATGTAAGCTGGTAATCGTTGCAGGAAACGGCATAAAATTCTTTGAGGGATCTTCAGCATTAATACGGCATTCGATGGCATGTCCTCTCATTTTGAAATTCCGATAATTTTCCGGGTATTTTTCTCCCGCATGCATACGAATTTGCTGTTTTATAAGATCCACACCGGTGACCATTTCAGTAATGGGATGCTCCACCTGAATTCGCGTATTCATTTCCATGAAATAAAAGTTATGATCTTTATCCATCAAAAACTCAACAGTCCCAACACCCACGTAATTCACAGTTTGGGCTCCACGGATAGCCACTTCACCCATTTCTTGACGTAACTCTTCATCAACAAAAGGTGATGGAGATTCTTCCATCAATTTTTGATGCCTTCGCTGGATCGAACATTCTCTTTCACCTAAATGAATGCAATTGCCATGCATATCTGCTAAAATCTGAATTTCAATATGACGGGGGTTTTCAATAAATTTTTCCATGTACATATCGCCGTTATTAAAGGCTTTCTTCGCCTCTGAACTGGCTGTATTGAATGCTTTGATCATTTCATGGGAATCTTTCACCAGGCGCATTCCTTTTCCACCTCCACCGGCAGATGCTTTTACCATCACGGGATAACCCATTTCTTCTGCAAGCTCCAAAGCTTCTGTAGCATTTTCCAAGAGTCCATCGCTCCCAGGGACCACCGGTACACCTGCATCTTTCATCGTTTCTTTTGCTTGAGCCTTATTACCCATAGCGTCAATGATTTCTGGTGTCGGACCTAAAAAGGTGAATTCATTTACTGAACAGATCCTTGAAAAATCCGCGTTCTCAGCTAAAAATCCGTATCCAGGATGAATTGCATCAGCATTGGTGATTTCGGCTGCTGCAATAATTCGAGGTATATTTAGGTAACTTTCAATACTCGGTGGTGGACCAATGCATACGGCTTCATCGGCGAATTTGACGTGTAATGAATATTCATCGGCTGTTGAATAAACAGCGACTGTTTTTACCCCTAATTCATGACAAGCACGAATGATTCGCAGTGCGATTTCCCCGCGATTAGCAATGAGAATCTTTTTGAACATTTACTAGCCGTTTGGATCGATAATAAATAGGGGTTGGTTATATTCTACAGGCTGCGCGTCTTCCACTAGAATCTTTCGTACGACACCACTTTCTTCTGCTTCAATTTCATTCATGATCTTCATAGCTTCAATAATACAAAGGGTATCTCCCGTTTTTACGGAATCCCCTACTTGAACAAACGAATCATCTTCAGGACTGGGTGAGCGGTAAAACGTACCAGGCATTGGGGATAACACTTTGTTTCCTGAAACCATTTCTTCATGAGATGTATCTGATGCTGTATCTTCTTTCCCGGATGATGAGATAGATATAGGACTTGCTGTAGGTTGACCTTGAACAGAAACCGGCGCTGCTGGAACTGATTTCACGACTCGAAAACGCCGTCCAAGAAATGTCATATCAATTTCATTAACATCACTATGTTCAAGGATATAAATAATTTCTTTCAGTTTATCTTGCCACATTTTTTCCCCTAACAAATGAATTAATTTTTGGATCTTTCAATATAATTACCGGTTCGGGTGTCCAATTTTAACACATCACCGGTATTAATAAATAAAGGCACTTGAACCTCGTATCCTGTTTCAACAGTAGCAGGCTTTGTTGCTCCTGTTGCCGTATTGCCTTTCATTCCGGGTTCTGTATACGTCACTTCTAAATGTATATGGGCAGGCAATCGAACATCTAATACTTCTGTGCCATCGAATAATAGATCAACATTCATTCCAGCTTTAAGAAATGCATTGCTATTCCCTAAGACTTCACCATTGACATTAAGCTGCTCATACGTCTGATTATCCATAAAGATGTATTGATCGCCGTCATCATATAAAAATTGCATTTCTTTCGCTTCAATGCGAATGAATTCCAGTCTTGCCCCCGAATTGAATGTTTCATCAATCACTTTACCGGTTTGAATATCTTTTAATTTCGTTCGAACAAACGCCGGTCCTTTTCCCGGTTTGACGTGTAAAAATTCTACTACCTTCATCCGTTTATTTTTATGAAGTATTACCGCGCCATTTTTTATATCTGATGTAGTTGCCATTCGCTTCCTTCAATTAAGCATTAAATTTAATTCAGAGAGTTTGTATTCCCAAACGAGCATAAAGAGTTTTATGCATTCGGGGATTCCACCCGTTTCCAATATGGCGTCGTAGATTTAATAAACTGTTCGGCCGTAGCAAGATCATCCAACCATACTTTATCTTCCGGAATCATTTTTGCGTATTTTATCATGTCCGAACGATTTAAGAGTGTAATCCAAGCATTCATTTCCTGTTCTGAAAATGGAAATAAATTTTGTAATTCCTGGATCTCAGTTGTTGTCATTTCTAATGTTTTAAAAAATAAACTGCTCTCAACGTATTCTCTTAAAATGTAGGATATTTGTACATACAATTCTTTTATATCGGATTGAATTTTGTCATTGGCCTTTATGGCATCAATTTTCTCCATGGCAATTTTATCCGGAGAAGCTAAAATGACAACAGGTGCACCGATCAATGTTTCTTTTTTATACTTTATACTCAGCCAAACCATACTAATTAATGAGATTATCAAAAGTGATAAACCTGCTATTATTGTCCAATTTTTTAGCCTCGAAACCGGCAACGGATCTTTCATTGGTTTCATTCCACCAGACATCGTTGGATCAGCAGATGAAACAATCATGATATTTTGAGGATCTGTTTGCATCACCAAACTCACCGAACTATCGTTATTCATTATAATTATATCTATAGGTGGTATGGTAAACCGTCCGGTATCCCAAAAAACAAACTGAAATTCGCTAAGATATTCATCACCAACTTTTGAAATTTCTGATTTCCTCAATTCCAATGCTTCTGGTTCTGGTTCTTCAAATTCATTAATGATAATTATCTTGTCTTCAATACCATTAATCAATATTGTAGAATGAATAATATCTCCGATGGTAGCTATTGTGGTATCATAATTTGTTTCAACGGATATTGATTTCTGTTCAACATCAGAGCCGCATCCTATCAAAACGATAATAATGATAGGTAATATTATTCGATTCAATTCCGTTTTTCCCGTCTTTTGAAATAAGTCATAATAGGTTCTATATAATCTTTATCGGTCGAAATATGTATTAGATCAAAACCAATTCGATCACACTCTCTTTTAAATGTGTCTCTTTCGTCTCTTACGCTTTCTTCAAACCGTTTACGTTCTGTGACAGAACTTGTATCAATCCAAGTGGATTCTTCCGTTTCCGGATCATGAACTTTCACCAAACCAATATCTGGAATGGCTAATTCGAACGGGTCATTCATTTGTAGTCCGATTATATCATGTTTTCGATTTGCTATCTTTAAACTGGACCAATACCCATCATCCATAAAATCCGATAAAAGGAAAACCACGCTGCGCCTTTTGGCAATGTGTAAAAGAAAATCAAGTGCTGTTTTCAAAGATGTTCCTTTTCCTCGCGGCTGGTGGTAAAGTAATTCACGAACTACACGTAATACGTGCGATTTTCCTTTTTTAGGAGCTATATATTGTTCCACTTCATCACTAAAAAGGATTAGACCTACTTTATCATTATTTTTAATTGCGGAAAATCCCAGCACAGCTGCAATCTCAACAGCCAATTCACTTTTAAATTGTAAATGAGTGCCGAAATGGCCTGATCGACTAATATCGACCATTAAATACACCGTCAACTCACGTTCTTCCTCAAATACTTTAACAAATGGAGAACCACAACGGGCAGTCACATTCCAATCTATAAGGCGGATGTCATCACCGGGCTGATATTCGCGTACTTCTGAAAATGTCATCCCACGACCTTTAAAAACTGAATGATATTCTCCCCCGAAAAGGTCATTAACTAAACCCTTTGTTCGAATCTCAATATGCCGAACTTTTTTTAATATTTCCTGTGGAATCATTTATAATAAAAGAAATATGGAAGAAGTAAAAAGGAAAAAATCACCCATCTTCCTTTTGCCTTTTTCCTTATTTAGGGTATTTTGATACTATCGAACAATCTCTGCAGAATATCTTCTGAAGTTAATTCTTCTGCTTCTGCTTCGTAGGTTAAAATAATTCTGTGTCTTAACACATCCCAGCCAACATATCTGATATCTTCAGGCGTTATGTAACCACGATGTTTTAGGAATGCACGAGATTTTGCAGCTAATACTAGATTGATCGTAGCTCTGGGGGATGCACCGTACTCAATAAGATTTTCTAAATCAGACAAATTATATTTTTTAGGGTCGCGTGTAGCAAAAACAAGATCCAACACATAATCTTCAACCTTTTCATCAACATAAATATCATTGATCACTTTTTGTGCTTTCAAGATCTGCTCAACATTAATAACAGGCTCTACTTCGTTATTTTGCTGTGTTAAAGCCATTCGTCTCAATATTTTACGCTCATCCTTAATATCCGGATAATCCACTTTTATTTTCAACATGAAACGATCGACTTGTGCTTCTGGTAAAGGGTATGTTCCTTCCTGCTCAATTGGATTCTGTGTTGCTAATACAAGAAATGGGGCATCAAGCTTATATGTTTCATCGCCGATAGTCACTTGCCTTTCTTGCATGGCTTCTAATAGGGCACTCTGTACTTTTGCCGGTGAACGGTTTATCTCATCTGCTAAAATGATATTGGCAAAAATGGGACCTTTTCGAATCTCAAAACTGCTTGATTTTTGATTATAAATCAATGTGCCCAGAAGATCAGCGGGAAGCATATCAGGTGTAAATTGAATCCGCTGGAATTTGGTATTGATCAATTGCGCCAATGTGTTGACTATCAATGTTTTAGCTAATCCCGGAACACCTTCTAATAAAATATGTCCATTCGCCAACAATCCAATTAAAATTCGATTGATTAAGTCCTCCTGGCCTACAATTACTTGACCAAGAGCTTTTTTTAAATCATCCACAAATGCAGATTCACGTAAAATCCGCTCATTTATTTCTGTTAGACTAAATTCGCTCATTTTTCAATTTCGGGATTAGGACGCGATGTGCTTTAGGACTGGGATTTCGTTTATATCTTTCCCCAAATTTTCCATTTCAAACTGGACAGATGGAGCCAGTTCATGGTTAGGAAAATTCTCTAGGAACATTTCATAAGTCAATTTTGCTTTATCCAGATCCTGAATTTTTCCAAACTGGGGATTGGCATAAATATAACCAATCATAAATTGCGCTTTAGGAGAATCTGAAGATGATTGATAGTTTCCTACCACTAAATTGTAAGCAGTAACAGCAGCTTCAAAATCTCGTAGATCATTCATATATATATCTCCAATAAGATATTGTGCTTTCGGAGCTAATAAATGATCCGGGTAATGGATAATCACATTTTCAAGATTTTCTATAGAAGATTTTATATTCTTCGTATTTCGATCTAATTCTGATTGTGTATAATATTCTTCAGCTGTCTTTGTACCTTCACAACCAATGAACATCAAACCAAAGATTGTAAGAATAAGTAGAAATCGTTTCATTTTCCTTGTTAACCTCATATTTTGGACGCCGAATTTACAAATTCAGCAATATTCAACAACATGTAACTGAAAGCCTTATACTCATGATAAAAATGTGAGTTCCCTAAAAGGCATAAAGCACATCTAACAGGAACTCCCAATTTTCAGGATTATTAATCTGATATGCATATTCAAGACGTACAGGTCCAAATGGCGAACTATACGTGATGCCTGCTCCTGCATCCCATTGTAAATGCTCAAAATTAACATGTTGATCAAAATCCCACAATTGACCACCGTCTGCGAAAATCACGCCTCCTATTGAACCCATAATCGGGAATCTCAATTCTCCATTTGTTAAGAAATACGATTCTTAACAAATGGAGAATTGAGATTCCCGATTA
>VAOY01014716.1_pt1 | contig 17869 bp, 16 predicted proteins | sample 3393881 | NCBI WGS metagenome assembly VAOY01 (sample SAMN08290430, study PRJNA428436) | hydrothermal vent metagenome | isolation source: Deep-sea hydrothermal vent chimney | place: Indian Ocean: Southwest Indian Ridge
GTGACTACAGGAATGAACAGTTTGATGTGCCTGAGGGCTGGTATTTCATATCGACCGCACAACCGCTGGGTGCTCTGGTTTTCACCCTTCTGGAGCCGGAGATTTCCGACGGTCTTGCGGCCTGGAACTTCTTCGATCGGGGAATACGTGCGAGAAGGGATTCGCCGGTACTGAAACTGATGCAGGCACCCGATGTGGCACGTTCCAGGCAGGACTGACACTGTGAGCAGACTAAGCAGCATACCCGACCGAATCTTGATGGGACCTGGACCCAGCAACGTGGATTCAGCAGTTCTGGAAGCACTTGCACTTCCAACTATCGGACACCTCGATCCTGTTTTCCTGCAGGTGATGGACGAAGTACAGAAGATGCTGAGAGAGGTACTGAAAACGGATAATGAGTTCACGATAGCTGTCTCAGGTACAGGCAGTGCTGCAATGGAGGCAGCCGTTGACAACCTTGTTGAACCGGGAGAGAGAGTCATCGTTGGAGTGAACGGTGTGTTCGGAACCCGGCTGGTGGACATGCTCCAGCGGGTGAAAGCGGACATAGTGCCCCTGACAGCCGGGTGGGGTCAACCGATTCCCCACGACGCCGTCGAAAGAGCTCTCAAAGCAGCTCCAGCCAGCCTGGTGATGCTGGTTCACGGTGAGACGTCAACAGGCGTTCTTCAACCTCTTGACGGTCTCGGCAATCTCTGCCACGAACATGGTGCATTGCTCCTGATAGATTGCGTTACGAGCCTGGGAGGGGTTCCGATCTTTCTCGACCACTGGAAGGTAGACGCCTGCTATTCGGGAACTCAGAAATGCCTTTCGGTACCGCCGGGGCTCTCACCTCTGAGCTTTTCTGCCGGAGCGGTCGAAAAGCTGGACAATCGATCTCTGAGCGTATCCTCCTGGTACCTCGACATGTCGATGATCAGGGATTACTGGGGGGAGCACAGGCGATACCACCACACGGCCCCGATTAATATGGTCTATTCTCTGCACGCGGGCCTTATGCAGGTGCTCGATGAAGGGCTGGAGGCGAGATGGAAGAGACATCGAATCCACGCAGAGGCACTCTGGGCAGGCCTGGAAGCGCTGGAATGGGAACTGTTTGTTGACGAGGAGTACCGTCTTGTGCCTCTAACGACTGTCAAACCGCCCGTGCACGTGGATGAGAAGGAACTGCGGGGAAGGCTCCTGAATGAATTCGGCATCGAGATAGGAGGCGGCCTTGGTCCCCTTGCCGGTCAGGTTGTCAGGGTGGGATTGATGGGAACTTCGAGCACTCCGGAGAATCTGAAAGCATTTCTCTCGGCCGTGGAGCAGATAACATATAGAAAAGATGGAGCAGGTGTTGCAGCCGCCGAAGCCAGGCTCGCAGAGTAGAGCGAGGATCGTTTTTGTGAAAGATCCCTTATTTTCAAAAGTGCTGGTGGCCAATCGCGGCGAGATAGCAATCCGCATATTCAGAACGTGCCACGAACTCGGGATTGAAACCGTAGCAGTATACAGCGAGGCGGATAGCAGGGCTCCTCATGTATGGTCGGCTGGAGAGGCTTATCTGATCGGTCCGGCGCCTGCCCGCCAGTCGTATCTGGTCACAGGGAACATTCTGGATGCAGCGAAGCTGAGCGGAGCTGAAGCTGTTCATCCAGGATACGGCTTTCTGGCAGAAAATCCTGAATTTGCCGAAGCTGTCACAGATGCAGGCCTGGTATGGATTGGCCCTCCACCCGGTCCGATGCGTCTTCTGGGCGACAAAACTGCTGCCCGGAAAATGGCTGAGGCAAATGAAGTCCCTGTCGTGCCCGGAACCGATCAGCCTGTTCGCGATCTGGAAGAAGCCATCGAGGCTGCCGGGAATATTGGATACCCCGTTCTCCTGAAAGCTGCAGCGGGAGGCGGAGGAAAGGGAATGCGTGTCGTCGAAAGCAGGGGGGAGCTGGAGGACTCGCTGAAACTGGCACGCTCCGAGGCAGGATCGGCGTTTGGAGATGAATCTGTTTTCATTGAGAAGTACCTGGTCCGCCCCCGCCACGTCGAATTCCAGATAATGGCCGACTCCCACGGTGGATGTGTCTGGCTGGGAGATAGAGAGTGCAGCGTCCAGCGTCGTTATCAGAAGATAATCGAAGAGACACCCAGTCCCGCCCTCGATCACCAGCTGCGCCAGAGAATGGGTGCAGCCGCAGTAAGGATTGCTGCTGCGGCCGATTATCGCGGGGCAGGAACAGTCGAGTTCCTTCTGGAGAAAGGTGAGTTTTACTTTCTGGAGGTAAATGCCCGCCTGCAGGTGGAACATCCTGTCACCGAGATGGTCACAGGACGCGATCTCGTGTCCGACCAGTTGAGGATCGCAGCAGGTCATCCACTCGGATACAGTCAGGAAGAGATCGAGCCTTCGGGCAATTCCATCGAAGTGCGTATATACGCCGAAGACCCCGATAACAACTTCTTCCCCTCACCCGGCCTGATTGATCATATCGAAGCACCTTCGGGACCTGGAATAAGGCACGACAGCGGGATCACCGTTGGCAGCAGGGTCACCCTTCATTACGACCCCCTTATCGCCAAGCTCGTAGCCTGGGCACCTGACAGAACCGCGATGATCAATCGTATCAACCGGGCTCTGGAGGAATACCAGATCACCGGGGTTACCACGATCATCCCATTCCTGCGCGAAATACTTGCCTTCGAGGCTTTCCAGTCAGGAGAGTACAACACTCAGATCGTGTCTGAGATGATGGAGCGAAGGGAGAGTGCGGGCGAGGATATGGACCAGAGTGTTTTCCTTGCAGCGGTTGCTACTGCCCTGTTTCATGATTCGAAGCAGAGTTCGATCGCAGTGATAAACAGAAGGAAATCGGAGGGGAGGACAAGAGAAAGCGGTTGGGTTCTGAAGGGGAGGGAGCTGCGCGAATGGCGAAAATAGCCTGGACGGTTACGATCGGCGGGATCGTCTTCGATCTGAAGCTCAAACGGGATTCCGGTGAAAGTGAATACATGCTTGAGTACGGGCAGGGCAAGGGAATCACCCGGCAATCGAGAGCCTCCCTCAACCATATCCACGATGACAGGTATCTGTTGAATCTGGACAACACGGGCATACCCCTGTTTATAAGAAGGATCGAGGTAGGATATATCGTTTCGTTATCCGGTCATCAGTTCACAACTCAGGTTGAAGAGACGCGACTATACCATCTGAAGAAGGAAATCACCGTAGGCGGTGGCGGGATCGATTCGGGAGAGATAACCGCACCCATGCCGGGATTGGTTCTGTCGATTGAAGTCGAGGAGGGGGCTGTAATAGATGAAGGTGACGGGGTCGCTGTCGTTGAATCGATGAAAATGGAGAACCTGATCAGAGCATCGATCGGCGGGAAGATCGATAAAGTGCTCGTCGAAGCGGGACAGGTAGTTGAACGGGGAGATCCACTGGTTCGGGTCGTCTCGGAGGGCGAATAGTGTTAATAAGGGCTCCCTGTTTAAAATCACCAACAGTATTGCGCTGTCCTGATAGAATCCCTTAATTATAACAACTCATCCGGATTGCTGACCCCACCGGGACTCCTCTCGCCTGAGGAGAGGAGAATGGCCGGCGGGTCGGGGATCTCCGCAAGTTTCTGCTGGTCCTTTAATCGGATCGCATTGCGCCTAATTGAACATGGAGGTCCTCGGAGTCAGGTTAAGAGTGTGTTTAAATCTGAGTGGAGGAATGTCGAAACAGTGGAAACAGGCAGTAGAGAGATTCTGATACGGGAGTGCATCGACCGGGTTCTCGAGTTGGAGGAGGATGTCGAGCTGGTCGAAGCAGATCTTTCGGGCAGCAGCAGATCGGGCCTGCTCCGCGTCTACATCTACACGCACGCTGGTGTGACTGTCGAAGATTGCACGAGGATCAGCAGGAGATTGTCACGTGAGATAGATCATGAGGAGGAATTGCTGGGATCACTCTCGATTGAAGTCTCCTCGCCCGGGCTCGACAGGAAACTGCAGACGCGCCGTGATTTCGAGATGGCGATAGGTGAAGTATTGAAGTTGAAAATAGAAGAGGATGGAGGCTCGCGAGCCGTTATCGGTCGGCTCACGGAGGTCGGAGAGGATTCCCTGCTTCTCGATCCACCGCCTGCGGAGTCGGGATCAACAAAAACGAAGAACGAGAACGAACCGAAAAGAATCTCTCTGTCATCAGTCCTGGAAGGATCGATAGAGGTCTTAATGTAGCATAACCGGTCAAATAACCGGTTGGAGGATCAATGTCTGAAGATATCAATTATGAAATAATCGAAGCTCTGAGCCAGATAGCCCGCGAGAGGAATCTGAAGAGAGAAATAGTGTTCGAGAGCCTGGAAATTGGATTGCTGACGGCAGCCAAGAAAGCTCTGGGCACACTCGATCCTGTCGACGTGGATGTCGACAAGGAGACGGGACATATCTCGCTTGGTATCGTCAAAGAGATTGTGGAGACAGAAGAGGAGATCACGGAGCCTCTGCTGCAGATCTCACTTGAGAATGCTCGCAAGCTGGATACGGAAACCGAGGTGGGCTGGCATATATATGTGGACGTACCGGTAACAGCTTTCGGCAGGACAGCAATCCAGGCAGCCAAGCAGGTTCTGCAGCAGAGGATAAAGGAAGCTGAGCGCGACAGGATTTTCGAGGAGTACCTCGACCGCGAAGGCGAGATAATAACCGGAAGTGTTCAGCAGGTTACCCGTGGAGCCCTTCTGGTCAATGTGGGACGTGTCGAAGCCGTTTTGCCTTATCGCGAGCAGATCAGGCGGGAGCACTTCAGGCAGGGAGATACGATCAGGGCTCTGGTCAAGGAAGTCTCGATGGACGCCAAGGGACCCTCGATCATTCTGAGTCGTGCCGATGAAGAATTCGTTCGAAGTCTTTTCGCAATAGAAGTCCCGGAAATCTACGAGGGGATCGTCGAGATAAAGAAGATCACAAGGGCTCCCGGCGAGCGGTGCAAGGTTGCGGTGCGCAGCCACGATCTGAGGGTAGATGCTGTCGGAGCATGTGTCGGAATGAAAGGGTCGCGCGTTCAGAGCATCGTACGGGAGCTGAACAACGAACGGATAGATATCGTACCGTGGAGTCCTGACGTCACCTTTTTCGTAACAAAGGCAATCGGTCCGGCGAAGACCAGCCGGGTGCTGATAGATGACGAACGGCGGGAGATGACGCTCATCATGCCGGAAGACCAGATCCCGCTTGCACTGGGACCGGGAGGAACAAACGCACGGTTGGCTGGCGAACTCGTCGATTACCGCATAGACGTTGTTTCAGAATCGGACTACGACAGAGCCCTCAAGGAGGTCGAGGGCATCTATCAGCGGATTGGAGAACTTGATATCACCGAGCACCAGGGAGAATTGCTCAGGGTGAGGAAAATCGAATACATACAGGATCTGCTGGAAATGACTCCCGACGAGATACAGGCGATCCCCGGGATCGGTCCCGCCACTTATAAGGGGATAATCAAAGCACTCGAGGCGTACACGGGCCAGCCGTACGTACCCCCGGAGAGAGAACCGGAGGTCGAATTTCCGGAATCTGGTGAGGGGGCAGCAGAGCAGAAGGGTGTCGCCGGATCAACCAGACCGGCAATACCTGATCTGATTGTCGACGGTCTCGATGAGCGGGAGTGGATTATCGAAACCGATATCCTGCGCCGGAATGAAGAACGGGAGGATGAATCTGATTCTTCCGAAGAAGAAGAGACCACCGAAACGGTGGAAGAAGAGGTTCGAGAGCCTGAAAAGGAAACGGAGGAATCTGCTGAGGAAGCCGTGGGGACGCAAGAACCTGAGGTGAAAGAAAAAGCTGAAGATGAAGAGCAACGAGGCACCGAATAATCTGATCGGTCTTGCCCTGAAGGGGGGCAATGCCGTTGCAGGCAGGGATTCTGTGCGTGCGGTGGTTCACAGAGGTAATTTTGTACATCTCTTTCTGGCCAGGGACGCCGGCAGTGCAATAAGAGATGAGATGCAGGCACTCAGCAGGGTACAGAGAGTACCCATGACTGAACTGGGCAGCAGGAAATCGCTCGGCAGAGCGCTCGGTCGAAGAGAAGTGGCAGTTGTTGCCATCACAGACCGGGGATTGGCCGATGCAATTAATAAGGCTTTACGGAGGCAGGTTTGAGCAAGCAGAACCGAGTATATGAAGTGGCGCGACAGTTCAAGGTATCAAGTCAGGCCATGATCGAAGTCTTAAATAATATCGGCTTCGAAACCAGGAGCCATATGAGTCCTGTCAACGAATTGATGCTCGAAGCTATTACTGATTATTTCGAGGGGCGGAAAGCGGAAGCTCTGGCCGAAGAAGCCCGGAAGAAGGAAGTAGCAATAAAGCGCAAGGAACTGGAAAAGGCTGAAATGGAAGCTGCGAAAGCGGAGAAGGAAGCAGCTGCTGCCAGAAGGAAGGCTGAAAGTCACGGTGTGGCTGAGGAGAAGAAAACCGTCACCAGGCCGGGTGATGAAGCTGCCCGAAGGGTCGTTGAGAAGCTCTCACGCGTCAAGAGCGAGTCGGAGCGCATAAAGAGGCAGGCTGCTGAAGCGAAGCGCCTGGCGGCAGAGAAGGCCGCTGCGCCACAGGGACCGGCAATTGAGGAAGAGAAAGAGGAAATTAAAGTGCCCGCTGTTCTCTCTGCTGAAAAGGAGTCGATCGAAGTCGCAGACGGTGCAGAGGCAGCAGAGACTGAAGAAATCGCTATCGATGCAATGAAAGCAGCAGAAGGAGTTGAGATTGATGCAGATGTGACTGCCGGCAGGCTGTCAGGTGCAAGCCTTCGAGAGAGGATAAGGCAGAGCAAGGAGGCACGTGAAACAGAGGGTAGCGGGCCCAAGATCATTGAGAGAAGGGCTCCGAGGGTCAAGGAGAGGCGTCCTCCGGCACAAAGACCGGCACCTGCCGAGGCGAAAAGGAAGAAGAAGAGAAAGAAGGGTCGCAAGGCCATTGATGCAGAGGAAGTCAAATCAACGATCAAGGAAACCCTGGCAGATATCAGAAGTGGTCACGGACGCACAAAGGTTAAGAAGCGCAGACGTGACTCGGAAGAGCTGGTGGATGAGATCGCCGAAGTTGAGGAGAAGAAGGTCATCCAGATCACCGAATTCGCTTCCGTGTCTGAACTGGCTTCACAAATGGAACTTTCACCCAGCGATATTATTACAGCCTGTTTCCAGCTGGGCCTGGTGGTGACGATAAACCAGCGCCTCGAGATGGAGACGATCGAATTCATTGCCGATGAATTCGGATTCGATGTGGAATCGATTGAGGAATACGGGGCGGATTTTCTGGAGGAAATTGAAGAGGAGCAGGACAAGAAGAAGCTCACTGCCCGGGCTCCTGTTGTCACCGTAATGGGACATGTGGACCACGGTAAAACTTCACTCCTCGACTATATCCGACGGACACGTGTTGTTGCCGGCGAGGTAGGCGGAATCACCCAGCATATTGGTGCCTACGAGGTGGAGACCGAAGGCGGCAATGTGACCTTCCTCGATACGCCGGGTCACGAGGCGTTTACCGCCATGCGTGCAAGAGGCGCCCAGCTTACAGACCTGGTCGTGCTGGTAGTGGCTGCTGATGATAAAGTCATGCCGCAGACTGTAGAGGCAATCAACCACGCAAAAGCTGCTGGTGTTCCATTGGTTGTCGCCATAAACAAGATCGACCTTCCCGACGCCGATCCGGACGGAGTCAAGCAGCAGCTCACGCAGCACAACATCGTTGTCGAGGAGTATGGCGGAGATACGGTTGCCGTGCCGGTTTCGGCCAAAACCGGGGAAGGTGTTGACAGACTGCTGGAGATGATCCTGCTGCAGTCGGAAATGCTGGAACTGAAAGCCGACCGAACCGGCCTGGCCAGGGGTGTGGTACTGGAAGCAGAACTCGACAAGGGGCGGGGGCCTGTGGCAACTGTGCTGGTACAGAAGGGTGAGTTGAAGGAGGGAGATCCCTTCCTGGCCGGCATGCATTCCGGGCGTGCCAGGGCACTATTCGATCCCAGGGGTCGGCCGCGGCGTGATGCACATCCTTCTCAGGCTGTACAGATTCTTGGTTTCGATGGCTTGCCGCAGCCGGGAGATTCCTTCCATACCGTGGCGGATGAAAAGGAAGCCAGGATCCTCTCGCAGAAACGCCAGCAGATCAGGCGAGAGCAGGAGTTTGCAGTTCGCCAGGCGATGGCACTCAGTGATGTCCGGACCAGGATCGAAGAGGGTGAAATCGAGGAACTGCCCCTGATCGTCAAGGGCGATACCGACGGATCTGTCGAGGCCCTGAGCGACTCCTTCCACAAGTTGAGCACAGGAGAGGTTCAGGTCCGTGTTATCCACCAGGGAGTGGGCGGGATCAACGAGAGGGACGTGATGCTGGCGCAGGCCTCGAATGCCATTGTCGTGGGATTTCATGTCAGACCCGATCGTAATGCCAGAGAAGTGGCAGATGAAACAGGAGTCGAAATCAGACTCTACGACATCATCTATGAAGCAGTGGAGGACATCAAGCAGGGGCTGGAGGGTCTTCTCAAACCGGAGATCAAGGAGGAGATAACAGGCACTCTGGAGGTCAGGGACACCTTCCGGATTCCCAGAGTCGGTGCTATTGCCGGCTGCATGGTAGTCGAAGGACAGATAAGCAGGAACAGCACGGTCAGACTGGTCAGAGACGGAATCCTGGTATTCGACGGCAGGGTTGGAAGCCTCCGGAGATTCAAGGATGACGTCAAAGAGGTTCGAGAGGGATTCGAATGCGGCGTTGGAATCGAGAATTTCAACGATATCAAGGTGGGTGACATCATAGAAATATACATGCGCGAAGAGATCGCAAGGACCCTGTAATCAGCCATGACCGTCGGGACTGTTCTGATCCAGCTTCACCTGCCCGGTTGCCGGTCTCTGAAGGAGAAGAGAGCGATCCTCAAAAAACTTACCTCGAAGATTCGCAATGAATTCAATGTCAGCGTGTCCGAAGTGGATAAGCAGGACTTTCACCAGTCGGCCGCGATAGGTGTGGCTATCGTCACAAACGATCGGGCATTCGCCAATGCCGTGCTCAGCAAGGTTGTGAATCGCGTGGATCGTGAGTCTGAGTGCTACATGCAGGATTACACACTTGAATTCCGTTAGGACCTGATCGATGGGGCAATTCAATCGAACCGCACGGATCGGGGACGAGATCAAGAAAGTCGTCGGGATGCTGATCGAACGGGAGGTCAAAGATCCACGTATTGGTTTCGTAACTGTAACCGGAGTAAAGGTCAGCCGGGATCTTTCCGTAGCTGCTGTTTATGTGACTGCAGGTGAGATGGATGACCCGGAAGAGATCATGGCAGGACTTTCGGCAGCCGCCGGCTTTCTGCGAAAGCGACTGGGTGAATCGATAAAACTGAGGAATACACCCGAATTGCGCTTTGTCTATGACAGATCGCTCGATCGGGGTTTTCAAATGGATGCTTTGCTGAAACGGCTGGCTGATGAACGCAATGACTCACAATAATAGTATGAAAACCCTCCAGAGGGCGCTGGAGGATGTCGACAGGATACTTATCTCAACCCACGTGAATCCCGATGGAGACGCCGTCGGATCTGTGCTCGGTCTACGAGGGATTCTCGAATCGGCCGGCAAGCAGTCCGAGGTCGTTATCTCCGATACCATCACGAAGAAATATAAGTTTCTGATGGACAGGCCGGTTCTGAGACCCGACTCACCCGAACTGGAGAACCTGGAAGAAGCAGAGCGCTTTCAGATGGTGATATTCGTGGACGCCTCAGAAAGGGAGAGGGCGGGCGATGTGCTCGATCACCTCGATCGATGGATGTCACCCGGCGCTCTTGAAGTCAATATCGACCACCACGTCAGCAATGATATTTTTGGTGACATAGTGATCGTTGATCCCGAACGGGCATCGACAGCAGAACTGGTACTTCAACTGGCTGGAACACTGGGCGTAGATATCTCCCCTGTCGTTGCAGATCAGCTGTTTGCGGCCATCCTGACCGATACCGGCCGATTTCAATTCGGCAATACCGACTCCCACAGTCTGCAGGCGGCTGCACAGCTGGTCGCGGCAGGTGCAGATCCATCCACGATCGCCCAGCGTATCTATCTGGAACGTCCGGCATCCTTTTACAGGCTTCTGGGCAACCTGCTGAGTTCCATTGAACTCCGCCACGACGGCAGGACGTGCGTGATGACCATGACGTCCGATCTGATTGCCGCATACTTCCCGGATGGACATATGGACAGTGAGGGAATCGTTGATTTCACGGTCCAGGTCGAGGGAGTGGAGGTGGGTGTTTTCATACGGCAGACCGGCGATGGCACCTTCAGGGCAAGTCTCAGGTCACGCGGTGAGATCGATGTGAGGGTGATCGTTGAGGCATTCGGAGGCGGTGGACATGAGAACGCCGCCGGATGCGGGATGGAAGGATCACTGAACGATGTGAAGGAGCGAATCGTTTCAGAGGTGAAGAATTGGCTGAAGTAAAAGAAGATCAGATACGCGAGGGTTTTGTGCTGGTCGACAAGCCGGAGGAGTGGAGTTCCTTCGATGCTGTACGATGGGTCAGGAAGGCCCTCGGGGGCGCCAAAGTCGGACACGCAGGCACGCTCGATCCCTTTGCAACGGGTCTCCTGATTCTTCTCGTCGGCCGCGCAACACGCTTGATGCAGTATCTTGAGGAATACACGAAAGCATACAGCGGCACAATCCGTCTCGGCGTCAAGACCGACACCTGCGACCTTACCGGCTCTGTGATATGTGAAGCAGATGATGAGGCGGTGTCGGCTCTTGCTGAATCTGACATCAGGAGTGCCCTGCAGGAATGGGTTGGCGAGGTAGAGCAGGTACCGCCCCGGTATTCGGCCGTAAAGATCGAAGGTGAACCGGCATATAAAAAAGCCAGGCGTGGTGAAGCCGCCAACCTGGAGGCTCGTGATATCAATATCTACAGCCTTGAGCTGGAAAAACTGGCTCTGCCCGATATCGACTTCAGCGCGCTGGTTGGCACCGGAACCTACCTTAGAGCCCTGGCCAGGGATGTCGGGGATTCTCTCGGGGTGGGTGGGTGCCTGACACGGTTGAGACGCCTGGAAATCGGCCCCTTCCCGGTCGATGAGGCTTTCCCCCTGGCAAGTCCGCAGGGGGAAGGCTATGTAAGAGAATGGATCAGACCGATGTCTGAACTGCTGCCGGCCCGGATGCGGGTGGAAATCACGGCAGCCCAGGCCAGAAGGATCACACACGGTAACGAGTTGCGCCTTCCGGCCGAATCTGTTCGATATGCAGCCGAGCAGACCTACGTTGGTGCAGTATGCAGAAATGACCTGGTGGCTGTGGGCAAACTGGTTGTAGTTGGACAGGACGGAATCTTCCAGCCCAGAACAGTACTTTCCGACCCTGCCGGATTCGGGAGATGATTCGGTGAAGATTCTATACGGATTCGATCCCCCACTTCCCCCTTCGGAGTTCCCGGTTGTTACCCTTGGTGCCTTTGATGGGATACACAGGGGGCACCAGGAAATGCTGAACAGGATAAGGACGATTGCCGCCGAAAGGGGCGGCACAGGAATCCTGCTGACATTCGAACCGCATCCGCAGAGAGTGATCGCACCTGGCACGGCTCCCCCTCTTCTATCGATCCACGAAGAGAAGCTGGCACTGCTGAAAGAAATGGGACTCGATACACTTGTGATCCTGCCTTTCAACCGCCAGCTGAGTCAGATGGAAGCTGAAGACTTCGTACGCATCGTGCTGGTTGAAGCGCTTGGTGTCCGATTCCTCGTTCTGGGATACGATCATGCTTTCGGCAGGGGAAGAAGGGGCAGGCCTGAATTGCTGCGCACTATGGCCCCCGTGCTGGGATTCGAAGTGGAAGTTGTTGATGCAGTGACGGATAACGGCGATCCGATAACCAGTTCGCTCATCCGGAAAGTGCTTCTCGACGGGGATGTTCAGCGGGTACGACGACTGCTGGACAGGCCGTACTCCATGAAGGGGCTGGTCATACGCGGCGATCAGCGAGGCAGGGAACTGGGATTCCCGACAGCAAATTTATCACTGCCAGATCCGGAGAAGTGCATTCCTGGAAATGGTGTGTATGCGGTGCGGTCAATAGTCGGCGGTTCCATGTACAGCGGTGCCTGCAACATCGGTACGAGACCGACGTTTAAGAACGGCAAGAGAATGATTGAAGTGCACCTGTTCGAATTTGATGAAGACATCTATGGCGAATCAATCGAGGTGATGTTCTACGCAAGGTTAAGAGAAGAGAAGACATTTGAGGGCCCGGTTGCTCTCAAGAAACAGATAGAAAACGACGTGACTGATGCTGAACGCAGTCTTGCACAGGAGGAAAACTGAGTGCCTTTAAAGAAGGAAGATAAAACAGCTCTGGTTGAAAAATTCGGTCGTTCTCAGAGTGACACAGGTTCTTCGGAGGTCCAGATAGCACTTCTTACCGAGAGGATTACATATCTGACCGATCATCTGAAGATGCATCCGAAAGATCATGCCAGCCGGCGTGGCCTCCTGAAAATGGTGGGTCAGAGGCGCCGTCTGCTCGATTATCTGAGCCGAAAAGATAAGGATAAGTACAGGTCCCTGCTTGAAGAGCTGGGGCTGAGGAAGTAACCGAAAGTCGGACGGGAAGGTCCTGTCCGAAGAGGGTATTTTCAAGATAGAGAGAATAATTATGACAGCAAGAAAAGAGATTGAAATAGGGGGAAGGACCCTCTCGATTGAAACGGGGAAGGTTGCCCGACAGGCAAACGGATCAACGTGGGTGCGGTATGGTGGGACTGTTGTCCTGGTTGCCGCTACTGCCACAAGGAAACCGAAGGACCTGCCATTCTTCCCCCTCACGATTGAGTACCGTGAGAAATCATATGCCAGCGGGAAGATCCCCGGCGGCTTCTTCAAACGTGAAGGCAGGCCGAGCGAGAAGGAGATATTGTCTGCCAGACAGATCGACCGTTCGATAAGGCCTCTCTTCCCGGATGACTATCAGAATGAAATTCAGATCTATGTGAACATTATTTCAAGTGACAGGGAGAACGACGCCGATTTTCTGGGACTGATAGGTACGAGCTCTGCCCTGGCTATTTCTGATATTCCGTTTACCAAAACGATCGCAAGCGTTCGTGTAGGGAAAATAGACGGCCAGCTGGTTATCAATCCGACATTCAGCCAGATGGAAGAGAGTATCATCGAGCTGGTGGTAGCGGGATCTGCCGACAGCATCGTTATGGTTGAGGGCGGCGCAAGAATAGCAGCCGAAGAGGAACTGGTGGAAGCACTTGAGTTCGCGCATGAACACATCAGGCAGATAGTTGATGTGATTGAGGAACTCAAGGCAGAAGTGGGAGTGCCGAAAAGCGAATATACTCCAGTCGTTCCTTCAGAGGGATTCATTGCCAGAGTTGACCAGATAGCAACCGATGGCGTTCTGGAGGCGAACAGGATCGCCGACAAACATGAGCGTGAAATGGTCATCGAAGAGATAATGGATCAGGTACGAAGTGAAACCGAGGAAGAGTATCCTGATGAGCAGCGTTTCGTCTGGGATGTGACCCACGAGATCCAGAAGAAGGATATGCGAAAGACACTCCTGGAGAGCGGAATAAGATCTGATGGTCGCCAGCCGGATGAGATAAGGACCATTACCTCTGAAGTCGGGATGCTTCCCTGCACGCACGGCTCGGCGATTTTCACCAGAGGCCAGACTCAGGCACTGGCAGTAGTGACGCTGGGGACCAAGCAGGACGAACAGAAGCTGGATGAACTGGAAGGAGAATCGTGGAAGTCGTATATGCTTCACTACAACTTCCCTTCTTACAGCGTCGGTGAAGTGCGTCCCGAAAGAGGTCCCGGCAGACGCGAAATCGGTCACGGAGCGCTGGCTGAGAGAGCCCTGCGTCCTGTTATTCCAACCGAGGAATACTTCCCCTATACGATCAGGATCGTCAGCGACATCCTTGAGTCGAATGGGTCCTCCAGCATGGCGACGGTCTGTGCCGGGGCGCTTGCCCTGATGGACACCGGTGTTCCTATCAAGGATCCTGTCGCCGGAGTTGCGATGGGGCTCATTCAGGAGGGTGACCGTTCAATCATCCTTTCAGACATAACGGGTACTGAGGATCACCTGGGTGATATGGATTTCAAGGTGGCGGGAACCCGCGATGGCATAACCTCCATTCAGATGGACATCAAGATCTCAGGTGTGTCGAGAGAATTGATGGCAGAAGCTCTGGAGAAGGCCCGCATCGCAAGGATACATATCCTCGATGCCATGAGCAGCGTCATGCCCGAACCTCGATCGGAACTCAGTGACAGGGCACCCAGGATCATCGGCCTGAGGATCCATCCGACCAAGATCGGAGAGATAATCGGTCCGGGCGGCAAGACAATAAGGTCGATCCAGGAAGCGACAGGGGCGAAGATCGACATAGACGACGATGGTCTGGTGACCATCGCCTCGGTTGAAAAGGAGGGGTGTGAACAGGCTTTTCAGATGATCTCTTCGCTGGTAGAGGAGCCGGAAGAGGGCAAGCTCTACGAGGGCAAAGTACAGTCTATCGTCCAATTCGGTGCATTTGTTGAGATTATGCCCGGCAAGGACGGACTGTGCCATATCTCCGAACTGGCTGAAGGACGGGTTGAAAAGGTCGAAGATGTACTGCGTGATGGGGACAAAATCTGGGTCAAGTGTCTCGGTTTCAACGATAGCGGCAAGATCAGGCTGAGCCTGAAAGAAGCCATCAGGGAACTTGGAGAAGAGAAGGCCTGGATAAGCAGGGTCCCGAGATAGGAACCGGCATGTCGAGCACTTCTGACGACCATATCAGATCCTCTGACAACTTCCAGCGGTCTGTGCTGGACAACGGTATGGTGGTAGTGACCGAGTCGCTGCCTTTCGTGCGATCGGTTGCTTTCGGAGTCTGGAGCCTGTCCGGTTCCCGTGATGAGCGGCAGGGAACCGAAGGCAGTGCACATTTCCTTGAACACATGTTCTTCAAGGGAACCGGAAGGCGTACTGCCTTCGACATCGCCTACGAACTGGAAAGGCTTGGAGGTTACCTCAACGCATTTACCTCTAAGGACCATACATGTTTTTTCACAAGGATCCTGGATGAACACCTGCCGGTCGCTGTAGACGTTCTGAGTGACATGATGCAGAACTCCCTGCTCGATCCAGCTGAACTGGAGAGGGAAAAGCAGGTGGTACAGGAGGAGATCAAGACCTCTATCGATACTCCCGATGAATGGGTTCACGAGCTTTTCCTGATGGATCTGTACGACGGACATCCTCTGGCGCATCCCGTACTGGGAGCAGAGGAGACGGTAGGATCGCTCACACCGGAGATCTTGCGGGAGTTCATAGATCAGCGCTATCGGACCGACAACATGCTCGTCGCCGCGGCCGGATCCCTCGAACACGAACATGTCGTCGAACTTGCTTCGATGAAATTCGTAGATCTGAATACCGAACCGGTGTCGGCGCGCCAGCGGCAGCAGCCTGAAGGCAGGTCGCAGTTAAACCTCCACTCCCGGGATATTTCGCAGGCGCACGTGATAATCGGAGGAAACGGGCTCTACTATCTGCACCAGGACAGGTACGCACTGGTCGTACTCATGAACCTGCTTTCGGGCGGAATGAGCAGCCGGCTCTTCCAGTCACTGAGAGAGAAGCGTGGTCTGGTGTACACGGTCAGCGGAATAACCTCGCTCTTTGAAGAGACCGGAACGGCAGGGTTCTATTTTGCCAGCAATCCGGAGAATGCTTCCCTGGCGCTCGATCTGATTCGCGAGGAACTCGATACCATCGCGTCGGGCGGAAGTGTGGACGAAGAGGAGCTGACAAGTGCAAAAGAGCAGGTAAAGGGCCAGCTGATGTTTGCCCTGGAGAGCACCTTCAACCGCATGTCACGGCTTGCAAAGGGATTGCTCTTCGAGGAGAGGGTCATCTCCATGGATGAAGTGCTCCGCAACCTGGAAGCCGTAACTGCTGATGATATTGCCAGAGTTACATGTGATATTCTTGTTCCGGGACGGTTGACAATGACCGCGCTTGGTGCTGTAGACGGTATCAGTTCCGGCATGGACGGAGTAGGGATTGCCTGACCTGAGGGTAACGAATGGGAACCGAAATGAATATAGATCAGTTTGCAGAGACCGATCTTACAGTTCAGATCCAGTGGGTTCGTCCCCGGCGCGATCTCCCCATTCCCGGCTATGAGAGTGATGGAGCAGCGGGGATAGACCTGCGTGCCTGGCTGGAGGAGGATCTGGTGATAGCACCGGGTGAGACAGCACTGGTGCCGACCGGGCTGGCGGTTGCCATTCCCGTGGGATATGAAGCCCAGGTCAGACCTCGCAGCGGCCTTGCTCTCAATCATGCTATCAGCCTGCCCAATTCACCGGGTACAATCGACAGTGACTACAGAGGAGAGATCAGGATCATCCTGATCAATCACGGGAAGGAATCCTTCATCGTTGAACACGGGATGCGGATAGCCCAGATGGTGATTTCACCGGTTATGCAGGTAACGTTCAGGGAATCTGAAGAACTGCCTGCTACATTCCGCGGAGCCGGTGGTTTCGGCTCGACAGGACAGTGACAATGCAAACGGGTTTGGGTCAGAGCTACCTTGATTTCTGGGGATTCAGCAGGGCACCCTTCGCGCTCACTCCCGATCCCGATATGCTCTATCTCTCCAAACAGCACCGGGAATGCATGCTTCGTCTTCAGTACGCAATCGCCGGCAACAAGGGCGGAGCGCTGATGGTAAGCGAAAATCCCGGGGATGGCAAAACGAGCGTTCTGAGGCGTCTGGAGAAGGATCTGCGCAGTTCCACCGAAGAGAATTACAGGTTGGTTTTCATAGATCATCCGACCCTGACACCCAACCAGATACTGTGGGAGATATTGCGTCAGCTCGGTCTGGGTGAGTCGAGAGGGGAGAAGATCCAGACCCTCCTGCAGCTCAGGGAAGCCCTGATCGAAATGTATGAAAAAGGTGAGCGCTGCGTATTCATACTGGACGAAGGTCAATTGCTGGCAGATCGCCCCGAACTGCTGCAGGAGTTCAGGGTCCTGCTCAATTACACGGTTGGAGAGACCTTCCTGCTGACCTTCATATTCAGCGGACAGAGCGAACTCGAAACCACCATGAAGAGTCTGCCTGAGTTCTACCAGCGCCTTCCGGTGCGTTATTTCCTGCACAGTATGGATCTGGCCGATACGGGGCGAATGCTGGAATACCGGATCAAGGTTGCAGGCTACACCGGTCCAGTCCTCTTCACTGAGAGCGCGGTGAAGGAGATCTACCGGTATTCGCAGGGTATCCCGCGAGTGATATGTTCTGTCGCCGATCTCGCCCTTGTCGTCGGGCACAGCCGCGGCGTAAGGAGAATTTCTGATCGTGAGGTGCTGATGGCCATCAGAGACTTCGACAGAAACACTCAGGATGGCTATCACTACTACCATTTCCTTCGTTCCGCAGGTGTTCCTTCACAGGATGAGGCAAAGGAGATAGCCGAAGCAGAGGCCGTTCTCGACCAGGAAGCCGCCGAAGAAGCCCTTCAGCGCATCGAGGACGCCGAAGGGGGTATCACACGACTGGCCGCTGATATCGAATCCTGGTCACCGGAACCTGATGCAGCTCCTCCCGAATCCGAACTTGAGGTCGAAGAGGAACCTGCCGCAGAGCCCGAATTGCCCGTAAGGGAAGAGCCGACTCCAATCCCTGAAGAACCGATGGTCGATGGGGATGAGACGGAGGAAGAGGCCGAAGAGCCGTTGGTAGAGGCTGAGGAGGAGGAAGAGGCCGAAGAGCCGCTGGTAGAGGCTGAGGAGGAGGA
>VAOY01034092.1_pt1 | contig 17810 bp, 25 predicted proteins | sample 3393881 | NCBI WGS metagenome assembly VAOY01 (sample SAMN08290430, study PRJNA428436) | hydrothermal vent metagenome | isolation source: Deep-sea hydrothermal vent chimney | place: Indian Ocean: Southwest Indian Ridge
AAAATCGTCAAATATGTTCAATATTCTCATGATTTTGACGAAAATTCCGCTTTATTCGGACAATTTTTCGCGACGATTCCCAAAGTCCGACAGACTGCTAGAGGGCGAGTGCTTCCGGCATGTTTTATTCGGGGCCTGAATCAATATTTCCTGGGTATGAATACGTAAGCCATCTGGGTCATCGCCCAGGCTTTGCCCCAGGATATTTTTTTAAAATCATGTCCTTTGCCCCAACTGTCTGAATAGATCATTTCGTCTGTTTTGGGGTTATAACCGGTTATTAAGCGCATATGTCCGCCCATTTTTTGCGGAAGCTTAGCTTCTTTAACTATACCCAGGATTACGCCCCATAAAACCGGCATTCCGCTATCCGTAGTTGCTTTGACTCTCGCTTTAAATTTTTTAAAACCGTTTTTGTCAGAACTGATTCTGGTTTGTACCAGAATATCCTCATCCATCATTCTAAATAATTGATTATAAGTTTTCACTTTATAAATATTTATTTCTCTTCTGCCGGCATGTTTTGCGTAACGGTTATATTTTCTTACAAATTTAAGGATTGGTGACCGGCCGGTGATTGGAGAATATTTAAGGATCTCCTTGACTCTGAAGTGACATTTCACTCCTACTTTTTTCAAGGATTTTTCGATATCCGTGATACGGGTACCGTAATTTGAAGTATTCGCAGCCTGGGCCAGAATGTGTTGATCAATATTCACATTATAATATTTCAATATTCGTTCCGCGCAGGCAACAACACAATATCCGCGTTTCCCCTGGTCAACCATAGGAATCTGCAGGTAACGGTCTCCATTCTTATTTGTCTTAATCCGGGATTTGAGATCCAGCTGCTTTGCCGAAGTGACTTTTGAACGGCTTTTTTCATTGAAAGCCTGTTTGTCCTTGTAAATATAAACCGAGGCATAATGAGCGATAAAATTATATTTACCAGTACCGCTATAGCTCCATTTAAAAACGACATAAACGTCCGGGCCGTTCCAGGCGCATGACTGACAGCGCGCTCCGCTAATCAATTTTGTTGATATTCTGCTGTGCCCGGTTTTACAAAAAGTATCTAATGAATTGCGTAATTTATGCAAAAATTTCACAAAAATATTTTTATTTACAGCCAGGGGTCTATTAGTGGAGCAGGATTTATTATAGATATTCAGGAAAATACTAATCAATTGATTATTTTTGAAACCGAAGTCCGCTTCAGTTACCCGCCAGTTCAAAAAATACAGGGAGCCTTTTTTCCGGTTGGCGGCATAGTGCAAAGATTGCTTTTGGGCACTGTTCCAGGAGTATATATTCCTGGAACCGTTATTTTTTTGAAAATCCGCCGCTGGCATTGTCCAGACAGTCTCCTTGTCTTTTTTAAGGAAATCCGCAATATTGACTTGTGCGGCCCCGGCAGTATTTAAAACGGGAAAAATTGATAACAAACATAACGCATAAATTGAAATTTGTCTTTTTCTGATGTTTTTCATCTAATCCTTTTTTCGTTATTTAAAATCAACCTAATACGCCCTGGCGTTGTTCCCGTCAATATAATTCACATAAGCCTGGTTGACTACTTTGTTACCGCCCGGAGTCGGGTAATTTCCGGTAAAATACCAGTCGCCAAGATGATCCGGACAGGCGGCGTGCAAATCTTCGATAGTCTGATAGATGAATTTAACTTCAGCGTTTATCGCGTTGCCGGCCAATAACTCGCCGATTTTTACGGAAATCTCTGCCGCGCTGAAAGGCTCATAAATCTTTTTTACGACATTGAACATTTCCTTCATAGGTAATTTCAACTGCATTCTGGCTTCTTCGTAAACTTCGTCCAGAAGCGCTTCCATGCCCCTGTCCCTGATTAGTCCGGTCGCGGCTTCAAAAGCAATGAATTTACCCAGTCGCGCCATATCTATGCCGTAACAATCCGGATAACGAATTTGCGGGGCCGAGGAAACGACAATAATTTTTTTTGCCTGAGTGCGGTCCAATATTCGCAGAATACTGTTGCGCATGGTCGTGCCGCGAACAATGGAATCGTCAATAACCACCAGGGAATCAATATGCGGCCGGACAATGCCGTAAGTAGTGTCATAAACGTGGGTCGCCAATTGTTCGCGCAAAGTGTCGCTGCTGATAAAAGTACGCAGCTTGGCGTCTTTGACCGCGATTTTTTCAAAACGCGGCGTGAAGTTAATAATTTTCCGCAGTTCCTCCTGGCTCAAATTTTTATTCTTGTTGATTTTTTCCAGCTTGATCCGGTTGCAATGGGCTTTCAGTTCTTCCTCCATGCCGAAAAAACACGTTTCCGCCGTGTTGGGAATGAAAGAGAAAATACTGTTTTCAATATCATTATCCAGAGCTTTTAAGACGGCGGGCACCAGGCGTTTACCCAGTTCTTTGCGTTCCCGGTAAATTTCCCGGTCCGTTCCGCGCGAAAAGTAAATGCGTTCAAATGAACAAGCTTTCTTAGGGAGCGCCCGGGTGTATTTTTTAAGGCTGAAATCACCGTTTTTACGAATAATCAAGGCATGGGCGGGAGGTATTTCCCTGATTTTATCGCAGGCGACGTTAAAAGCGGTCTGGATTGGCGGGCGTTCGGAAGTTACCACCATGATTTCATCATCTTTATAGTAAAACGCCGGACGAATGCCCGCCGGGTCGCGGATGACGAAGGCATCGCCGTGCCCGAGCAGGCCGCACATCACATAACCGCCGTCCCAATACTTGCAGGCGTGTTTCAACATTGCGCCGATATCCAGTTTTTGAGCGATGAGTTCGGATATTTCCCTTTTCGCATATCCTTCTTTTTTGTATTTGCGATGCAGTAAATTATTTTCTTCATCAAGGGCGTAGCTGATTTTTTCCAGAATAGTCACGGTATCAGAATATTTTACCGGATGTTGGCCGATGCTGATCAGGATGTTGAATAAAGCGTCGACATTGGTCAAATTAAAATTACCCGCCAGCAGTAAATTGCGGGTTATCCAGTTATTCGAACGTAAAAACGGATGGCAGGCGTGAATGGAGTTATTTCCGAAAGTACCGTAGCGCAGGTGTCCTAAATAAAGTTCACCGCAGAAATCAAGATTTTGTTTCTGCCAGTTCGCGTCATTTTGGCCGGCAGGATTTTCAGAGAAGGCGCGGTTAATTCTGTCGTTGACTGTAGTAAAAATATCCGTAAGCGGGTTTTGCGCGTTGGAGCGTTCACGGGAGATGTACGGTGTGCCGGGCTTGACGTCAAATTTAATGGACGCGATTCCCGCGCCGTCCTGGCCCCGGTTGTGTTGTTTTTCCATCAGAAGATACAGTTTATGAAAACCGTAGAAAGCGGAACCGTATTTTTGTTGATAAAATTCCAATGGCTTAAGCAGCCTGATCAGCGCGATGCCGCACTCGTGTTTTATTGCGTCACTCATAAATATGCCACCCGGATTAAACGTAAAAAAAGTTTTAAAGCTTATCCGGTATACTATAGAAGCTTTTATGGCATAATCAATCAGCGCAAATGCTTTTTTGTTTTTTACTCAAAATACTTATTTGCAATTCATACGCTCATAGAGCATATTGTATTGCTTGTTCACTAATCATGCGGGTCTGAATATGACAAATAAGAAGATAATACATGTGCCGCGCCGTTTTGTACGGAACGAATGGGGCGGCACTGAAACGGTTATTGTTGAAACTTCACGGCGGCTTGAAAAATCCGGCTATCAGCCGGAAATCTTTACGTCAAAAGCTTTATGCAGAAAAAGCAGGGAAATTATTTTCGGTATTCCCATCCGTCGTTTTTCATATATTTACGCCCGGCTGGGACTGAAAAAAACCAATAAACTGCTCATGGACCGGCGCGGCGGAAATGTTTTGTCATTTCCATTCCTGTTTTCTCTCCTGTTCTGCCGAAATATAAAACTGGTTCACCTGCACACGGGCGGACGGCTCGGGGCCTGCGTGCGCCTCGCCTCTAAACTTCGCGGTTTTCCCTACGTAATCAGCATTCACGGCGGCCTGCTCGAACTGCCCGGAAAACAACTCGAAGAACTTATCGCGCCAATGAAAGGCAGCTTCAACTGGGGCAAAATTTTCGACATCCTGCTGAGCGCCGGCAAAGTTGAAAGAGACGCGGCGGCAATTATTTGCGTCAGCAGAAAAGAACAGGAATTAGTAGCGGAGAAGTATCCGCGAAAAAAAGTTATTTATCTGGAAAACGGCGTCAATATGGAACATTTCAGTTCCGGCGACGCGCGGAAATTCAGGGATGACTACAAGCTTCATGACGAAAAAATTGTTTTGTCCGTCGGTTCGTTCAACCCGCAGAAAAATCAGGCTCTGCTGCTTGACAGCTTCGCCGAAGTCCTGCAAAAACACCCCGGCTGCAAACTGGTCCTGATAGGTACTGTTTACGATCAGGAATACTACAAAACATTAATCGGAAAAGCTGGAAAAATGAAAGAGTCCGTGATCATTATCCCCAATCTTGCTTTTGACAGCCGAACTCTGGTCAACGCCTATGCGGCCTGTGATTTATTTGTCCTGCCCAGCCTCTACGAACCTTTCGGCATCGTCGTGCTGGAGTCCTGGGCGGCCGGCCGGCCGGTAATCTGCAGCGGCGCCGGCGGTTTGAAGGCTTTTGTCCGCGACCGGGAAAACGGTTTGATTTTCGATGCGAATTCGCAAACGGATGTCGTTGAAAAAATATTGCGGGTACTCGGTGATAATGATTTAGCCGCGCGCCTGGCGAAAGCCGGCGGAAAGACAGCCGAAGAACATTCGTGGGAGAATATAACCCGCAAATTAATTAAACTCTACGAAGAATTATAGTACATTCAATATAATGGTTCAAGTTGACAGAAAAATTATACATATTGATATGGACGCATTTTTCGCGGCGGTTGAGCAGCGCGACAATCCGGCGTGGCGCGGTAAACCGGTCATAGTCGGCGGCGGCTTTCACAAACGCGACGTGGTCAGCACCTGTTCCTACGAAGCACGCAAATACGGAGTGCATTCAGCAATGCCCGGGGCAATGGCGCGGCGGCTTTGTCCAATGGGCATCTTTACGCCCGTGAATATGTCCAAATATGCCGCGGTTTCCAAACAAATACGCGGTATTTTCCATGAATTTACCGACTTGGTCGAACCCATGTCCCTGGATGAAGCGTATCTGGATGTCAGCAGCAATAAAATAAATTGCCCTTCAGCAACTGTTATCGCGCGAATGATCCGGCGGAAGATTCAGGAGCTTAGCGGCCTGACCGCCTCGGCCGGCGTTTCATACAACAAATTTATCGCGAAAATAGCTTCAGACGTCAATAAACCTGACGGATTAACCGTTATTCCGCCAGGCCGGGCGCAAAGCTTTCTGGACGATTTGCCGGTGGGAAGGTTTTTCGGCATCGGCAAAGTTACCGCGAAAACCTTAAACGATATCGGCATCAAATACGGCCGGGACTTAAAACGCTTTACATTTGATGAGCTCGTTGAACGTTTCGGTAAATCCGGCGCCTGGTATTACAATATTGTCCGCGGCATCGACAACAGCCCGGTAAACCCCGACTGGCAACGCAAATCCCTGGGACGTGAAACGACTTTTGAAGAGGATATCCGCGATTCCGGCGAAATGAAAAAAGTTATTTATAATCTCTGCGATGAAGTGTCCAAACAACTGCGGCGCTATGGTCTGGAGGGGCGCACAGTTACTTTAAAAGTTCGATACGAAGACTTTCGAACTGTAACGCGCGGACAGACATTTTCACGTTCAATTAAGCAACTGGATGTTATTTATAAGGCGGCTTTGGAATTGCTTTCCCGTACTCAAGCCGCTAGGCGTAAAGTTCGTTTACTCGGCATAACGGTTTCAAATTTTCCCACTCCCGAAGAACTCGCAGGTCCCATACAACTGGAATTCCCGTTCTGAAAAACAATAATATTGTTTTTTTCAGCTTGTTTGATAATGTAGCACAAGCGTCCCGCTTGTTTGATAATGTAGCACAAGCGTCCCGCTTGTTTGATAATGTAGCACAAGAGCGTCCCGCTTGTTTGATAATGTAGCACAAGCGTCCCGCTTGTGAATATTCACAAGCGGGACGCTTGTGCTACATTGATTAAAAATACACTTTTCTGAACGGTTTCCAAAAGCCCATATTAATACGGCATCCATGTCAATAATGTTTCTTAACTCTCGACTTTCAGGTATGCCCTGCTTGAAATCGCTGTGACAAAAGAGTGTCTTATTCGTCTTTTATCTGCTGTTTGACTTCAGCAAGGGACACTTTTACTTTTTTTAACTTACTTAGAAGAATGCGCATTTCTTTTTTACTGTCGAGCCGCAAAGCGAGTTCTTTGTGTAATTCCATAATCTTTTCATGCATTTTTTTCAAGATAGGATCTTTTTGCAGCAGCTTGACGCGCAATTGAAACATTTCTTTTGCAAGTTGTTTTTCCTGCTTCAGCAGTGCCTGCTGCTGTTCTTCAAGATTCTTTTCGGCATTCGCGTCAAAACACAGCAGCGTCGCGGCACACAAAAACATAATCAAAAACTTTTTCATATTTACTCCAATATTTAAAGTTAACTGTTTCGGGATTTACGATTTTGACGGCCGCGCCTTCGATTGCTTTCTTCCGAGCCGCCTCGTCTTCGAGAATATGCTTCCGGCGGCCCCAGACGCGGATAGTCGCTGACAACTTCGCGTTTAATGTTCCATTTAAGGAGTTTTTCGATTTTGGCGAGAGATTCTTTCTCTTCGCCGGAAACCAGGGATATCGCGACGCCTTCAACCCCGGCACGGCCCGTTCTGCCTATCCGGTGTATATAGTCTTTTGGAGTGTTGGGCAATTCAAAATTCACCACATGCGGCAGGTTGCTGATATCAATCCCGCGCGCCGCGATGTCAGTGGCAACTAAAACCCGGATTTCATTGGCCTTGAAACCGGCCAGGGCGCGAGTGCGGGCGTTTTGGCTTTTGTTGGCGTGGATTGCGTCAGCGCTTATTTTGTCGTTGTTTAATTGTCGAGCCAGTTTGTTAGCCGCATGTTTTGTCCTGGTGAATACTAAAACCTGTTTCCAGTCGCCGGAGCTGATAAGATGCGACAGTAAGTCCCGCTTACGGGGTTTTTCGACAAAGTGGATGAGTTGTTTTACCTGGTCTGCGGCGCTTTTTTCCCCCACTGCTTCGACAACAACGGGATTATTGAGCTGTTGATAAATGAACTTCTTAACAGCTTTGCCGGAAGTGGCGGAGAATAAGAGATTTTGTCGTTTAACCGGCAGAAATCCGATAATTTCCGTGATATCGTGAATGAATCCCATGTCGAGCATACGGTCGGCTTCGTCAAGTACAAGTATTTCAACATGTGAAAGGTCAAGGGTTTTTCTTCCCAGGTGGTCAAGCAGGCGTCCCGGGGTCGCGACGATGATGTCAACGCCCCGTTTCAAGGATTTGATTTGCGGATTGATGGGGACTCCGCCAAAAACACAAAGTGCTTTCAAATTCAGATTTTGTCCGTATTTTCGCACGCATTCTTCAACTTGGGCGGCGAGTTCGCGGGTTGGAACCAGTACCAGGGCGCGAACCTGGTGGTTTTGCACTTTGTGACGATTCAATAGTTGCAGCATCGGCAGAGTGAACGCGGCGGTTTTGCCGGTTCCGGTTTGAGCTTTGCCCAACAGGTCGCGGCCGGCTAGAATTGAAGGGATCGTTTTCTCTTGAATCGCTGTACTTTTCGTGTATCCCCGCGATTTTACCGCGCTCAGGAGTGCGGGCAGCAGCCCCAGCTTATCGAATGACATATATCAAAATCCTTATTATTATCATCATCGAGACGTCAATCTCAAAAAAATTGGTTAAAAGTGTTGTAGCCAGTTAATATAGACAGTTAAAGCGGAATAGCAAAAAATACTTTGCCGATGTGCCGATATAGCATGAAAAATATTAAAATATGAGCCCCTTTTTAAAATAAAGGCTTGATTATGGATTGTTTTTTTGAGCTTGGCTGTTGCCTTGTTTCAGCTCAAAAGAGCATGGAAGCCTTTTTTTTTGTAAATTTTATTAAAAAATCACACTTTTTGTATTGACAAAAGCGGGAATAATAAATATAATACAGCAAAGTAACAAAGAAACAATCATTCGGCAAGAGGAATTCAGAGAATGGGAACAATCTGTCCATATTGTAATCTTGAAGTGAATGAAACCGAAATTGAGCTCGAAGATGGCTGCTGTCCGGAATGCGGTTCCGTGATTACGGTGTCTTTGTCATTTGAGGATGATGACGGCCCCGCCGTATTCGAAGAAGATGATGATTACCCCGCCGATATGGGTTATGATGATATTGATGACGATAATTAGCGACATAAAAAAAAGCTCCCGTTAATGAGGAGTTTTTTTTTCTTACTTGCTGTAGGTCCTGCAGGCGTCAATCAGGAAAGACGGAACCCGAATCAACTTTTTATCAGCACCGACGCAGGCCAGAACAACATATCCTTCAACCAGGAGCTTATCATCACGCCATACTTCTGTGGCAATTGTCAGGCGGACGCCGCGAGCTTCCTTGAAATAAGAACGGAAAGTAAGCAAGTCATCATAAGTCGCGGAAGCGCGATATTTGCAGACAGCTTCAGCTACCGGCAGAAAATAACCGCGCTGTTCCAGTTCGTTGTACGGCGAACCCGCGTCCCGGAGCATTTCGGTGCGGCTGCGTTCAAAATAAACCAGGTAATTGGCGTAATAAACAACATCCATTTGATCAGTGTCGGCATAAGGTACGCGGTAAGTCATTTCATGGGCACTCATTATTCACTCTCCCGGCTAAATAATTGACTGTTTCGTCAATAGTCATTTTTGTGGTATCAACAATTTCAGCATCCGCGGCGGGTTTTAAAGGAGCAATCGCCCGGCTTGAATCAATCCTGTCCCGTTCGGCAATGTCGCGGGCCACGGATTTCAAAGTCGAGCCGGCAAAAGTCTCGCCGGCCTGGGCAAGTCGGCGGCGGGCGCGTTCCTCCGGGGTGGCGCTGAGAAAGAATTTAAATTCGGCGTCAGGGAAAATCACGGTTCCGATGTCCCGTCCCTCCATAACGATTAAACCATGTTCAGCACAATCACGCTGCAGCTTCTTGAGCCGGTCACGCACCGTGGATAAAGCCGCGACCCGGCTGACAAAAGCGGCGACTTCGGGAGAACGCAGCCTGGAACCGGGCAAAGAGCCGTTTACTTGTAATTCGTAATCGCCGGCAGGAGTTTTAATATAGGCTAATTTCAGAGTATCCAGAAGCGGAGCGAAAGTTTCATTTGTACATTCCGTTTCAAGGTCAATACCGGAATCAAGGGCGTACATGGTTATCGCGCGGTACATGTTTCCGGTATTGATATACGGGATGTGCAGTTTGGCGGCTAAGCGGGCGGCAATTGTACTCTTGCCGGAAGCCGCCGGGCCGTCAATGGCAATAATCTGCTGCGACATAGCCTCTCCTCTGGTAAAACAAAACGAATTCGGACTCATCGTAAAAGTAAAAAATAAAAAAGCACTTGTGATTTACATTATTTCCCGCTGCGGCTGCGGATACGGCCGCGTTTCAGGAAACCTTCATAGTTACGCATCGTCAAGTGGGATTCCAGCTGGCTGAGCGTATCTAAAACTACTCCAACCATAATCAATAAACTTGTGCCGCCGAAAAACGACGCGACCATGAACGGTATTCGCAAACTGACGTATAACATCATCGGAAAGATAGCCAGCAGAGTCAGGAAAATAGAACCGGCAAAAGTTATTTTGGTCATCGTTGTGTCAAGGAAATGAGCGGTCGGTTCTCCCGGACGTATTCCCGGTATATAAGCGCCCTGCTGTTTAAGGTTGTCGGAAATCTGCAGCGGATTGAACTGATTAGCCACCCAGAAGTAGGAAAAAGCTAATATGAGGGATGAGTAAGTGATAATATAACCGGTGGAGCCGTGCCGGATGAATTGAGCCGCCATTGTCCAGTTGAGCATACGGAACAGGGTTGACGGAATCATAATGATAGCTCCGGCAAAAATGATCGGCATAACACCGGCAAAGTTTACTTTTAAAGGCATATAAGTACTGCCGTCCTGAACCTGGCCGCCAATTGTTTTGCGAACCATCTGGATCGGCACCCGGCGGTAGCCCTGGGTCAGTAAGATCGTCGCCGCGGTAACCGCCGCGAAAATACATAGTAAAATAAGCAGATGAATCGGGGTGAATGTCGTTCCGGCGGCAGTTGAACCGCGTCTCGCCATTTCCCAGAGTTGAATGCAGGCGCGCGGCATACGGGCGATAATATTAATCGCAATGATTATTGACGCGCCGTTGCCGATACCACGCTCGGTAACCTGTTCTCCCAGCCACATGAAAACCATGGTGCAGGCGGTTAAAAAAAAAACTGTCATGAAAACAAATACCGAAGGATCCATATTCATAACAATTAATGATTGGCCATTCGCCAGGGCCGGCAGGCCTACTTTGCCTGGATTGAGCATCGCCATAGCGGCGACAGTACCCTGAAGCAGGCATACCAGCACCGTGAGATAACGAGTATATTGATTGATTTTCTGCCGTCCGGAATCGCCCTCCCTGGACATTTTCTCAAGGGAAGGAATTACCGGAGTGAGAAGCTGCATTACAATGGAAGACGTGATATAGGGCATAATACCCAGAGTCGCAAGCGCGAATTTCAGCAGGGCGCCGCCGCTGAAGAGGTCAACCATACCCAACAGGCCGCCTGACGAAGCGGCTCCACTGAAATTCACCTTAAAATACTCCCCCAACGCCACAGGGTCAATTCCCGGACACGGAATGTTGGCCGCTACCCTTATCAAAATGATAATACCGCCGGTAAAAAGTAAACGATTACGCAACTCTTTGATTTTCAATGTGTTCCAAAATGCAGCAAACATGAACAACTCGCTAAGTTAATAGTTTATATAATTTCACACTTTCCGCCGGCGGCTTCAATAGCGGCCCGGGCAGCTTTTGAAAACTTCTCAGCTTTCACCGTAAATGCTTTAGTAACTTCGCCGTTGCCAAGTATTTTTAAGGCATAATCATGTTTGCCGATGAGCCCTTTGGCGTGTAACGCTTCCGCGTCAATAAGATCCTCCGCGTTGAAATTCGCTTCGAGTTTGCTCAGGTTGACCGTGTGGAAAACCACCCGGTTCTGGCTTTTGAAACCACGTTTCGGCAAACGCCGGAACAAAGGAATCTGGCCACCCTCAAAGTAAGGCCTGATTTTGGCGCCGGAACGACTGTGTTGTCCGTTTTCCCCACGTCCGCAAGTACCGCCTGTACCGGAACCATCGCCGCGGCCGACGCGTCTTTTACGGTGTTTGGAACCGGGAGCAACTTCTAAACTATGTAATTTCATAATGTTAAATTCCTGATTTAAAGAGATTGAAGGCCGCGTTTAGCGAGCACGTCTTTCTTGGAGGAAAGATTTTCAATTGCCTTGAAAGTAGCTTTGGCGACGTTCAGGGAATTGTTGGCGCCCAGTGATTTCGCGAGAATATCCTTGACTCCGGCGAGTTCGAGAATCGCACGGATAGTTCCACCGGCAATCAAACCAGTACCGGCAGAAGCCGGTTTCAACAGAATTTGAGCTCCGCTGAATTTGCTTTGAATGGTATGGGGAAGAGTATTGCCGTGCATTGGAACTTTTACTAAAGCTTTCTTCGCGATTTCGCTGCCTTTGCGGATTGCGTCGGCAACTTCATTTGCTTTGCCGTAACCGTAACCGACACTGCCTTTGCGGTTGCCGACCACGACTAAAGCGCCGAAACTGAAGTTCCTGCCGCCTTTAACCACTTTTGAACAGCGGTTGATACTGATGACGTTTTCGTCAAATTCGCTGGGGGCTTCTTCCCTGATTTTATTTTTTCTAGCCATAATCTGCTCCTAAAACTTAAGTCCGTTTTCTCTGGCGGCTTCAGCAATTGCCTTGACCCGTCCGTGATATGCGAAGCCGGAACGGTCAAACACGACTTCAGAGATTTTAACCGTCTTTGCCTTCTCCGCCGCCAGTTTGCCCAGCAGCGCGGCACCTTCCATATTAGCCCGGGCATTCTGCTCTTTAAACGACTTGTCCAGTGTGGAAGTCGTTACGAGCGTTACGCCCTGCTCATCGTCAATAAATTGACAATATATATTGTTCGCGGTGATACTGACGCAAAACCTCGGGCAGGCGGCAGTCCCGGCGACTTTTTTACGAATTCGTAAATGCCGGCGCAAACGTTTTTGTTGTTTGGTTTTATAAATAGCCATAACCAGTTACTCCATTAACCAACGGTTTTACCTTCTTTCAGCACTATATGCTCATCGACATAACGAATGCCCTTGCCCTTGTAAGGCTCAGGTTTCCGGTAACGGCGGATAGTAGCTGCCGCTTCGCCGACTTGCTGCTTGTCAGCACCTGTGATGCTGATGTTGTTGCCTTCAACACTAACCTGGATACCATCCGGGATCCGGTAATTAACCGGATGCGAGAATCCGAGACTCAAATTAAGAACCTTGCCTTTCACCTGGGCGCGGTAACCGACACCGACAATCGACAACTCTTTTTTGAAGCCTTCAGTAACGCCGATAACCATATTATTGATCAGGCTGCGGGCCAGGCCCTGCATGGCGCCGGACTCACGGGTATCGTCAAGGCGATTGACAATTACCTGCGAATCCTGTACTTCAACAGTAACTTTCGGGGGAATGGCTATGGACAGTTTTGCCTTGCCTTCGACCGAAACATTGTTATCACCGACCGCGACTTTCACGCCGCTTGGAATAACAACTGGTTTTTTACCTATACGAGACATAATAATTTATCCTTTCGCTTTGAAATTACCACACGAAACACAAAATTTCGCCGCCGACATTGTTTTCCACGGCGGTACGGTTGCTGATAACTCCATCGGGAGTTGAAAGAATAACCGTACCGAGGCCGTTGCGGACTTTAGGAATATCACCGCTTCCGCAATAAACACGACATGAAGGTTTACTTACCCGTTTGATGCCTTCGATAACCGGTTTTTCCCTGTAGTATTTCAATTTGATGCTTAATGTTTCTTTCGGTCCGTCTTTCGCGACGGAATAATCAAGAATGTAACCTTCACTTTTAAGTACTTCAGCAATTGCGCTTTTCATTTTTGAACCGGGCATAAGCGCCTCGTTCAAAGCCGCGCTGCCGGCATTGCGGATGCGGGTCAACATATCAGAAATAGGATCTTGTAAACTCATTGTGCCTCCTTACCAGCTTGCTTTAGTTACGCCGGGGATTTTCCCGCCGGCGGCTAATTCCCTGAAACAAATACGACAGAGCTGAAATTTGCGAATATAAGCTCTCGGCCTGCCGCATGCGCGGCAACGATTGTAATTGCGGACTTTGAATTTGCTTCCGCGTTCACATTTTACCCTTAGACTTGTTTTAGCCATGATTTGAGCTCCTTAATTATTCCGCGAACGGCATTTCCATTAATTTTAATAATTCCCGTCCGGCCTCGTCAGAAGCGGCGGAAGTTACGAAAGTAAGGTTCATGCCCAGGGGATATTTTAATTTATCCTGGTCAATTTCAGTGAAAACCGAAATATCCTGGATGCCGACATTATAATTGCCGGAACCATCAAAACCTTTAGCGGAAATACCCCGGAAGTCTCTCACCCGCGGAAACGCGTTGTGAACCAGCCGATCGAGGAATTCGAACATTCTTTTGCCGCGCAAAGTTACCATAACTCCGTTCTGCTGGCCAACACGAAGTTTAAAGTTGGCGACGTTTTTGCGCGCTTTAGTTATAACCGGACGCTGGCCAGTGATAAGGCCGATTTGCTTTTGCGCCTCTGAAAAAGTGTCGCGGTCGGCATCGGAAGAAATCCCGGTGCTGACAACAATCTTTTTCAAGCCGGGAATCTGCATAACATTCTTCAACCCGAGCCCGGCCTGCAAAGCCGGCCTTATTTCTTCTTTATATTTTTTCTGCATATCAGGCATAGTATATAACTCCTTAAAGTCAGGTCCTTAGCCGCTCTGTTCTTCCTTCGCGGGATTAACATTGGAAACGTGTACGGACACTGAACGTTCAATCAAGCCGCCACTGGGATTAGCAGAAGACTTTTTAACCGTTTTTTTGCCGAAGCGTTCACGCTTTTTAGCGGTCACATTGACTAATTCCAGGACAACCCGGTCTTTGGCGGCGAGAACCGCTTTGATCGTCGCTTCCTCGCCTTTCCATTTTCCCGAGTTGACAACAACTTTATCGCCTTTTTTGACGTGATATTTTTTCATTATAACACCTCCGGCGCTAAGGAAATAATTTTCATAAAGTCTTTTTCCCGAAGTTCACGGGCGACAGGCCCGAAAATACGAGTCCCGACCGGGTTCTTGTTCTCATCAATAATAACCGCTGAATTGCGGTCAAATTTAAGAGTGGAACCATCCGGCCTGCGAATCCTGTAAGCTGTCCTGACGATAACCGCTTTTACAACTTCACCTTTCTTAACGGAACCGTTAGGAATGGCTTCCTGTACAGCAGCGGTCACAACATCACCGACTCTTGCCACGCGTCTTCTTTGCCCCAGGACGGTAATCGCGACGATCGATTTGGCGCCGGAATTATCGGCAACCTCTAATTTTGTCTGCATTTGTACCATTTTTCAATAATCCTTTGGCTGCTTATTCTGCGTGACTGATGATTTCCAGCAGGCGCCATCTTTTAGTTTTACTCATGGGACGGGTTTCAACAACCCGCACGGTATCACCAATTTTTGCCTGATTTTCTTCATCGTGAACAGTATATTTTTTCTTTACTTTGATAACCTTTTTGTAGCGCGGGTGCGGTGTGCGGCGGATGACTTCAATAACGATAGTCTTATTCTGCACGTCGCTGACGACTACGCCGGAGCGCTCTTTACGGTTACCACGTTGTTTAGTTTCAACAGTACTCATTACATCCACCTATTGATCCTTGACTTTCGTCAAGCGGATCTTCTGTTCTGTTTTGACTCTTGCAATATCGTGACGAATTTTTTTTGCCACCGATGTTTTTTCCAGCTGACCGGTTTTGGACTGAATTCTTACATTAAGTTTCTCTTTCAGCAAATCATTTAATTTGCTGTTCAGTTCCGCATCAGTCATTTCTCTGATTTCTTTCATTTTCATGAATAATTACCTTCTTTCAGAGTTTCCGGCTAACGTGCCAGGAATTTGCAGCGCACACTGAGTTTGTTAGCCGCGAGCGCGAGCGCTTCACGGGCAACGGTATCATTGCAGCCACTGATTTCAAAGAGCACACGACCCGGTTTGACCGGTGCAACCCAGCCTTCCACGTTACCTTTCCCTTTCCCCATACGTACCTCTAAAGGTTTTTTTGTAATAGGTTTGTAAGGGAACATGCGAATCCAGACTTTACCGCGTCTTTTCAAGTGGCGATTAATCGCGACCCGGGCGGCTTCGATCTGATTATTTGAGATATAGCCTCTGGTTACAGCCTGTAAACCGAAGTCACCAAAATCAATTTTATTATTTCTGGTGGCTAAGCCGGAATTACTTCCGCGCTGAACCTTTCTGTGTTTTACCCTTTTTGGCATCAACGGCATATTTCTGATCCTCCGTAGGTTCGTTATGACAAATCCATACTTTTACGCCAATTTTACCGGCGGTGGTATTCGCTTCCGAAAAACCATAGTCGATGTTGGCTCGTAAAGTATGCAGCGGTACACGCCCGTCTTTATACTGTTCAATACGCGCGAGTTCCGCGCCGCCGAGGCGACCGGCACAATTAATTTTAATTCCCGCCACACCCATATCCATGGCAACTTGAATGGAACGCTTCATGGCTCTTCTGAAGCCGATGCGGCGTTCGAGCTGCGAACAGATATTTTCCGCGACCAGGACCGCATTTATTTCGGCGCGCCTGATTTCGGCGATATCGATAATAAATTCTTTGCCGCTGGCCATTTTTGCAAGGCTCAGCCGCAGTTTGTCCAATTCCGCGCCTTTCTTGCCGATGAGCAATCCCGGGCGGGCGGAAAAGATGGTGATGCGGACGCGACTGGCGAAACGCTCTATCTGGATACGAGAAATCGCGGCATTAGAGAAATTTTCTCTAATATGCTTACGAATTTTAATATCCTCATGGAGCCAATCCCCGAAAGATTGTTTGCCCGCAAACCAGCGGGATTCCCAATTCTTGGTCAGGGCTGTTCTTAATCCAATTGGATTTACTTTTTGTCCCACGCTAAAAATCCCCTTAATTAAATGTCAGTTAGGGTGATCCGGAAATGGCTGGTCCTTTTAAGGATTTTGCCAGCGGCACCACGAGCTTTCGGGCGGAAACGTTTCATTGTCGGGCCGGGCCCGACAAGTGCTTCTTTAACCATCAGACTTTTTCGGTCCAGGTCAAAGTTGTTCTCAGCATTAGCTACAGCCGAGCGCAAGGTTTTACCCAGCAGACGTGCGGCTTTGCGCGGGCTGAGATCAACCACAGCCAAAGCTTCCGTTACGGATTTTCCCTGAATAAGGCGGGATACTTGAATCGCCTTTTCCGGAGATATCCGAACGTTTCTTGTAATAGCTCTTACTTCCATAATTTACCAAACTATTTATTTACATTATTTTGCATCAGTCGAGGCTTCCATTCCTGGGGCCAGTCTTTCGATATTGCCTTTTACCAGTACAGCCGCTGATACAAAAGGCCGAACCGTAACGATTTTAAGCTGTACTTTTTCCTTCCCGGCGTAGTAATTCAATCCAATAAACACACCATGGACTGAACCTACCGGCAATACCACAACTTGCAGATCATTATTGACAGCCAGAATTCTGCATCGATTTACAGGCTCTTGTCGAAATTTAAGATCCGCGAGGGCAGTTAACTTGCGGGCTCCCTTTTTAAGTTCGTCGGCACGGAGAGTTATTTCCGCTTTCCGAATCTTCCCTATAGGCATCTGTTTGAGGAGAGAGTCCACAATATCGCAAAATTCAATACTTTGCAGGGCAAGCGTTCTGCTATTGTCAAAGATATCGTTGAGGGTTTGTATCAGTTGGCCTTCCCTAAATGTCGCGGCTTCCATTTTGGAACTTGCCATGGTTGCCGCTATACCCAACTGCAATCGACGATAACTTTCATTTTGCGTTTGAAAATTTTTAATTATTTCAATCAGCTTTTTACGGAGAAGCCCATAGTCTTTTTTCATACCCCGGTACTTACCGGTCAGCCTCGCCATATTCCGTTGCGCCTTTCCCAACTTTTTCCGCAATTCCGTCAGTTGGTTAAACCTTTTAGCATCTTTCAGCCTAACCTTAACTGTCATTTTTGCGGAGCCCCGGGCGGCGCCACTACTATTTTCCGCTTTCAGCGCCGGAGCGCCAAAAAGCAGCAAAGCATATAAAATAAGCACAAATTTGCTGAATGTCCACTGCTTTTCACTAAAATTCAACGATTTTTTTAAGCAGAAAGACCTCATCACAAAACCTGTGTTTATTCTTATTCTTTGCCTATTATCTTAACAGACAACAACTTAGACAAAATATTAAGCCTGTTTTGTTATACTGCAAGTTTTTAATATAGCTCAATATCCCGAAAAGAATAGTTCAAAAGTAAAAATAAAGTAAAAAAAGCCGAGGTGAATGAAATGCCTCACTGAACATTGGTTTATGTAAATACATGTATGATTTTTAATCCCGCAGGGATGATTTAACCGTAGCCCCGGGTGTAACCCGGGGTTTATCGTACAAAGGTTTATGTAAATACATGATGATTTTTAATCCCGCAGGGATGATTTAACCGTAGCCCCGGGTGTAACCCGGGGTTTATCGT
>VAOY01005618.1_pt1 | contig 17766 bp, 19 predicted proteins | sample 3393881 | NCBI WGS metagenome assembly VAOY01 (sample SAMN08290430, study PRJNA428436) | hydrothermal vent metagenome | isolation source: Deep-sea hydrothermal vent chimney | place: Indian Ocean: Southwest Indian Ridge
ATACCCGTGAATCAGCTTGTCTCTCATACCTGCTATTTTCTTCCAGTGCACTTCCTGATGGTCTTCCTTAATATCTTCTGACAGGTTTTTTACAGCTTCGCCAATATTTTCCAGATTTTTCAATATGGCGTCTACAGTTTTTCTGTCCTCTAAAAAGTTCTCGTAATCCATGGAGTCAGTGTATTCTTCTATCCTTTCTATGGCTTCCAGTATATCCTCCAAGAACAACTTCTGGTCTCTTTCAGACATAGACAACATCCCTCATGATGTATGGTTTCATTCTTTCTTTTATACCCCCTGGAGTTACGACCTCAACTTTTACCCCAAGCTTATTAGATAGATAATCTTCAAGGTCAATAAGTATAAAGAAATCTACTGGTTTTTTAAAATCCACCAAGAGGTCAACATCGCTTTTTTCTACCTGCTCCTCCCTGACATAGGAGCCAAAGAGCCCTATTGTTTTGACATGAAATTTCTTCTTCAGATAAGGGAGTTCCTTTCTCAAAATTTCAAAGATTTCATTTCTGCTCTTCATGGGTCTATCCTCTCCTTCTTACTTAGTCATACAACTTTTCTTGTATTTTTCCACTGTCGCAGGGACACGGGGTATTTTTCTATCTCTTCAATCTCCTCTCTGTAATTATATAATTTATTAACAAACATAATAAAATTTCCTGGTCTAAATTATTAATCGACTCGCTCCCTTCACTCTTTTCCTTCCTGTGAGCAAATCATTCATCAGCCCTCTTTTGATTCTCTCCAGCTTAATTTTCCATCTGGCTGGTGAAATTGCAGCGCCTTTTCGATGACTAAAGGTATAGCTAAACCAAAAAGATAGCCTACATAGTGAGCCAGAATATTAATAATTATGTTACCTTTTTTTATTTCTAAAGGTATCAATCTATGTAGTGAGAACAAACAAATAAAAGCTAATAGAAAAAAGAATACCCTGTACAACCTCTTAATAAGCAAATAATTAGCAAGCTCTTTAAATTCTTTAATATAGTGCTTGTATATTCCATTTAGTGTTTTTAGATTAATTAAAAGAAAAGCTATCGAAATAATTGCCCATACGATTTTTGCAAATATTGGAGCCCTTGAATTGAAAATCCCCACTATCGAAAAATTTATAACTAAAAGCAACAAAAGAAATTCTCCTTTCACTGGAATATTTAATACACTTTTTAAGTAATTATAGACAGCATAAAGAAAATAACCCATGAAACCTGCAACAATTGCAGAAAACCCCCAGATTTTAAGAGGATATGGCATAAAATAAACATCGCTTAAAGAAGATATAAAAGGTAAAACAATGAAAATTAAAAATGAAGATATATAGAATATTTTCTTATTGGTTTCAATATTAAATATTAAAAAAATTAAGATAAAATAGTTAATCAAATTGGCTGCATATCCTGAAAAACCTATCTGAGTGTAATTGGAAAGGAACATAGTTAATAACGTTGGATGTAATGGTTTTAAAGTAAAAACTTCTTTTATATTCATTGGTAATAAGTAAATTACTGTCAGTATTCCAGATATAATAAAGAAGAAAAACAAAAGGTCATACCTGTTCCAAATGGACAATGTAGGATTAAGTTTTATTACTCTTTGAAGCCTATCATTAAAATTATGTTTTATATCCATCTAACCAGCTCCTCCAAATACCCCTCAATCCCTTTTGATTTTAAATCCCTCACCCTCAACAATCTCCCATACCTTCTTTTCCAATTCAGGTGTTTCGTTCTGAATGATGTCCCATATTATTTTAAGGCTCATTCCAAAGTACCCATGTATAATTATATCCCTCAAGCCTGCGACACTCCTCCAGTCATAATCATATTTTGACTTTATTTCAGGAGAAAGATTTTTAATCGCCTCGCCGATAATCTCAAAATTTCTAATAACAGCATCTATGGTTTTCTGGTCCGCTGAAAGCTCTTCAAAGATAGATGAGCAGTATATTCTTTTATTCGTTTTATGCATACTAAAATATCACTCAGATAAAGTTTTTCTTCCCTAGACATAGACGGCTTCTCCAAGAATGTCTTCCTTTATCACCAGCTTTATGGTACCGGTAATAACCATGTCCACTCTTCTTTTCAAGGCATCTTCCAGGAAAAATTTAAGACCCATATAGTTTTTGAAGGTTTCAGCTCCTTCTTCAAACTCTACTAGAATATCTACATCGCTACCCTTTACATCTTCGCCCCGAACCAGTGAGCCAAATAGGCCAATATTTTTCACACCAAATTTGCCCATTATTAACTCCTTATTTTCTTTCAAAAACTTCTTTACCTCCTCAAAAGAGGATTTATCTTCCATATTTACCACCTACTGAGCAGTCTTACACAAGACTTAATAACCCTTTGCCCATTGTAAGATATACCTTTTGCTCTCATTTAAGCACCTTGAGATACCCCTCTGGTAGCCATAAGTTACATCCCACCATATACAAATTTACTCTTTCAAAAGCTCTGGTCAATCCAGCATTAATTATCAATGATAGAATCCATCAAAAAGGTAATGATTGACAAATTCGAGCCTCGCTGGATTGCTTGGGAGATTTCCCAGAGATGTAATCTGAACTGCGTCCACTGCAGAGCAGATGGCACAATGGATAAAGAAAAGGGGCCCAGCACCGAAATGGCAAAGAAGATTATTGACGACATTTCAAGTTATGCCAGACCCGTGCTCGTGTTAAGTGGTGGCGAACCCCTTCTGAGGAAAGATATTTTTGAGCTTGCCCGGTATGGCAATGATAAAGGGCTGAAAATAGCTCTCGCAACCAATGGCACTCTGGTCACACCTGAGATATGTGAAAAAATCATTGATAGCGGAATAAAGATAGTTTCATTGAGTCTCGATGGCGCCACTGAAGAGGTTCACGACAACTTCAGACAGCAGAAGGGAGCCTTCAGAGGTGTAATCCGAGCTGCAAAACTTTTCAGAGAGCACGGTATAAAGTTTATTATCAACTCCTCCTTCACAAAGCGTAATCAGGAAGATATTCCAGGGGCTTACAGGCTTGCCAAGGAGCTTGGTGCAACAGCCTGGTATATGTTTATGATAGTACCAACAGGAAGGGGAAAAGAGATAATGGAGGAGCTTATAAGCAAGGAGGATTACGAGAAGATTTTAAACTGGCACTATGATATGGAAAAGGAGGAGAAAGAGCTCTTAGTCAGACCCACCTGTGCCCCAATGTACTACAGAATATTCATGCAGAGGTCTAAAGAAGAGGGGATAAAGTTTGAAAGACGTAATCTTAGCTTTTCCACGGGAGGGAGTAAAGGATGTATAGCCGGACAGCTCATAGCTCTGATAAATCACAGAGGCGAAGTTTACCCCTGCTCCTACTTCAATCTCAGTGCAGGTAATATCTATGAGAAGAGCTTCAAAGAAATATGGGAGGAGAGCGAACTCTTCAAAAAACTGAGGGACTTCGGGAGTTACAAAGGTAAATGTGGTGCATGCGAATATATCAATGTGTGCGGAGGCTGCAGGGCAAGAGCTTATGCCATTACAGGTGATTATCTTGAAGAGGAGCCTTTCTGTAGCTATGTGCCGGAGAAGCTGAAAAGAAAATAGGTCAGCTTTAATTTACATAGTTACCTATCTTTTTTAATCTATGATACCCGTAGTAGACCAGAGAGCATGCATAGGATGTGGGGCATGCGAGAGAATATGTCCCGAGGTCTTCAGGCTTATAAACAACAAAAGCAATGTTATTGATTCAGACGCCTGTGACACCTGTGAGTGTGAAAAGGTTTTAGAGGAATGCAAGCCAAGAGCTATTACACTTTATGACGACTTCTAAAGATGTTCTGGAGCCCTACAGGGGGAGTTCAAAAGAGTGGAAAATACCCTTAAACAGTATAATGGATGATATTCTCTCTGGAGGGGTAGAAGCTGGTGTGATAACTCAGGTTTATGGCCCCTCGGGTGCTGGAAAAACAAATTTCTGCATAATCACAACTGTGAATGCTGTAAGAATTAATAAAAAAGTGGTTTTTATCGACACAGAGGGCAGCCACAGTTTTGATAGACTGATGCAGGTAGCCGGCAAAGACTACGACAGGGTTCTGAAGTCTCTTTACTTCTACGAAGCCCATACCTTTGAGGAGCAGGAGTTTATTATAGAGAATCTGGATAGTATTCTGGACGAGAGCTTCGGCCTGATTGTGGTCGATAGCGCTGTTGCCCTATACAGAGTTATCAGAAATGACGATTCAATTCACGATTTAAACAGGAGATTGAGCAGGCAGATGGCAAAACTCATTGAACTTGCAGGACGCTACAATCTCACTGTAGTTATAACAAATCAGGTTTATTCTTCTCCGGGCAACTCAGAGAACGAACCTGTTGCTGGAGATATTCTGAAGTACTGGAGCAAGGCTATAGTTGAGCTAAAAAAGAAAGGTAAGAAGAGGGAGGCTGTGCTGAGGAGGCACAGGTCTCTTCCTGAAGATATAAAAGTGAAGTTTAAAATTACAAAGGATGGGATTGAAGGTGTCTGAGATTTATCTACTTGATTCAAAGATACCTGTAAAAAGCCAGGAGCAATGGAGCAATTCAAAGTTTAGTATTGCCTACAGGCTTGAAGAGCTTGCAGAAAGAAGTGGCTTCTCCAACTTTATAGAAGAGGGAGACCTGGTTGCCCTCAAAGTCCACTTTGGTGACCATGGCACAACAAGAGCTCTGAGAAGCCTCTATATCCGGAAGATGGTTGAAATTGTCAGGTCCCTTGGTGGGGAACCCTTTGTGACTGAGACCTGCGGGCTGGGAATGATTCATGACAGAAATAGAGCCACAGGCAGGATTAAAATCGCCAGAGAGAACGGCTATACCTACGAAACTCTGGAAGCGCCAATAATAATCGCCGATGGTATTAAGGGATTTGATTATGTTGAAGTTGATGCAACCGAACCTCTTGAAAAGGTTGCTGTTGCAAGGGCTATTTATGAGGCAGATAAGGTTGTTGTTCTCACTCATGTTACAGCGCATATGGGTTCTGGCTTTGGCGGTGCAATAAAAAATATAGGCGTGGGCTGTGTTGCCAAGCCAACAAAGTTTGACCTTCACCACTGTGAAAAACCAGAGATTATCGAAGATAGGTGCACTCTCTGCAGAAAATGCGAAAAAATCTGCACTTCAGGAGCAATAAGGGCACCTGAAATCGACAGTGGAAAGTGCATAAAGTGCGATGGGTGCAGTGAAGTCTGTAGAAAGCATGCCATAAAGGTGGGGTGGACAGACGGCAGGGAACTCAACCAGAGAATAACCAGAGCAGCTGGGGCAGTGCTAAATTCAAAGGGAAAAGATAAATTCTTCTACTTTAACTTTATGCTAGAAGTAACTCCTCAGTGTGACTGCTTCTCTTTCAGCAACTCACCCATGGCAGAGGATGCAGGAATTTTAGCCGGGAGCGACATTCTTGCTATCGACAGGGCCAGCGCTGATATTATCAACCGTGGAAATGATATTTTTCTCAGCCTCTACCCGGAGGTAGATTACAGAGTGCAGTTTGAGACCGCTGAGGCACTGTGCCTTGGAAGTTCAGAGTATAAAATTGTGAAGCTCGAGAATAAGGCTTAGGAAAAGTATGGAATTTTACATTGCTTCGAGTTTTTCAAAGGCCACCTCCTCAGTTAAATCAAAGAGTTTTACTACCTCTAACATGGCCACCTGGCTATACTTTCAATGAAAAATCCATTTCAAAACGCAAGGAATCTAAGAGAATAAGATTTCTACTTTTAAAAGATAGCATGCCCGAGAAGTCTGAATATTCTGCATAGAAGGTCTCTTCTTGTAACAACACCCCTAACATTATTGCTACTGTCAACCACAAGAAGTCTGCTGATATTATTTTCTTCTATCAGCTCTACAGCAAGATATAGAGGTGCATTTTCATTGATAGTAATTATTGTAGTGCTCATTATATCTTTAACGCTGCCATTTTCCATACCCAGAGAAACAGCTTCAGATATATCTGAATTAGTTATTATACCCACGGCTTTACCTTCAACCATAACAGGTGCTCCTCTTATTCCAGTTTTAACAAAAAACTTTGCAGCATCTCTGATAGAATAATCTGGAGTTATATATTTTATATTCTTTACAGCAATATCACATACCTTTTCCTTTGGTATTGAGACCATTTCAGTAACATCTATCAGCAGGACATTATCTATGTCGTCTCTGCCTATAATCTTGCCACTAATAACAAGCTTGTTTACAGGCGTAGGGCCTATTATTACCTCTTCGCCAATATCCAGACTTTTAAGGTCACCTATATAGTTAATCCTTGAGCGGCATGTCTCAGGGTGATGAATTGACAGAAGTTCAATGCCTGTGATATTCACATCCTCAACAGGCTTACCATTGATTCTTATAGGTACTGCCACCTCTTTTTCATCTTCTTCATAGTGGAGAATAGAATAGCATTCCGTGGTTGGTCTGTATCCTCCTTTAGGCCCGGGTACTCCCTCAACAAGACCAAGACTTCTGAGGGATTGCATCTGATTCCTTATTGTGCCCGGATTTTTCTTGATAAGGTCTGCTATATCCTCGCCTTTGACCGCATCCCCCCTTAATTTATGGTAGAGGTCAACCAGAGCCACAAGTACTTCTCTCTGCACAGGTGTGAGCTTTATCATTGAGTATCACATTCTTATAGATTCATTATAAATAACAATCTTTTCTACATGATAAATTATTATAAAACTCATATATAAAAATTATTGTAATACAGCATTTTCTTTACAATAAAATTTTCCAAGTTAATGGAATACCTATTGCAATAGGGCCCGTAACTCAGTCTGGCTAGAGTGACTGGCTCTTAACCAGTCCGTCGCGGGTTCAAATCCCGTCGGGCCCGATTAAAATATCTAAATGAGAACATGGCAAAACTGGCTTTTTTCATGGACTATGAGAGGTATGGGAGGGATGAAGCCCCTGCTATTCTCCAGTTTCTTCAGTTCCTGAGAGATAAGGGGAATGAGGTGGATTTTTTTCCGACACTAACTGAACTGCTTTCAGTTTTAAGGGATAAAGATTATGATGCAATAGCTGTGTCTATTTTCTCAAGCATTGAGCTCAAAGAGCATCTTAAGAGTCTGATTGAAATAAAAAACATGGATCCATACGTAACAACAATAATAGGAGGGCATGGTATCAAGAGTTTCACTGAAACTCTTGCACTTTGCCAGGGTGTTGATATTGTAGTTGAGGGAGAGGCTGATTTAACACTGCCACTCATACTCAAACATATCAGAAGAAAAGAAGTTAATGTTTACAGAGCAGAGATTAAGACAACATCTGAGGCAAAACTTCTTGGCAGTGAGATTCTACCCCTTCTAAAAGAAGAGTGCTATCCTCCATCCATATCAAAAGAGAAGGCAGAACATATTCTCGATGAAAGTTTCTCAAGAAAGGTGACGATTAAAGGGGAAGAGGTTGAAATCAGAGTTCCTGTCTCCCAGATATTTATAAATACGGAGGAAGGTACAGTATCAGGCATATATGGAACCAATACATTTATAAAAAGAGCAAAAATGCTCAACCCAGAGCTGAAGTATGAAAATATAAAGCTTCACCTGAAACCCTTTCCAAATGCAGAAGAAATTGACAGTTTATACAACAGTTATCCCTGGGATATTATTGAAGACAGAAACTATTCCCGGCTCAGTCTCTATGTGCAGAGAGGCTGTAACTGGAATGCCTGTACATACTGCTCAATAGGAACCCTGCCTGGAAGAAGAGTATCGCCTGAGAAGGTTCTCAGAGTTATCACTGAAGCCAGAGAACATGGAATTAAAGAGATAGTTTTTGACGATGACCAGTTTATACAGACAAAGGACTGGTGCAAAGAAATTCTCGATGGAATTATTAAAAGAGGATTGAACAGGAGTCTATCATTCGGAGCTATGATAAGGGTTGATGCTCTGAGCGATATCTCACTGGTAAAGAAAATGAAAAAAGCTAATTTTGTGAAGATTCAGGTGGGAGTAGAAAGTTTCATAAAAGAAAAAATCGAATACTTTCACAAGGTTCCCATAGGGAAAGAAGAGGAGTATATTTCAAAAGCAAGAGTACTTGTCGATACTCTTATCAGAGAGGGTATAGATGCAGGAATTTTTATAATCACAACAAGACCATGTGAAGAGAAGGCGCTTGTGGAAATCTGCAGGGAGATAAAGGAGGTTTTAAATATAACCATGGCCTCTCTTGAAAAACATTCCAGACTTCCAACCTTCAGCTTCAGCGACTTCCTTATGGCCTATCCCGGTGCCCCTCTTCTCAAGAAAGAAGAGTACAAGGAAATTCTTGTACCCATAAAAATTCTATCTTCAGGAAGGGCGGAAGTTCAGGTTATGAGAGTACCATATATCTTCGAATTTAAAAACTCTGCTCTGCTGGGCTTCTTCAGTTCTCTCAGGGAACTCAGCATCAAGAGAGGCGTTGCACCGGAGATTAAAAATGAAACCCTTGAGCATATTGAAGATATCCTACTTGCCATTAAGCTAACCGCAGGGAGTCTTGACTCAGATATCGCAGTCAGAATAGAAGCAGTATTCTCTGCCCTTAACCTTCTCAGTGAAGCAGAACAGGACAGGCTTGCAGCTTTATTCGGGGTTGACAGAAAGAATATCAAAGGCTACCTTATCAGGCTTGGACAGTCAGACTTCAAAAGCGTTGTAAAGGGTGTGAAGAGCATTAACCCTGAAGCCTGGAAATTTGAGGAGGTAGCTTCCTCTGCACGTAAAGATAAAGAGGAGATTATGCAGTATCTAAAACTCCTTGAAAATCGCCTATATGAGATTGAGATGATAGCCTACAGGGAGATAAAAATGCATATGAAGAGAAGCAAGAATGAACTTATTAAGGCTGAAAGCAGGGAAGAGGCAATTAAAAAAATTCATGATATAAGGGCAGAAGCAAAGGCTCTTATGAAACGCTACTACCCCTACTACAGAGGAAGGAGAACTATTGACAGTCAGCTTGAATGGCTGGAGGAATATGAAAAAGCCATAATCAGTCAATAGCAGACTTATTCAATCCTTCTATCTCTGAGATTCTTGAGTTTCTCACCGACCCTGGCCTCTTCTTTACTGCTCTCCTTCTTTTTGACCTTTTTCGTTTTTTCTTTCTTCTTTGAAGTTTCAAGTTTTTTTATTTCAGCTTCCAGCTCCTTTATTTTCTTTTCTGCTTCTTTCAAAGATTTATCTTTTTCGTTTTCAAGGTCTTTAATCTCCTGCCGAATGTCCCTGAATTCAACCTCCTTTATATTGAGTTCTTCCATCAGAGATAGGATCTCCTCCTCACGTGAAGCAGAACGCTCCTCAAAAGCTGAGATTCTGCCATGAAACTTTCTGTTTTCATCTATTAACTTTTTAGTCTTCAGCTTTAAATCATCTATATCTTTTTCAGCTATTGCAATGTCTCTTTCTTTTATTTCTATCTCTTCTTCAAGTTTTTTCAGTTTACTCTCCAGTTCTCTCCTCTTTTTATCTTCCTCAATAATACTGTCTTTAAAAACCCTGACTTTATCCTTCAGGCTACTGTCCTCTGCCTCAAGAACCTTTATCCTTTCAATCTGTCCTTTTCTTTCATTCTCCAGTTCTGTTTTAACTCCCTCAAGGTCTTTAATCCTGTTATCTCTATCTTCCAGCTCTCTTCTTAACATTTCAAGCTCTTCTTCGAGCTTATTCTCTTTAACCTCCAGTCCCTCGGCAATCCTCACACTCTCCTCAAGCTTTGACGTAAGTTCTTTCTTTACACTGAGAAGCTGACTTATCTCAGAAATTCTCTTCTCCAGTTTAGATTTAAGATTTGATACCTGATTCTCAAAAACTTCAATTTCATTCTCCCTTTCAACTTTCACTTTTTCAAGACTCTTAACCCTGCTTTCAAACTCTTCCTTTTCCTTCTTAAGTATTTCAATACTCTTCCCGGCATTCTCAACCTCTGCCCTGAGTCTCCTAATTGCCTCATCCCTTTCCCTGATACTCTGCCTCATGTTTTTCAGGGAAACTCTAAGCTCTCTCTTCTCTGTATCTTTTTCTTCGGGAGTATAATCTTTAATAGAGTCTTCAATAAGGTCAAATAGCTTCTTCCAGTACTTCCGGACATTTTCAAGCATATCAAGAAAATTCGCCCTTATTTCCAGCATAGCTCTGTAGTCAGAAAACATCCTCCCATGAGTCTCAATAATCTTCTTGAAATCCTTACTTTCCTTCTCAAGCCTATCTTTTACCTTAGCTGTCTCTCCTATCTCAACTTTCATTTCGTTACATTTTCTTTTAAGCTCTTCCATTAATCTTTTTTCTTGAGCTAAATCAGCAGTCTTTCTCTTTTCCTCTTCCAGCAGTGGGATTATCTTTTCCTTTGCAGCCTCTGCCCTGTACTTCAGCACTATATTTCTGGCAGCCAGATCTGACTTGCGTTTGAAGAAGCCTTTTGATGAAATTGTTACTTTTTTATAATATTCAGGGTCTTTTATGAGATTCTGAAAGAGAATATCAAAGCTGAGCTTTTTGCCACTCTCATCAAGAAGTTCATATCCCTCAAAGATATCCTCAATCTCATCAATAAATTCATCTCTTATCTTAATGAGTTTATTAGAAGTTACATCTCTAATATTCTTAGTTTTATTTCTGTATATCTCCTGCTTTTCTTCATATTCACTACATATCTTATCTTTCAGCATTTTAAGCTCGGCAAGTTTTTTTCTCTTCATATCAAGCTCTTTCTCGACTTTCTCAACTTGAGGTAGTGTTTCACTGTATCTTTTAAGACTATTAAGGTTATCTTTAAGTGACTTCTCCAGCTCCACAAGGGCATGTTTGAGAGGAGCGGATAGGCTACCAAATTCCTGCATTTTCCCTTTGAAGAGTTTCATTGCAGAGTCTGATACAAGGGTTAGAAGTTTTTTCTCCTCCTCTACGCTGCTTATAAGTTCAGCAAGGTATTTCTCATACTCCTTATCAAGAGGGTCGTGGAATTTATCAATAGCTTCAAGAGAACTGTAAAGTTTAAACCAGCTTTTTCTGAGCTCTTCCCCTCCTTTCTTAAAATCTTCTTCAGAAATAAATGTCAATCTTCAACCCCCCTCAGAAGCTCCTCGATATTGCTCTTCAACTTCTCCTTTATCTCATTTATTTTCCTCTCAAGTTCCAAAATCTTATTATTTTTGGAATTTATTTCATCTGTCAGGTTAGACTTCTCCTCTTCCAGCTTCTTAACCTTCTCTTTAAGCCTGTTAATTTCCACCTGTGATTCATTCCTGTAAGTTTCAAAATTTTCCATAAGCTTTTTTATCTGCTCTTCAATTTTCCTCTTTTCAAGATAAAGCCCCTCGATTTCATTCCCCTTTTTCTCTCTGTACAGGGAGTATTCTTCTTTAATATTATTCAGAGTTTCTTCAAGAGAACTCCTTTCAGACTTGATTTTTTGAAGTTCTGATGTTACTTCGCCAAGACCCCCTTTGAGTTTCATGTTTTCGTTAGAAGTCGTCTCCAGCTCATCTTTAAGAGCAGTTACTCTGGATTTCAGATGATTTACCCGATTTCCAAGTTCCTTAATTTTCAATTTCAACATTCTCTTCTCAGGATTTGTTTCCAGCTCTACACCTGCCATATTCTTCTCAATAAAATCAATAAGCTCCTGCAGGGCACTGTCACCCTCAGACAGTACCTCTGAAAGATTGCTTTTTATTTCGAGAATCTGGTTATAATCCTCATAATCTCCAGGTTTTTCCTCTTCAAGCTTTGCAATCTTTTCCCCGAGCTCAAGCGCATAGCCCTCTGTCTCCTTTCTTCTGTTATCAATATCACTGCACGCTTTCTCTATTGAATCAAGGTCTGCAAATTCAACTCTCACTTCTTCAGCCCTTGCTTTTTCTCTTTCCTTAATCTTTCTGGCTTTCTTTGCAATCTCCTCACATAGATACGTTAAAACAACAACCTTCTCTTCAGGCTCAATATTTTCCGCCCTGATAATACCAAAGAATCTTTTTCTGTGATTTTTTTCCCTGAGGTGAATAGAATCAATGGCTGAAGGTTCTCTGACAATAATGGAAAATAGCTCACTGACTTCAATTTCTTCATCATCCCTGAAGATAACACATCCCTCGACTATTTTCCCGGCTCTATTAATAAAATTCTTTTCGAGCTCTCCGAGTTCCTTCCTGAGAGTTGCTTTTATTCTTTCAAGAGCAATTTTATATTCGTTCTTCCTCTGGAAGAATTTCCCGCAGATAAACCCAACTTTAGGTTCTACTTCTTTTTTTTCCTTCTCAACCTCTTCAAGCTCCTTTTCTATTTCAGAAAGAGCTTCCTTAATTTTTATATATTGCCTGTGATTGGCTATTTCATTCTGAAGAGCACTCTCCAGTTCTATAATACCTGAAGAAAGAGGTATGATTTTCTGATCCATCTCATCCCTTAGCTCAGGATTATATCTCTTAAAGGCAAAACTAAGAGAATTTAGCTTTGCCTCTATGGATTTTGCCTGAATACTGGAGTGCCTGAGAACCTGCCTGAAGCTTCTATCACTTGCCTTTTCAAAATTAGCCAGACTTTCTATCATGCCAAGAAGAGAATACCAACTCTCTTTCAGACCTCTGGCTTCTTTAATCACATCATCAGTGGAATGAGAACTTTCCATCACTTTAATCCCTGAGAAATTTATAAGCGTAGGTATATATATGTTCTTCCCCTTTTTTATATTATGGTAGAGGTAATAGCTGAGTATTATGCTAAAGCTGATGATTTTAATGATGGGATTCACACTGCTATGGACAGGCAGGAAAAGTTAAAAACAATTAAAATATAACGATAATATGCGCACAAAGGAATTAATCGAAATTCAGAGGAAGGAGAAGGTGAGCCCTTACCTCCAGGACCTGGGAGAGAATTTTTATCAGGAGGTAAAGGAACTCATTAATCGGAAGTACTCCAACTATAGCAAGCTTAGAGATGAGGATGTCTCAAGATTCTCTCTGGCTTTGCAGGAACTTGAGAATATCAAAAATATAGCTCTTGACTTATATGAGACAAGGGAACGTAAGATAGTTTCAAATGCTCTTTATTTTGTAAAATCAGGAGAGGAGATAGAGTATGAGAATCTCACAAAAGAAGAAGCAGAGATTATGAGGCGCATCATAAATACTCTCAAGGATAGCAGAAGGGAGATTCTTAACTTTGGTATTGATAGAAGAGAGATAAAAACTTTCGTAGAAGAAAGAATAGAGAAAAAGGAAGAAGAGGAGAATATATCCTATATAACTGTTAGAATAGTCAGAGACCTTCCTGCAATCGCTGGCATAGATGAAAAGGTATATGGAGGATTCAAGGCTGAGGATATTGTAACTCTACCAGAGTCCAATGCAAGGGCACTGATAAATAGCAGTGAAGCTGAGGAAGTAAAGTTATAGCAATTTTCATGCCAATAGGAAAATTTATACTCAAACCTCTGGCTAATCAGAGCGATTTAATAAAATATTCGAGAGCAATATAAAAACAAAGCCATCGATAAATCTTCTAAAGCACAGAGTCTAACTCAAAAATTACTGATGTGTTACTGTGAGGTTCACAATTTAGTGGTGAACTGTTTTTAATATTGCATTACCTATACTAAAAATAAAAAAGCCACCAGCAACTGTTATCACCAGAGAAACAATAAGGTCTCCAAACAACTGTATTACCATATAATTCTATATGTTTTATAACGTATTAAAAGGTTTCTGAAGGCTGGGTTTGGGCGGCAATCCAGAGAAACAGTATAGGAAGCTCATTTTAGATTTAGATACTAAACTTTATCCCTTTATCTTTCAATACAAGCTGAAAGATATGAAAGAAAGCCCAGGAATGACTTCAGCAATTATACAAAAACTGATGTGAAATTATTTTATTCCTCTGAATGATATATGCTCATTTAACAATATCTAACAGCCTTCCAGCCCTTTTGTTATCAATGGAAAATTGAAAACATAGTAAAAATAACAACGATGATTCAGATTACTGAATTTAGTCATAAATAGAGATGCCGGAATAAATAAAAACTCTTTTCTGTCATTTTTTTGAGATTGAGGAGTTGCTATGTACTGGCGTTGCAGAAATTTCAGTATGGGAGGTTCATAGTGGAGGGAATCGCAGCGGATTGAGGTTACTACTTTATCTTCAACCATTTTTCGAATACAGGATCATCTATTATATAATATCCCTTTTCCTTTCTTGAGACGTATCCCTTTTCATCCAGATACTTCAAAAAACGCCCCACATTACTTATTCTGTCGTTTGTAAATTTTGCGATATTTGATGGCGAGTGATTTTCCTTTGCCATTGCTAACAATATCAATCGTTCCTTTGGACTCAGACCTGAGAACTCCTCCTTGAAAAGTACATTCCCTTCCTGCTCGAGAAACTCATCTATGGCTTCTTTCACCGTGTCTTTCGTGATTTTGTCGCGTCTTTCAAGGACCCTTCCGATAAACTGGACATAGAAGGGAACTCCCCCTGAGAACTCGTATATCTCCTTTATAACATCCTCATCTACTTCTCCTTTAAGGTTCCTTAGTATTACCTCCTTTACGTGAGGTGCTGTCAGAGGTTTAACCTCTTTGATTATGAACTGTCTGTAGAAGGCCGATGTCGGTGCCAGAGCTACCATTTGCATTGTGCTTCTAATGGAGCCAGAGATACAGAGGGTTATATGCTTGTGGGCTTCATGGATAGTCCTTATCTTTCTGACGATGTACTCTCCTTTTCTCCCATCAGTCTTCAAATCCATTATGGCAGGGAATTCGTCCAGTAAAATAACGCACTTTGTATCCGTCTCACGGGCCAGTTTCTCTGGGAGATTAAATACGTCTTCGATAATCTTGTCACAGTTCTCCCTTGACTCATCGAAAGTCAGCAAAAGCTCTATATCTTCCATTAGCCTTACACTCAGATTCAATCCCCTTATGCTGTCTTTGACAATCGAAAGGGGAGCTTTGAGAAGACTTTTCGCTTTATGAGGCAAAGATAGGTGGCTCTGATAGGCATCCAGTATTTCAGCGCTGAATTCTCTCGCGAAATCCGATACCCTATTGCTCATCATGTCCCACAGGGAGAAATAGACGCAGACAATATCTCTTTCTTTCTCCAGCTTCCTTTTAATCTCCATAAAAATCGAGGTTTTTCCGATTCGTCTACTGCCGTACAGCGCATAGCCGATAGTGGAGTTTCTGTCCTTTAAGTCAAAGAGCATCTCATCCATCAGCTTCTCTCTGCCCACAAAGTCCCTACCCACAACAGGCATTAAAGTAAATGACATTTTTATCAATAACAAATTTGTCTATAACATTTATATCTCTTTCCATGGTTAGAGGGATGTTGAGTGGTGATGGGGCCACATTCTCCTGGATTTAAAGGTTTGGGTCGTGGGTTGCATGGGGTAGTGCCAGTGATATGCAAAGATTTACGATTAGAGAATTCATCTCACACTTCGCCTCCATCTCCACCTGTCCTCCCATAGTTCCTTTCACCTCTTTGAGATTACTCTCTTTCCTTCTTTATTTCAATGATATCCTCGACCAGGGTGCCAACGTAGCCGACAAGCATGGAGAGGTTCTCATTCATCATCTTCAACTCTTTTGAGACGATATCGTATTTGCCATCCAAGGCCTTGAAATCAGAGTCTGTTCTCGAAAATCCACTATCGATTTTTTTGCCAACATCAACAGTATTTTTTCCAGCCGAATCCACCTTTTCACCAAGGGTTTTGAAATTAAAATCTATGGTTTCTTTTATGGCGATGAGCTCCCTGCGACCCGCACCTATACTCTCTGTAAACTCCTCTTGAAGCTCCCCGTATTTTATCTCAAAATACTCAAATTCACCTGTTGACTCTTCAAAGGTTTTGGTAATCTCTTTTACCTCGATTAATTCATCATTGATTTCAATGGATTTTTTAAAATCCTCAATTTCCCGTTTTTCGCCTTCAACGATTATTTCGACTTCCCCTGTTTTGAGATTTCTCACCTCACCAACAACACCAAGTTCTCTTGCTATCTCCTGGACTATCTCTCTAAAACCCACCCTCTGAACTTTCCCCCTAACAGTTATCCTGGCTCTGACCATGTCCATTCACCTGTTAATAAAGTCCTTAGTTTCCACCTTTTCCCTTTTCGAAACTATCACCGCTGATATATATAACCCTTTTGCATGAGCATAGGAAATAATCTCCTGAAATGCTGGCAATTTCATATAATTTCATTATATATTACCTCTCTATGGAGGTTTGTGGCTGTTTGGCATCTTTACTCACTTGCAGATGCGATATACATCACACCAGAATCACTTTGAAAATCTCGTCTTGCTATTGACTCTTCTTCAGCCTGAGGAATTTTACCAGAAGATTCTGTATCTCCGGAAAGGCTTCCACTCCCTTCTTCTCTATTTTGCCGTATACCTCCTTAATTATGGCATTGTGCTGCTGGAGATATACTTTACGCATAAAATCGAATATGGATTTGTAATTTTCCAAGTTTCCTTCAGCAACCACATCAAGGTATTCTTCCCTGTACTCCAGCCCCAGATACAGTGTAGGGTAACCATGCTTCTCAAGCACGAAGTTTAGCAGTGCCCTTGCAACTCTCCCATTCCCATCCACAAAGGGATGTATTGTAACAAACTTTGTGTGTAACAGAACTGCAAGCTCAAAGGGATGCATTTTTTTATTGTTCTTCCTGTACCACCCGATTAATTCCTCCAGCAGCTCTGGCACATCAAAAGCTGGTGGAGGCTCATGCTCTGCTTTTTCAATCATTACCTGAATTTTCCTGTATTCTCCATGAGACTCAAGCAGGTCCTTCATGATAATTGCGTGCATTCTCTTTATCAGCCTCTCCGAAACATCACCTTTATGTCCTTCAAAGAATTCCCTTAACTTTCTGAAGTTTACAATTTCATAAACCTCTCTCAGCGACTTACCTGCCGGAGTGATGTTGTGATTCAAAAGCTCCTCAGCCTGTCTCAGAGTGATAGTGTTGCCTTCTATGGCAGTTGTGCCCTGAACATACCTGACAAAAGATGACTGCTCGTATCCCCTGATGTCATCGGGATAGCGCTCTCTGAATAGCCCGTAGCTGTAGTGCAGGGCTTCAATATCTCCGGCACTTCTGTCGTCAAGATACCTGCGCTGTTTCTTCAACCAGAAGTCTGTAAAGGTTTTTAACCGGATTATATGATATTCCGCCAGCCTGTCTAAGAACCGCTGTGAAGTCGTTTTTTCCAATCTGCCAATATAAAATGATATTGACATACTTTTATCGTTAACCTTTACTTTATCTCTAATATAGACGTATTTTTTACCTTTAATATTTTTTATTTCAAGCTTGAGCATCTTATTTAGATATGAAGATAACCTTTGGAAAATTTTGAAAATCAGGTTAACAGTTAAAGACCTATGAAAAAGACAACAGTCATCCTGAGAGAAATATATAGTGATAAGGACGATTTTTGTCAAAATTTGGGAGGACACTGATTTCTTAATATCCTCTACAGCGGCTTATCAAAAAACTTGTTCTGCCCGTGTATATCCTCCTTAGCCATCATTATAAACAACTCTGGCTTCAATGCTATTTATACAATAATGGAGGCTTTTAGTGTGGTTAAGGAGTGCCGGGGATGGGCTTCGAACCCACGACTTCCACGTATCCCAGGAGTGCCCATTGAGGTTTGAACCTCTCCCTATGAGCGTGGCACTCTACCAGTCTGA
>VAOY01014949.1_pt1 | contig 17746 bp, 15 predicted proteins | sample 3393881 | NCBI WGS metagenome assembly VAOY01 (sample SAMN08290430, study PRJNA428436) | hydrothermal vent metagenome | isolation source: Deep-sea hydrothermal vent chimney | place: Indian Ocean: Southwest Indian Ridge
ATGGTGTCCGAAGAACTATCGGAATCGGTGTCCGAAGAACTATCGGAATCGGTGTCCGAAGAATTACCGGAATGGTGTCCGAATGTTACCGGAATTTCCACCGTACTGTCGCCTCAGGCGGAGGTCATGTCATCACTTACATTAATGATAGCGCTTTGGGTTACTTCTCGGCAGAAGATGTCGATAAAGGTGTCCGGACACTCATGGAAATGAAACGCCAGGTGGAGGGATGGCTCAGTGCAGATGGTTACAAAATGAAATTGAGGATCGGCGCTCACTACGGCAAGTTCATGGTTATCTATCAGCCGCCGTTCACAGACCCCGATCTTTTTGGTGAAACAGTGAATATTGCATTTAAACTTGGTGCAGGAGGACAAAAATCCCATCAAGGCCGCTTGATTTTAACTGCCACCACATTCAGGAAACTTGCCCCGGAGACAAGAAAGAGCTTCCATAAATTCACAGAACCCATAGTATATCTGGCGGAAGAGTAGTACTTACATTCTCATTTTCAATTTCATCCAGACTAGAAAGACAGTGGTGAAAATGTAAGTCGTTAACAAAAAAAGCGCCTTTAGCAATTTAGTATTAAATTCCACGGATAGAATTTCTTACTTACGGTGTGATGACGATAGTTTTACAGAGTTTGTTGCACGTTTACGGTGATTTATAGTACGATTCCTTTTTGATATTTAATTCTTTAATAATGAAAGAAGAGTACATTTGAAAAATATAAAGATACTCACGTGGCTATTAATTAGCGTTTCTTTGACTTTGGGAACTAAAGTCATTATTGCTCAAGACGCATTCAGCGCAGATGAATACTACCAATTCATGAGAGATCACGAGGACATGGAGAGCCAAGAGCTGTTAAACATGTACCCGCCAAAGACTACGTATTGGTCACAAACCGGCCACCCAGCTAATCTTGATGAATTCGAGTATTTAGACTCAATCCAGATCAAGTATGAACTAACTGATAATGAGCTAACAGCGCTGGAAGATAGACATTTCGTTGTGACTGAGCGCCTTAGTTTTCCATCGATGGGCGACGCATTCATCGACATTTTTCGCAAGGACTTACCTGTTTTTATTTCCACTGATGCTGTGTTACAAGCCTTTCACATGTCGTATGATAAAATATTGATGAACCTGGAATTTGCGATCATGGCGCCTAATCTACATACCGTTCTCGACGCAATGTATGCGGCTTACCCGAATTTATTGAGCAGGTATCAATCGAATAATGATATGGAGAATGCACTTGGGGATGTGGATCTCTATGTAACAATGGCTAAATCACTCTTGGAGGGATCTCTTGTTACTCCTCAATTTATTTCCTCTACATTTTTTGATCAATACTGGAACGCCGTCGAAGCTGAGCAATTTACAGTAATGCCCTTGTTCACGGAATCGCCACGAAAGCTCGACTTTTCGCAGTTTACGGTGAGGGGACATTATACTGATTCACAAGAGCTCTCCAGGTATTTCCGATCTATGATGTGGCTTGGCAGAATGGACTTTCTTCTTACCCAACCACCTATCCCGCTACCCGAAACGGATATACGACGGATGAATGTGGGTACTGTGTTGCTAAATGAGTTATTAACTCTCTCTTTAGAGGGCAGCACACTGTCCGGGATGGACGAAATAATTACTTTTATGGTTGGTGAGAGTGATAACCTGACATCGACAGAGCTACAGGATATCATCATAGATGAGGGAATTGGAAGAGCGGATGATCTACTTGATGACATGGTCTATTCCTCGTTTCAAAGTGCCATAGAACTTTCACCCTTCTCAGATCAGAAAATCTTATCAAATATTTTTATATACGATGGTTTGACTGAACCACAAGCACCCCCCGTTTCGTTCAAATTATTTGGCCAGCGTTTCATCATTGATTCGTATATATTTTCAAAGGTCGTGTTTCCATGGATACGATATCAGAACGAGAATATCTGGCGTCCCATGCCGGATCCATTAGATGCCATGTTTGCTCTTGGTAATGACGATGCCCTCCAGCTGATCAAGGATGAGATGGATACATATAAGTACTCATCATCCCTTGCAGGCGTCAGATACCTGGTGGATGCTTATGACGATGAGTTCTGGTCGCAGTCCCTTTATAATACCTGGTTAAATGCTTTGCGTGCACTTAATCCATCCGCAAATGATAGAAATCAGCCGTTTTTTATGAATACGACAGGTTGGCACCAGCAAAAACTGAATACACAACTGGCTTCCTGGTCACAGCTGAGGCACGATAATCTATTGTATGCCAAGCAATCATATACTGGGGGAATCGCCTGCTGGTATCCTCATGGCTATGTTGAACCATACCCAGAGTTTTACAAGCAGATAGGATCATTTGCAGAACGAGCAGGCGCCTATTTTTCTACACTAACCGTAGAAGATAGTCTTACGATTGATCGTATCGTGGATCATTATGCAGAAGTGGGATCGATTGCAGATACGCTCGAGACTCTTGCACTGAAAGAACTTGATGGAAAATTGTTCAACGATAGTGAGATAGATTTTCTTAGACGGGTGCTCACTAGTCAATGGCAACCAAATGGTAGCGGTCCCCCTTTGCCACCTGACGGATGGTATATGAAATTATTCTTTTTAAACTGGTATGATGAATATGGGGGTCCTTACGAAGATGATTATATTGTTGCGGATGTGCATACCCAACCAACAGATGAATTTGGAAGCATGGTAGGACGAGTTTTACACGTTGGTGTTGGAGAAGTGAATTTGGGTGTTTACTTAGTCGAACAGACGCCAAGCGGCAACTCATCTCTGGCATACGTTGGACCTGCCATGTCGTACTACGAGCACATTACGGAAAATTTCGACCGGCTAACAGACGAACGATGGTACGATATAGTGGATGCCGGTGAAGTCCCTCCGCGACCTGATTGGGTCAATACGTATCTAATGAATAGTGCAGGTTCAAGATATTCTCAAGGGCGGGAACTCGCAGGAGAAATATTTATGGATATTGAAGATCCAAGTGCGTCGCATCCCGGCTCCTTTACGTTGTATCATAATTTTCCCAATCCCTTCAATCCGATTACTACGATCCATTATGAGTTACCTTTTCAATCCACCGTTACTATAACAATCCATGATGTTCTTGGGAGATACGTAAAAACGCTTGTTAATCAAACTCAGGAAGCTGGCTTTAAATCAGTAATCTGGAACGCTACTAATGATCATGGCAAACAAGTAAGTGCAGGTGTGTATTTATACCAAATCAGGGCAGGAGAGTTTGTGCAGGCCAGGAAAATGGTACTTTTGAAATAAATCAAGGACAGAGCTAAAGAAACTTTTTATTACGAACCAAACTGTACCCCTTAGGAAGATGCATAAACTTTCAAAGATTAGTAAGATCAATATATCTTTTGCCTAAAATAGTTGTCCTATATACCTAACGAATAAAACCTGTCAATTCAACCTTTTCAGGTATTTTTTCAAGGATTTTATCTGCCAAATAAAACGGGCAGTTTATTACATCAGTATAAATGGACTGATAGCAAGTGTTAGAAATACAATAAGCATAATCAATTCATTTATTAAAGATTTTGAGTATTTATTCATTTTATTTTCTAGTATTAATTCGTTATGTACTATAGACACAAAAATGAAAAATAGGTTGTCTAAAATGTGAGTCCCCCAAACGATCTTAATTGCAACAAAAAGAAGAAAACCCTAATTTAGAGAGTGATTCAAACAATGGTATCAAGTCAAGAAATGCTTAAGGAGTTTGAACAAATAATTAAGTGAGAATAATATGCTGACACAAATTCATTTTTTGCTAACCTATACCTGCAATTATCAATGTGATCACTGTTTTTTATATTCCGGACCCAATGCGCAAGGAACGTTTACAATAAATCAGCTTAGAAAAGTCTTTGAAGAGATTCCCAATATTGGATCCATAGATACAGTATATTTTGAAGGCGGTGAATCATTTCTTTATTATCCTCTTATGTTGGAAGGAGTCAAAATTGCTCGAGAAATGAGTTTGAAAATTGGAATCGTAACCAATTCCTATTGGGCTACATCTGTTGAGGATGCTGAACTTTGGCTCAAACCCCTTCGCGAATTGGGTGTATCCGATATTTCTTTGAGTGACGATCATTTTCACTTTAGTGAGGTAGGAGAAAGTCCAGCAAAATTGGCTTTATTAGCAGCAAAAAATCTGGGTATACCCGCAGGAACGATTTGCATTGAAGAACCCACGGTGATGATGTGTAAAGATCTGGATCAAAATAAAGGTGAAGCAATCGTTGGCGGTGATGTTGTGTTCCGAGGAAGGGCTGTGGAGAAATTAACTGAAGGATTGCCAAAAAGAAATTATGTTAAGTTCACCAAGTGTCCGTATGAAGATTTGGAAAACCCGAAAAGAGTCCATGTTGACTCGTACGGAAATGTTCACCTATGCCAGGGGTTGATTATGGGTAATATGTGGAAAACTCCTCTGGCTACGCTGGTAAAGAATTATGACGCCCATTCGCACCCAATCAACGAGCCTTTGATCCAAGGTGGACCTGCGCTTTTAGCAAAAAAATACAGTGTTAAGCACGAGGATGAATATATTGATGAATGTCATTTTTGCTATCTTGTACGCATGTCTTTGATTGATAAATATCCACAGTATTTGGCTCCACCACAAGTATATGGGCTTGAATAAAAATAGGTTTTATTTTCGTCTATTTTTGACTCTTTAAAATGGACAGATATTAAGTCAGATTATGTCGTTACAAATATTTTAGGTGATTATATATTTTTCGGACCAAGTATTAAATCCACGTGGTTGTGGTGGAAAAAGTTGAAAGAATCAATCATGGACAACAGTGTCCAAAAGGTATTGACAATGGAAAGGACCATGTTGTTAAACAGTTCATTTATTATTAACTATGTTATATTTGTGAAAAATATAGGGTCTAAAAATTGTACGAAATACTGACGAGCGTCGTTTTCACAGTAATATCTTCAATTGTTCCGCTTGGTGTATAAGAATCACTAGTTTCACGTTCCCATGCGCCATAGAGATAGGTAATATCCAGACTAACATATTTATCGATGTTGAAACTGATTCCTCCTGTAAGGTATTGGCGATCCCGATTGCCGCTGACATTTATAAGTGGGGATGGAAATAACGCATAACCACCGCGAAGTTTTGTTCTAATGAATGCCAGGTTGATCTCGCTTCCCAGATGGTATTCTAATGTTGATTTATAATTCCGACGGATATAATCGTTTTCTTCTAAGAATTCCCGATACTCTGAATCCTTTAAATCACGACGATGGATATCGAACCGGGTTTGCGACCAATCGCGATAACGAACCGAAGCCGCCAGTGTAATTATGCTGCTGTTATATGATAACCCGCCATCAAAATAATATGGTTTAGTCACTTTGTATTCCCATTGCCCGGTTTCATCGGTCGTAGTGGTATAGCCATCATCAAACATTAGTTCATCGCTATTGGAATGGACTTCTTTAATGCGAAAACCGGATGGTAAGGTTATAGCGCCTCCAATCTTTAATCCATAACCCAACTGGATCATTCCACCGATTTTCAAACTGAGGGCGCTGTAATCAGACTGTAGGTATTGATTGATCTTATACTCATAGAAATCCCCAGGATATTGGTCATAAATGTTATTTATATCGGTCTGAATAAAATTGTACCTGTATTGTTCATTCCCACTTGTATAGGCTACTGTTATTCCTGCAGTGAACCGGGGAGACATAGCTATGGCGCCACCGACACTCCATTGATGTAGTCCACCTTCATTACTGACCTGTACAAAACGGTCTGCATCTTCTTCAAAAGGGTAATAATTCGATATCTCATTATCATCGGTAATCGTGAAACCAATTCCATTGGACTGATTGCTTAAACCGGAGAAAAGCAAATTATCATCAAAATCCAGGATCCGGTTATAACCAAGAGCTAAAACAAAACTACCACGTTTAGTTGGAAACGGAATGGCTAACCCTATGGACCTTAAACGAGTATATGTTTGGTCAAATGAAGTGAATTTATTTGCGAAAAGGGCACCGTTAGCAAAATTCAAATGGGATAGCTCAATAAATAATTCATTTTTCTCGATTGTACCTAGTCCGGCAGGATTCCAATATATGGCTGTATAGTCATCGGCTAATCCGGTATATGCGCCACCCATGGCCAAAGCCCGGGAGCCTAATCCAATTTCCCGATCCATAATGTGGATTGCGTCGTAGGCGCTTTGTGCCTGAATTGAGGAAAGTAAAACAGGCAAAGTGCTCATGATAACCATTCGTTTGAGTATTCTCTTAAATTGTTTATTCATAATTCCTACTTCGGCCTAAATGTTATGGATTATCCCCTCGTTCGACTTTTTGACGACCTACTGCGAGATTTTCCGGAACTACTTTTGCTGGTGCTATTGGATTTGCTGTAACTCCTGCTACTGGATGCGGATGCACTGCGGCGGACCGGCTTGTTTGTTGATTGATTTGAATCTGAACGGTATTGTCTTTTTACAGTAGTATTTTTTGTATTGTTAGATTTTTTATTATTACTATTTCCACTTCGTCTTGTAGGGGAAATAATATCTTTTGTACGGTGATATATCTTTTTTACCGTTTGATATTTATCCTCATTATTATTAGATCTATGAATATTGGTTTTTATTATATCCGAATCAATATCATTTCGTCGAATTGGTTTTACAATATTATTTTCATTACGACTATTTGTGCTTGTCTCCGTTTCCGTGCGCTCGATTACATTCACCAGGTTGCTTTGTCCCGGCGATGAATTTGATGGGCGTACGATTGTGTTGCTTGCAAAATCAGCCCCCCGGCGGTCCCAATCTCGTTTTTTATCATCAATAGGATCACCAATATAGACGGCTGGGTACCATGGATTGTACGGATACCCATATCCCGAATAATAACCGGAATAATATCCGGAATAATAAGAGAAACCCCAGTAAGGATCATACCAGAAGGGATCATAATAATTCCATCCTGCATAGTAATATCCCGACCAATAAGGTTGATATCGCGAATAACATCGTGGATGCCGGTGAGGATCACAGTACAGAAAATGATAACTGTGGTAATAGTTTATATCGTAAAAGAATGGGTCATAACCAAGCTGCGAACCGTACGGATCGAGCAGCCAGTAATGTTGCTGTACAATTATACTTGATGAAATTTCATTATTTTGTAAGGTATCCGGAATTGAATCGGATTGGGAAAGATAATTCTCCTGGGATTGATAGACGGATTGTTCTGTCACAACAATCCGTCTATCAAAAGCGAGCTGGGTATAACACCCCTGAAATAAAAAAATAGTTACTGACAAATTTCCAATAATGCGCAAATTTTCAATTTTCTTCATAATTATTCCGACCTTTCAAATATATATAAGCAAAATCTATACCAGTATCATATTGTTCGAAAAGAATATTCATTATGAACATTATCTACATTGATTATTAATCAATAAGCCAAGATGAATACAATATCTTTTGTTTCAATTATATCTTGATTAGAATCTATATGTATTATAGTTTATAAATGCACTATGAATAGAGAACAGCTATATAATGAACTGCATCAAAGAATCGGCAATACGAATTTTTTACCACTTCGTAACATTCCGGTTGTAAATAATAATACTATATACTGTAAGTATGAGTTTGAAAATCCTTCCGGATCTCATTACGATAGAGTCTATTATCGGCTATATCGCTATTATGAAATTGAAAAAAAGAGAATCCAACCGGGTATTACACCTTTAATTGAGAATACTTCAGGCTGCGCCGGAGCAGCGTGTGCATTTATAGGCAAAGAGCTTGGCTATGAAACACATATCGTTGCTCCGGGAAATCTTCCAGAGAACAGATTTACAAAAATTCTAAACTATACACCCAATCTGTATTGTACCAGTGATACCGAATACGTTCTGGGAACACAAAAATTGTTAAGAGAAATATTAATAAAAGATCATCATAAAAAAAATAAAGGCGATTCCACGCGATTATTTTGTTTAAACCATTCTCAAGTAATGGAGAGTGTATTTGCCATGGAAGAATGTGGTCAGGAAATTGTAACTGATCTTTCTAAAAAAGATAAGAAAATTGATTATTTTGTATCCGCAGTTGGCAATGGCACATCCATGCTGGGCATTGGTAATATTTTAAGGAAAAAATGGAATTCACACATAATTGCCTTTGATCCTGTTGAAGCGCCAGTAGTACAGCATTTAAAGGAAGGTGTCAGTAAATTTAAAAAATATAAAGAACATGAATTATATGGTATCGGTGCCTGGGGGATTCAGTTCCCATTTATAAATGTAGATTATATTGACGATACCTACACAGTCGCTCCTGGCGATTGGGAGCATGCTCTTAGACTTCTTATTGAAAGGGAAAGTCTCTATGTTGGACACACATCCGCTGCATCTTTGACCGTGGCATTGGAATTAGCAAAAACCGTTAAAAATAAAAACATTCTTATCATTCTTTATGATTCAATAGAAAACTACTAATTATATGTTTGACGAAAAATTTTTTGATAGTTACTTAGTTGAATTAATCAATAATGATTTTGGTTACCAAACAGCTGAGGTGTTTCTGGACCAGGAAGGACAGGGAATCGTTCGCCAAGCCGTCTTATTTCGGATAAATTCTGAAATACTTAGGCTGCATTATGAAAATCGTAATGATGTGATCAACGTGGAGGGTAGGATAAAAAAAGATCTGGATGAATTGGATAAGAATTATGACAACGTTATAAATAATGTCTGGAGGTTCAGACCTTTCGTATATACAAAAAATAGTATTATTAACACGTATCCATCGGACATAAAAAGTCTTTCCGGTTCATCAGCAAATCACATTGAACTGACAATGGTAGAGGATTTTGATCGGGTTTCGCCAATTGAATACAGCTTTTCGCACCGTTCCGCTTATGAATCACAATATCAGAAGTTTTTATTGCATGGCCAGTTAAAGAGCCTTGTGGCAATACCAATATTCGTTCGTGGTATTAGAGGAATTCTCAGGGTAATGAATAAAATTGACTGGAGAAATATGCCTTATAAATTCATCACTGAGTTTTTAAATGAGGCGCCTGGATATGACTTAGACAAGGTTCGTGATATAGCCGCTCAACTATCCAGAGATTTAACTTATAATGATGATGTAATATTCAAAATAAAAGTTCGTCAAATCGGTCTCTCTAAAGATGAAAATACAACGTATAATAATATTTCAGGAGATTGGTGGGGTAATTCAAACATAAGTAAAACAGTGTGTATGCAAGCGGCGAAGGCATGTCATTCTAACAAACCTTTATTGATTTTGGGAGAGAGCGGAACAGGTAAAACGACATTGGCCAAACTTATCAGTAAACATTCGAGGTGGCATAAAGAGACACGCTTTTCCCAATCGTCAAACCATAAATGGAGAAAAGACAATGCCGGTCGGCACATAATTCAAGATGATAAATGTCCGGATGTTGGGGGTAACTGCGAATACGAAAAAGATCTTGATATCGTCAATACTGCCTCAATTACACCCACGCTGTTTGAATCGGAGATATTTGGAATAGCCAGTAAGTCAGCCACGGATGTGAGTGGCAAGTTTGGCTATTTACTGATCGATAGAAAAGAGCTTACTAAAAAGAATAAGATCAGGAAAGCAATCCATCAGCAAGGTTCGGAAAATATATATTGGACTAAATCCATTCTGCTAGATGAAATTGCAGAGATTCAAAAATCCGTTCAGGCTAAACTGCTCAATGCCATAGATCAAAAAAAGGTGAAACCCGTTGGGCAGAATAACGACGTTGATATTTCCTGCACAAGATTAATCGCAGCTACAAATAGAAATATTGACGATGAAGAAATATTTCGCAGCGATTTGAAATGGAGATTTCCCCATGTGATTTATATTCCGCCATTACGCGAAAGAAAATCCGATATAGAAATAATCATTCATCAATATGTAGACAAATTTAATACGGAGCAGGGTGCTGATATCAAAATTGAGGCGAAATTTGTTCAAGCTCTGCAGATGTATTCATTACCCGGAAACGGAAGGGAATTGGTCAACATATTAAACGAATGTATTCAATGGTACTGGAATCTTGGAGCACCGTTCGTTTTAAAATTTGAAGTATTACCCACCAAGGTCCGGGAAGTTTATGAATCGGAAATTTATGCTGAAGCGCCTGTGTTGGAAGAAATCAATAAACAGGGAGAATTACCGCAAAGAACAGTGGTTCAATATGTCGAATATGACCCTTATAAGGATCTGACCATGCCGGAGCTGGAATTTGTTATGTGCATCATTGCCTTGATTGATCATAACTGGGTTGTTTCGAAAGCTCAAGAAAAATTGGGCTGGAAACACCCAAAATTATCCAGAAGGTTGAAGGATGCTAATTTCTTGATGCTGCTGAATAACCCCAGAGTAAAAAAACTATTGGAAAAAAGAGGTCAAAACCTGGAAAAAATTAATAAGAAGTTTATGATACTCAATGATCATGAAGTGGTTAAATAGCCCAATATAAATGATCGTATTGTGATTCATAATGGTTTACAGTTTTATACTCTATACAGTTTCGATCGTTGCAATAGGATACTTCTTTGGTAGAGTAAAAAAGACAGATTCCCTTTCCTATTTCTTGGGCGGTAGAAAAATGGGGCCTTGGGTCACTGCGCTTTCTGCCGGAGCCAGTTCAGAATCAGCTTGGGTTTTAATGGGACTTTCCGGCAGCGCTTACGTGCTTGGCTATCAGGCCTTTTGGCTTGTACCCGGTTGTCTTTTGGCATACGTATTCAATTTTTTCATTCTTGCCCCGCGTTTAAGACATTTCTCTGAACAACACAATGCCGTAACAGTGCCGGATGTTCTTTCTATTTCATTTCAAAACTCAAAGACAATCCGCATCATTGCCTCATTAATCATTTTCATGATCATGACCACGTATGTGGTCGCTCAATTAACCGCTTCCGGTAAAGCTTTCAACGCAATTTTCAATTTAGAATATTGGCAGGGTGTCATAATCGGCATATCCATTATTTTGCTCTACACGTATACCGGAGGTTTTAAAGCTTCTTCGATTACAGATTCCATCCAAGCATCTTTTATGGCCATAACTATGATTGGAATCCCTATTTATGCTTTATTAAAAGTGGGCGGTTTTAGAGGACTGCATACATCTCTGGGCGAACTGGATCCGAAGCTAACATCATTTTATTCCAATGAAATCGGGTTTAATGCCTTTCTCGTAGTCATTGGATGGTTATCCATTTCTCTGGCCTATCCGGGTCTCGTTCATCAATTATCACGCTTCATGGCCATCGAAAATCCGAAAGAATTAAAAAGATCAGGAATTATCGGATCAACTTGGGCCACCATTGTATTTACCGGTTCAATAGTGTTTGGACTTTGCGGACGATTGCTCTTTTCGGAAATTGCCGATACAGAACAAATTCTTCCTTTTTTTGCCTCAACGAATTTAACGCCCATACTTTCCGGGTTTGTTCTGGCAGCAATTGTTTCTGCAATAGCATCTACAGCAGATTCACAGTTGGTGGTCGCAACATCTGCATTATCACATGATATATTTAAAAAGCTGCTTGTTGATCCCTGGAGGGAAACAAACTCCACCTCCAGACCGGTCTATTTAACTTTTACGCCCATTCGTGCATTGATTGAATGGGTATACAAAAATACTGCAAACAACGACGAAGTTGAAGAAAAGGTTAATAAATTAAACAAATATATCCTGTTGGCCATAGGCATAGTAGCTACGTTATTTGCATTGTTTAAAAATCGAGTGATTTTCCACTTTGTCCTCTATGCCTGGGCAGGACTTGGAGCTGCATTCGGACCGCCGATGATTGCATTATTATTTTGGAAAAAGGTTACGAAAATAGGTATTGTATCGGGAATGTTAGCCGGATTCGCAATGACAATTTTCTGGAAAGAAATGGGATACGGCTCTTCCATAATTTATGAAATCATTCCAGCATTAATTGTATCCATTACTCTTACGTTTGGAATTAGTTTAATAGAAGGAAGAAACGATAGGAAGGTTAAGTCTCCTTCTGTTCTGTAAATATTTTTTATCATAGAGCTGGTTTTAATAAAAGAGGCTTGGTAATCCTTACCATGATTACTACAGCACGAAAAACATTCCATCCATTTGATATCACCATTGCTCATCTTTCAACAACCGGTTTGGTTTTTCCTTCTGTAGTGCGTTGGAAAATGTTTACACTGGATCTGCCAATCATTAAAAAAAAGATTGGTTATTTGTCCAAGAAAGACAGATCCGAATGCCTGAAAATCTTAAAGGCAGTTTTACCAAATTGAAATCAAGTTTCAATATTTATTAATCACGATAAAGGTTAATCATGCCATTTGTTTTGCAGGCTTTGATTTGCCAACCAATCTGATCTCGGTAAAAATATCTGCATGATTTTTTCTTTCTTCTTCAATATCATAATCATCTTGCAGCCCAAGCCAGAATTTTGCAGAATTACCAAAATATGAGCTTAATCTCAATGCTGTATCAGCAGTAATTCTTCTTTTTCCTTTTACTATTTGTGATATTCTTGTCTGGGGAATTCTTAAATCTTTCGATAAACTATATGCAGATATTTTCATTGGTCGTAAAAATTCTTCTAAAAGAATTTCACCAGGATGTATGTTTAATAAGGTACTCATCGATAAATCTCCTTTCAATGATAATCAGTAATTTCAACATTGCTTGAATGATTATTTTCCCATTTGAATACAATTCTCCATTGGTTGTTGATCCGAATACTGTAATAATCTTTTCTTGTTCCTTTGAGTTTTTCCAATCTGTTCGAAGGAGGGATTTTTAAATCTGCGATATTGAGTGAATTATTGAGCATTCTTAATTTTCTTCGTCCAAGCTGCTGAATTTCAGGGGGTATCTTTTTTACCCTTTCACCTTGCCATATTTTATTTGTCGCTTTCGAACCAAATGATATAATCATTCTAACCTTTTGCGTTACTAACGTTAAAGGTAGGTATTATAAGTTATTTTACAAATAAATTTCTTTCCCTATCATCCTGATCATCACCCATTCCCCAGAATCCATTTTTCATAAAAACACTTGCTTTTTCCATTATTGAGTAAGAATTTTACTCGTAATAGGTTAAACATTCTTTTGCTGGATTCACTCATAACATCAAAAACGCGTATAAAGCTTCTCCTGAAGTTCTTCATGAACCCTGGAACAAGGTCTTATCTCCGGGGATTGGCCAATGAATTCGGCGAATCCAGTAACGCCATTCGCGTAGAACTGAACAGGCTGACGAAAGCCAAACTGCTGAAATCATCCAACGAAGGTAGAACGATTCAATACATGGCTAATAAGGACCATACACTGTTTAAGGATCTTCAAAGCGTGGTTAAAAAATACGTGGGAATCGATAAACTGGCGGAAGAACTGGCGGCAAAAGTGGGAAATATTAAAGCAGCATATATCATCGGCGATTATGCCCGGGGAATAGATTCCGGTTTAATTGATCTGGTACTTGTGGGACAGGTAGAGGATGATCAATTGAAGGAAGTGACCGAAAAAACGGAAAAATTGATAGAAAGAAAAATAAGAACCCTTGTGTTGAATAAAAGTGAATTCTTAAAATTGAAGGATAGATTGAACATAAAACAGGCCTTGTTTATCTGGGGTAAAAAATAGTAATGAGTAATCAGTGAAGAGTGACAAGTGAAATACGGAAAAATAATTGTTAATGTTGGATGATGAATGTTGAATGAAAGAAAAAATGAAATTTTGGAACAGACTTTTGAATTTTCTCTGGAGATTATTGAATTGACTAGATATTTAAAATTGAAAAAAGAATTTATAATGTCTAATCAACTGCTAAAATGTGGCACATCAATCGGGGCAAATGTTTCTGAAGCACAAGCAGCCCAATCAGGAAAAGATTTTGTTGCTAAAATGGCCATCGCTGCAAAGGAAGCAAGAGAAGCAGAGTATTGGATACGCCTCCTCGACAAAAGTAAAATCATAGAAAAATATCAAAATAAATCAATACTATACGAAAAAATTAATTCTATCATAAAAATGCTAACAAGTATTGTAAAAACCGCTCAAGAAAGAAATAATAATTGAACATCCACCATCCACCATCAAACATTGAATGTTCTAACATTCAAACCCATCACCCGTCACCCATTACCAAACAGTGGTACGCCATTTACGTTCGTTCCCGCCATGAAAAGTGTGTTCATGCTGAACTACAACAAAAAGGGATTGAATCCTCACTTCCACTTATGAGTGTTACCCGCCAGTGGAGTGACCGGAAAAAGAAAGTGGAAGTCCCGTTATTCCGAGGGTATGTATTTGTAAAAATAGATTTAACAGACGGAAAATTTCCCGTTTTGACAACCACCGGGGTGGTAAAATTCGTAACCTTTTGCAATAAAACCGTTTCCATCCCCGAAGAACAGATGTTTTGGCTGAACCAGCTATTGTTATCAGAATTCAATATGGAACATGAAACAGATTTTCCCGTAGGTAGTGAAGTAGATGTAGTCTTTGGTCCCTTAAAAGGCCTCCGGGGCAAGGTGAAACACAAAAATTCAGGATCAAGACTGGTCGTTTGGTTTGACGCCATCATGCAGGGTGTTTCCGTAGAGATTGATCCTGGGTGCTTAAAGGAAGCGATGAGAGGAAATAAGATTAATCATTTTGGAAATAGTTACGCGCCACTCGCTGCTAGCAACCAGCCACTAGCGACAAGTAACCCCGCCACAGCCATGCCTACGGCAGACAGGCGGGCAGGCAGTAACTAGGAGCCAGAAATTGAGTTACAAAAAACTAGAAATATGGCAATTATCACGAGAAATAGTAATTGATATCCATAAAATGACTTTAAACAATTTACCAAAATTTGAAATGTATGAAATAGGCGGTCAAATTCGCCGGTCCTCAAAGTCAGTGAAATCCACAGTGGTGGAGGGCTATGGTAGGCGAAAATATCAACAGGAATATATTCGATTTTTAACCTATGCCATTGCATCTAACGATGAAACACTGGATCACCTCGAAACCCTTTTTGAAACAGGCTCTTTAAAAGAAGAGACCTTATATAAAGATTTACATAGTCGTATTGACATTTTAGGGAAAAAACTTAATAGATTTATTCAAGCAATAGAAAAAGATTTAAAACAAGCTGCTATTATGAAAAAGCGAGCAGCGAGTAGCTAGAAACCAGCGGCCAGATCCTAGCACCACTAAGCTGGGGTTAAAGTTTTAGTTAGCATTATCAATAATGCCCATCAGTTCTCCAAAGTGGGACTGAAAGGGCGGAGCCTTGCCCATAACTGATTATGAATGTTTGATTTTTGATGATGGATGAAAGATAAAAACAAGAATGAAGAAAAATGAAATTCTCGATTTGTCATTTGAGTTTGCATTGGAAATAATCAAAATGGTTAAATATCTCAAAGCCAAATAAAGAATTTGTAAAGTCTAATCAATTACTTCGAAGCGGTACATCTATCGGAGCAAATGTTTTTGAAGCTCAAGCGGCTCAATCGACAAATGATTTTATTTCAAAAATGTCAATTGCTTCAAAAGAAGCAAGAGAAACTGAATATTGGTTGAGGCTGTTAGATAAAAGTAAATATTTAGAAAAATATCACAGGAAAAATGTTCTATTTGAAAGTATGCAATCTATTATTAAGCTTTTAACTAGTATCATTAAAACGGCTCAAGAAAATAAAAAGAATTGATAATCCAACATCCAAAATCGATAATCCATCATCCTGCGCAGCAGATTGGGGCGGAGCTATGTAAAAAATGATGTTGAATGTTGAATGAATGATTTTGGATGAAAAAATGTTGAAGAACCAATGCTTAATATTGTTCAAATCATAAAACGTGTAACAAAAATAGTGCAGGAAGAATTAAATTGTAATTATGAACTATTTTTATTTGGATCACGCGCTAAAGATACATGCGATGAAAGAGCAGACATAGATATTGGTATTTTATCTGACACCCCCATAAGTCCCAAGCAGATGTTTTCGATCAGAGAAAAATTAGATGAAATCCCAACATTACTGAAAATTGATTTTGTTGATTTTGCAACTGTCACTGATGATTTTCGTGCTGTCGCTTTAAAACAGGTAGTGGAAATAACAAGTTGAGTTCTGAAAAATATAGTAGAAACCTTGAAAACCTCGAAAAAGCACTGCACCAATTTAGCGATGTGTTGAAGGAATCGGAATCCTCCATTGTTCGGGATGCTTCTATTCAGCGATTTGAATTCACCTATGAGTTATGTTGGAAAACGCTGAAAAACTTTTTAGAAGAAATACATGGTATTCGGGTTATTTCACCAAAACAGGTGTTTAAGGAAGCGTTTGCTCTTGCCCTGATTGAAGATGAAGACATCTTTATTGGAATGATCGAATCCAGAAATATGTTAGCACACACATATAATGAAGAACAAGCAAAGAATATTTATAGAAAATGTCCCGCCTATTTATCCGCGATGAAAAATGTGTTTGATAAACTCAAAAAACAATAATTCTATTTTCTGTAAATTCATCAATCCCCTTTCACATCACCGAACACCGCCTGCCCGAGTAGGCACGTATGCGGGAATGTACACGAAAAACAAATAAAAAAGCATTGGACAATTATCAAAATATGGCCCTCTATTAAATTAATAGAAAAAGATTTAAGGCAAGCCGCCAGAAACCAGTGACAAGAAGCCAGTAGCCAGTGAATAATCTAAAATCCAAAATCCAAAATCGAGATGCTCGCATCGCTGTCATCGGTCTCGGATACGTGGGCCTGCCTTTGGCAATCCGTTTTTCCGAAGAAGGCTTTAAAACTATCGGCTTTGATATTGATGCTGAAAAAATCCAAAAGCTCAATGCCGGTGAAACCTATATCAGGCATATTCCGGAAGAAAAAATCTCTGCAATTGCTAATAATGGTTTTAAAGCAACCGGTGATTTCAGTGAAATTGCCAACACAGATGTCATCATCATCTGCGTCCCCACACCCCTGGGTGTCCATAATGAACCTGATTTAAGCTATATCAAGAGCACCTTGACTGCCATCACTCCATATTTAAAAGAAAACCAGCTTCTCGTTTTAGAAAGCACCACCTACCCCGGCACCACGGAAGAAGAAATCGTCCCTGTTATAGAAAATATCAAATATCAACAATCAAACATCAACAATCAACAATCAAAATTCTCCATTGGGGAGAATTTTTATGTCGGTTATTCTCCCGAGCGAGAAGACCCGGGCAACAAAAAGTATAGTACAAAAACGATTCCAAAGGTAGTTAGTGGCTATACCCAAAACTGCCTTGAATTAACCAAGGCCCTATACGATCAAATTGTGGATCAAACCGTTCCCGTTTCATCCCTCCGCGCAGCGGAAATGACCAAAATTTTTGAAAACATCCACCGGGCGGTGAATATCGGCCTGGTAAATGAACTCAAAATGGTGGCCGATAAAATGGATATTGACATTTACGAAGTCATCAACGCCGCAGCCACAAAGCCTTTCGGTTTTACACCCTACTACCCCGGCCCAGGGCTGGGTGGCCACTGCATCCCCATCGATCCTTTTTACCTCACATGGAAAGCAAAAGAAGTTGGCATGAATACTCGCTTCATCGAACTGGCCGGCGAAATCAAC
>VAOY01019814.1_pt1 | contig 17743 bp, 31 predicted proteins | sample 3393881 | NCBI WGS metagenome assembly VAOY01 (sample SAMN08290430, study PRJNA428436) | hydrothermal vent metagenome | isolation source: Deep-sea hydrothermal vent chimney | place: Indian Ocean: Southwest Indian Ridge
AATACATTCCAGCTGTCGATAAAGGTATTCATGAAGCTTTATCACGTGGTATTCTTGCGGGCTACCCTGTAGTAGATGTCAAAATTGAACTCTATGATGGTTCTTATCATAATGTGGATTCTTCTGAATTGGCATTTAAAATCGCAGGTTCATTAGCTTTTCAAAAAGCTGCCCGCGCCGGTCAACCAATAATTCTGGAACCAATTATGAAAGTAGAAGTAACTACTCCTGAAGGATATTTTGGAGATGTAATGGGTAATCTCTCTTCCCGTCGTGGTCAAATTTTTAAAACTTCTGATCGAGGCATGGCTAAAGTAATTGATGCCAATGTCCCTTTAGCTGAAATGTTTGGATACGCTACAGATTTACGTTCAATTTCTCAAGGTCGCGCCGCTTACGCAATGGAATTTGCTCACTATGAAAAAGTCCCAAATAATGTTGCTGAAAAAATCATTGCCGAAAGAACAAAAGCATAAGTGTTTATCAAAAGTTTACTTTAAGAAAACACTCGAAAAATTTATTTGCATTTTAGAAATTTTTCGGCTACTATCGCTGCGCACTTGTCACAAAGTACTTATTATTAGTTATATCTAACCAAAAAACACTATGGCAGATGTCTTCAATCGAAACAAACCTCACATTAATGTAGGTACAATTGGTCACGTTGATCACGGTAAAACCACTTTAACAGCAGCAATTACATACTATTGTGCTGAAAAAGGAATGGCTTCAGCTAGACGCTATGACGAAATCGACAAAGCACCTGAAGAAAAAGCACGTGGTATTACAATTTCCACTTCACATCAGGAATATGAAACTGATAAACGCCACTATGCTCACGTCGACTGTCCCGGTCATGCTGATTATGTAAAAAACATGATTACAGGTGCTGCTCAAATGGACGGAGCTATCCTTGTGGTTTCTGCCGCAGACGGACCTATGCCACAAACTCGTGAACATATTCTTTTAGCAAAACAAGTAAATGTTCCATATATTATCGTCTTCTTAAACAAGATGGATATGGCTGACCCTGAAATTGCCGAACTTTCTGAAATTGAAGTTAGAGATCTTCTAACAAAATATGGTTATGATGGTGCTAAAACCCCTGTTATAAAAGGTTCTGCTCTTAAAGCTCTTGAAAATCCAAAAGACCCTGAAGCTACCAAATGTATTCAAGAACTTCTCGATGCTCTTGATACTTATATTCCTGATCCTGTTCGTGAACTCGACAAACCATTCTTAATGCCTGTCGAAGATGTATTTTCTATTAAAGGTCGAGGAACTGTTGCTACAGGTAGAATTGAAACCGGTATTATTAAAATAAATGAAGAAGTAGAAATCGTTGGTATCAGAGATACTAGAAAAGTTATTGTTACTGGTGTTGAAATGTTTAAAAAATTACTTAATCAAGGTCAAGCTGGTGATAATGTCGGTTTATTACTCCGCGGCATTGAACGTAGCGATATTGAGCGCGGAATGGTGCTTGCCAAACCAGGTTCTACTAAACCTCATACTAAATTTGAAGCTCAAATTTATATTTTAACAAAAGAAGAAGGTGGGCGTCATACTCCCTTTTTCAAAGGTTACAAACCGCAATTTTATATTAGAACTACTGATGTAACTGGAGCTGTTGAACTCCCCACAGGAGCTGAAATGGTTATGCCTGGTGATGACGTTAAAATGACCATTACCCTTGCTTGCCCCGTAGCTATCAACGATGGTCTTCGTTTTGCTATCCGTGAAGGAGGCAGAACAGTTGGCGCTGGAGTAGTTACTAAAATTATCGAATAACATTTAAGTCTTATTATCCCGTGACTACAAAACAGAAAATCCGTATTAAAATCCAAGCTTACGATCATAAAATTGCCGATGACTCAGCTCGTTTAATCATTGAAACAGCTGAAAAAACAGGAGCAATCGTTGCTGGACCAATCCCCCTTCCTACTAAGATTGAAAAAATCACTGTCAATCGTTCAACTTTCATCCATAAAAACGCACGTGATCAATTTGAAATCAGAACACATAAAAGATTGATTGATATAACAGAAAGCACTCCTAAAACCGTAGATTCCTTAACAAATTTAAGTCTACCGGCTGGAGTGGATATAGAAATCCGAATGTTACAAAAAGAATAGATAATAAATTTTATATGTTATCAGATTTGCGGGAATAATTTCTGCCAATCATTTATAGCTCATCACTTAATACCGAACTATAAAATAACCTCTACCAAACTATGAAAGGAATACTAGGAAAAAAACTGGGAATGACGAGAATTATCCGTGATAACGGCATCGTTGTACCAATAACAATTGTGCAATGCAATCCTAATACCATCGCCCAAATTAAAACTACCGATAAAGATGGTTACGAAGCAGTAGTTTTAGGATTTGATCCAATTCACAAACCATCCAAAACTAGAAAATTTCATTTTATCCGTGAATTTCGTTTTGATAACAATTTTGATAACAATACAGAACTAGAAAAAGGAAAAACTATTGATATTAGTTCTTTTACAGAAGGTGATAAAATCAGTATTACTGGCACTACCAAGGGAAAAGGATTTCAAGGCGTAATGAAAAAATATAACTTCGCTGGTGGTCCGGGAAGCCATGGTTCACACTTTCATCGTGAACCAGGTTCAGTTGGTGCTTGTGCTAAACCCGGCAAAATTCACCGCGGTAAAAAATTACCCGGAAGAATGGGTGGTGAAACTCAAACTCGCAAATCTATCGTTGCTTATCTTGATTTTGAAAAGCATTTAGTTGGAATCAAAGGAGCAGTCCCAGGTTCAATCAATTCCTATGTATCTATTAAAATACTGTCTTAGTTATGATTAAAATTGCAATTTACAATCAAACCGGAGAAAAAATCAAAGATTTTGAAGTTAAAGATATTTTCTTTGGAGTTAAATTTAATCCAGATTTAGTACAACAAGCTTTACTTCGTCAATTAGCCAATCGCCGCGTTGCGGCAATTGCACACACTAAAACAAAAGGTGAAGTTGTCGGTGGCAAAAAGAAACCTTTTCGACAAAAAGGGACCGGTTATGCCCGTCAAGGAGCTACTAATAATCCGCATATGATTGGTGGAGGTGTTGCCTTTGGTCCTAGAAATGTCCGCAATTATAAACAAATGATGCCTAAAAAACAACGCCGTTTAGCGCTTTTTTCCGCCCTTTCTCAAAAAACCCGAGAAGATAAAGTTCTTGGTCTTGATACTTATGATTTTAAAGAGATAAAGACTAAAACTTTTTCAGATATGTTATCTAAATTACCAATAGAAAAAGATGTGTTATTTGTATTACCTGCAAAAAATGAAATACTTACAAAATCATCTCGTAATCTTCCCCATGTTAAAACAATTCTTGCCAATTATTTAAATATTGCAGATCTTCAGAAATACGATAAAATCGTTTTTCTAGAAGAAGCATTGGAAAAATTAAATCAAATTTTTTCTCAGAAATAATAATTTTTAAAATATCCTAACTCAATGAAAGCCTACGACATTATCAAAAAACCGTTAATGACAGAAAAAATTAGTGCTTTAAACGCTAATCAAACTTATTGCTTTCAAGTTTCTCCAAAAGCTACCAAGATTGATATTAAAAGAGCCCTTAAAGAAATGTTTGGAGCCGATGTAGATGAAGTGCGTATTGCAAATCTTCCCGGAAAATCTCGTTTTAGACGAAATAGAAAAGCCCAAAAGAAAGCTGCTTTCCGAAAAGCTTATATAACACTAAGAAATAAAGCAAAATTAGATATTACTAAATTTGCTAAAGAAGAAAAAGAATTGAAAATCAAGAAAATCAAAGATCCAAAAATTCCCACTACTAAAGCAAAATCTACTAAAAAAATAGCTAAAAAAACAAGTAAAGCATAAGGAGAACATTCATTATCTCAATACTCCTCGCAAAATCTACTACCTAATTCTTAATACCTCATTACTGTGCCAGTTAAAAAATTCAAACCAATTACTCCGGGTCGAAGACACATGAGTGTTAATTCCTTCATTGAAATCACCCGCAGTAAACCGGAAAAATCTTTACTAAAAGGTAGAAAAAATGGATCCGGACGTAACAATCAGGGGAAGATCACTATCCGTCATCAAGGAGGAGGACATAAAAAACGCTATCGTTTAATTGATTTTAACAGAACTGATAAAATCGGTATCACGGGTAAAATAGTCAGTATTGAATACGATCCTTATCGAACCGCTTTCATTATGTTAGTTAATTATAAAGACGGTGACAAACGTTATCATATCGCGCCTAATACCATACAAGTAGGTTCTCAAATCATTTGTGATAATCATCCTAAAATCAGTGTTGGCAATCGATTACCTCTCAAATATATTCCTTCTGGCATGGTCATATCCAATATTGAATTAGCTCCTAAAAAAGGGGGTCAAATTGTCCGTTCCGCAGGTTCCCGCGCTACTCTGCTTGCTGTTGAAGGAGACTACGCTTTAATTCAAATGCCATCAGGAGAACAACGTAAAATTGCAAGCAACTGTTTTGCCACTATTGGAACAATTAGTAATGTCGATCATGGTTTAATAAAACTCGGTAAAGCAGGGCGTTCCAGGTGGTTAGGAAGAAGACCTTCCGTACGTGGTAAAGCTATGAATCCCGTTGATCATCCACATGGTGGTGGAGAAGGAAATCAGTCAATTGGTTTAATTCATCCAAAAACTCCATGGGGAGCTCCAGCCCTTGGTGTCAAAACTCGCAAAAGAAAATATTCCGATAAATTTATTGTAAAACGCCGACGTGGCAGAAAAGTAAAATAATTTAACTATTTAATATAATGTCCAGAAGCTCAAAAAAAGAACCATACGTAGACCCAAAACTGCTGAAAAAAATTTTAGCAGCACAAAATTCAGGCCAGAAAAAGGTTATTAAAACATGGGCACGTTCATCTACTGTTTCTCCAGAATTCGTTGGATTCACTATCGCCATACATAATGGCAAACAACATATTCCAATATATATTACTGAAGAAATGGTTGGTCAAAAACTTGGAACATTTGCTCACACTCGCAAATTTAAAGGACATGGCGGCAAATTAGCTGCTTTAACTGGTGCTGGTAGCGGTAGAGTATCGTAATAAATAATTTCTAATTTACTAAAATGAAAGCAATTGCCAGAACAATCAGAATTACACCTAAAAAAGCAAACTTGGTTGCCGGCATGATTCGTAAAAAATCTACTGAGCAAGCACTTGATATTCTGAAATATACCCCTAAAAAGGCGGCTAAAATTTTATTAAAACTTTTAAATAGTGCTGTAGCCAATGCTACTAATAATTTCAAACAAGATAAAAAATCATTATTTATTTCACAAATAATCGTTACTAAAGGACCAACTCTAAAACGAAGTGTACCTGTTTCTCGCGGACGAGCTCACCCAATTTTAAAAAGAACTTCTCACATTACCATTGAACTCGGTTTAATAACAGCGACTCCAGAAATTGAAAAAGATGGGGAAACTAAAAAACATACTGCACCTAAAGGAAAAACTCCAACAAAAAAAAGTATATAAATATTTAATTTTAAATTCTTACTAAGTATTATGGGACAAAAAGTCAATCCAATCATTCAAAGAATCGGCATTATCAGAACATGGGATAATAAATGGTTTGCCAATAAACAAAAATATGCAAAATATTTGCTTCAGGATTTTGAAATTGAAAAAATTATTCGTCACGAATTAAAAGATGCTGGCGTTTCTAAAATTGAAACTCAAAGAACAGCTAATCGTATAACTATTAATATTCACAGTGCCAAACCGGGGATTATCATTGGACGACAAGGAGCTGGAATTGAAAATTTAAAAGGAAAACTCAAAAAACATTTTAATGAAGATTTTATTTTAAATATTCGTGAAATTAAAAAACCAACTCTTGATGCTTATCTTTTAGCGGATAGCATTGCCCGACAAATTGAAAAAAGAGTTTCTTATCGTCGCGCTGCCAAAATGGCAATCGAAAAAGCTATGGAAGCTGGCGCAAAAGGAGTTAAAATTGCAATAGCAGGACGCCTTAATGGTGTAGAAATCTCTCGTTCTGAATTTTTCACCCGCGGCAAAATCCCTCTACATACTTTCCGTGCCAATATTGATTATGCTATCATGCCAGCCAAAACTGAATATGGCACTATTGGCGTTACAACATGGATTTATCATGGTGATGTTTTCAATAAAAAAGGTCAATATATCAACAATCAAGAAATCCCAACAATATAAATGAAAATCCACCTTGACCTAAGATATTTCAAAAGGTAAAGTTCACCCGCTAAAACCTCATCATAACCACCGATTCAGGATTAAAAAACAGTAATTAAATCAATATGTTCGGACCAAGAAAATCTAAATACCGCAAAAGCCAAAAACTTCGTGGAAAAGAACAACAAGTTGCCACAAGAGGACATCGCCCAGCTTTTGGAGCTTATGCACTCAAAACACTTGAAGGAGCTGAAATTACTGCCCGACAAATTGAGGCCGCCCGTCGTGCTATGACTAGACATGTAAAACGCGGAGGAAAAATTTGGATTCGAGTTTTTCCTCACAAACCAGTTACTAAAAAAGCAGCAGAAGTACCAATGGGATCAGGAAAAGGGTCTCTTGAATATTATGTGGCCGTAGCAAGGAAAGGAACTATATTATTTGAAATGGATGGAGTAGATGAAACCAGTGCCCGCGAGGCAATGAGATTAGCTGCTCAAAAACTCCCAGTAAAATGCAAATTTATCAACGCTCACGAAATTTAAAAAATGTTCACAAAAGAAGAATTACAAACAGTATCTAAAAGTGATTTAATTAAAGAACTAAGCAAATCACAGCACGAAATAATAAAAATTAAATTAAAACTTATTGACCAAAGTTCTAAAGACAGTCATAAACTGCATAAATTGAAAAAATATATTGCTCAATTAAATACTGTAATAAATTCTCAACACAAGTCTAATTAACTCCTATGATCAAATCTAAGAAAGGAATAGTCACCAGTAATAAAATGGATAAAACCGTAGTAGTAACAGTACATACATACAAGTTACATCCAATTTATAAAAAAAGATTCCGTACTTCTAAAAAATTCTATGCTCATGATCCTGAAAATATTTGTCAGATAGGAGAAGAAATCACAATTTATCAAACTCGTCCGCTCTCCAAAACTAAACGATGGAGTATCATTAAATTAGAAAGCATTAAATCTAAATAATAAATATCTCAATTTTATAACCTACCATGATACAGTTAAGAACAATGACAAATATTGCCGATAATACAGGGGCTAAACTAGCTCAGGTAATCAAGGTGCTCGGCGGACATCACCGCAAATACGCAAGTATTGGAGATGTTGTAGTTGTTACCATCAAGCAAGCCACACCTAAAGGAACAGTCAAAACTCATGCTGTAGAAAAAGGCGTAGTTGTAAGGGTTAAAAAAGAAATCAGACGTAAAGATGGCAGCTATATCCGCTTTGATGAAAATGCAATTGTTATTATTAATAAAGACGGTGCACCTAAAGGAACTCGCGTTTTTGGACCAATTGCTAGAGAACTTCGTGAAAAAGGTTATCAAAAAATTATTTCTCTAGCTCCCGAAGTACTATAAATTTCTCTTAAAAACTATGAAACTGAAATTAGATGACAAAGTAAAGATTATTGCTGGAAAAGATAAAGGTAAATCTGGCAAAATTATTAAAATCGATCGCAAGAAAAATCGTATTACTGTTGAAAAAGTAAATATGAGAATAAGACATATTAAAAAAAGCATTTCTAACCCATCTGGTGACAAAATTACCTATGAAGCCCCTTTCTCAGCTTGTAATGCAATGATTATTGATCCTCAAAATGAGAAACCAACCCGCATACAATACAAAATGTTAAGCAATGGGCATAAAGAAAGAATAGCGGTTACATCCCAGGTATCACTTGATGCTGGCAAAGAAAGTGGTACAGGCAGAAAAAGAAAAATCAGAATTTAATTTTATCGTATCTTTAATTTAACATGGCAACAACAACTCTAACATTTAAGCAGAACTATCAACGCAATATTGCTCCAGCACTAATGAAAGAACTCCATATTAAAAATATGAATGCAGTTCCCAAAGTGCAGAAAATAATTATTAATGTTGGTATTGGGAAATTATTAGCCGGCGGCAAAGATTATTCTGAAGTTGTTCAAAATATTTCATTAATCGCAGGACAAAAACCAGTCGTAACCAAATCTCGAAAAGCTATTTCCAATTTTAAATTGCGTGAAAATATGCCGGTTGGAATTTGTGTCACACTGCGAGGTGATAAAATGTATAATTTCATTAACAAATTAGTCAATATCACCATCCCGCGCACTAGAGACTTTCGAGGGATTTCACCACGCAGTTTTGATGGACATGGCAACTATTCATTAGCGATGCGTGAACACACGGTTTTTCCAGAAATTAATCCTGACGATATTGTAAAATTACATGGACTTCAAATCACTATTGTCACCTCCGCCAAAAATGATGACCAAGGTTATCTATTATTAAAAGCCATGGGCTTTCCTTTCCAAGAAAGACAAGTATCAGAATCATCTAAATGATAAATATCATCTTATAATTTATTACAAAGAATTTAAAGAACTAACATTTTAATTTATATCTAAAATGGCAAGAACAGCAATTAAAGTAAAAAATATTCGTAAAAAAGAACAACTTATCAAAGAATTAAATCTTGGGAAAAAACCTGTATTTTCAACCAGAGTTTATAATCGTTGCACACTTTGTGGACGCAAAGGCGGGTATCTCCGAAGATTTGAAATTTGCAGAATTTGTTTTCGATCAAAAGCTAATTCTGGAAAAATCACTGGAATTCGCAAATCTTCCTGGTAAAATTTATTCTTAATTTAAAATAACCTTAGCTATGAAAATAACCGATCCCATCGCAGACATGCTTATCAGAATCAAAAATGCTGCCCGCGCCAAAAAAAGCGAAGTCATTCTGCCATACTCAAAAGTTAAAGTGGCAATTCTAGAAATCTTAAAAAAGAGAAATTTCATTTCTGATTTCACTAAGAGTAGCGGTAAAAAACCCAGTCATCAAAATCTTAGTATTCAATTAAATCCTGAAAAGATTGATATTGAAGTCCAACGTATCTCTAAACCGGGTCGCCGAATTTATTTTAAAAACACCGATATTAAGAAAATTCATGGTGGACTCGGCATTGCTATCATCTCTACTTCTAAAGGAATCACCTCTGGGGAAGAAGCTAAAAAAATGAATATTGGTGGTGAATTAATTTGTGAAGTATTCTAATTTAATAACTTTTGAAAATCTCATGTCCAGAATAGGAAAAAATCCGGTACCCGTCCCTGCAGAAGTAACTATAACCATTCAAGGTTTAGAAATCTCTGTAAAAGGTCCAAAAGGTGAACTTCAAATGACAGTCCACCCTAATATGAAAGTAACCATGCAAGACAAACAAGTTATTGTTGAAAGACCAAATAATGTTAAAGAGAATAAAGCTTTACATGGTTTAACACGTAGTTTAATTAACAATATGGTTATAGGAGTTACCGAGGGGTTTGAAAAAAAACTAGAAATTCTCGGAGTAGGTTATCGCGCTTCTATTAATGGTCCAAAACTCACTTTAAGTCTGGGTTATTCACATTCAATTGAATTTACATCTCCCAATGGAATTATTATTGAAATCGATAAAAATAAGAAAAATTTACTATCAATTAAAGGTACAGATAAACAATTAGTTGGTGAAACTGCAGCCAAAATCCGTGCTTTTCGGAAACCTGAACCATATAAAGGCAAAGGTATTCGATACCAAGGTGAATATGTACGAATTAAAGCCGGTAAAGCTGCTTCTAAAGAATCTAAATAAACTAACAATTCCGCTTCACAGCGGAATTTAATCAACTTAATCTCAGTAAACATTCAATAATCTTATGAAAATCACTAAATATTCACAAAGAATTCAACGCAAAGCCCGTGTTAAAGGGAAACTTGATACTAAAAAACTACGTTTGGTAGTATATCGTTCACTTGATTATAATTATGCTCAATTAATCGACGATATTAAACATATTACTTTAGTCAGTACTTCTGATTTAAAAATCAAAAAAGGCAATAAAATTGAAAAAGCTAAACATGTGGGTATGGAACTTGCCAAACAAGCCCTTTCAAAAAATATCAACGAATGTATTTTTGATCGTAACGGTTACAAATACCATGGACGTATCAAAGCTATTGCCGAAGGCGCTCGTGAAAGCGGATTAAAATTTTAATATTTTCATTATTTATTCCCATCTAATATATGTACAAGGATAAAAGATCAAAACATCAAGGAAAAGAACATAAGGAATTTGAAGAAGAAGTAATTCAAATTGACCGTGTAACCCGTGTAGTTAAAGGAGGTCGCCGTCTTCGTTTCCGCGCTACAGTAGCTATCGGCAATCGCAAAGGAAAAGTTGGGGTTGGAATTGGCAAATCAACTGAAGTTACAGGTGCAATCTCCAAAGCAATAAATAATGCTAAAAAAAATCTAATTACAGTTCCAATGGCTGGAACCACAATTCCCCATCGTGTTAAAGTAAAATTCAAAAGTGCTAGAATCTTAATGTTCCCTGCCAACCCAGGTACTGGAATTAAAGCTGGTGGTTCTATTCGTAAAGTTATCGAATTAGCGGGCGTAAAAGATATTTTTTCTAAACGTCTTGGAACAAATAATAAATTAAATAATAGCCAAGCTACTATAAATGCTTTTGCAATGATGAAAGAGATTCCTTGGTTGAAATTAAAAAAGAATGAAAATATACCTACAAAACCAGAAGAAATAACAACAGAACAATAATTATTTTAAATTACAATTTTTACTCACATGGACGCACTACTTAAACTCAAACGAAATAAAGGCGCAACTAAAAGGAAACAACGTATCGGACGTGGCAATGGATCTGGCAGAGGATCTTATTCAGGTCGTGGTGGTAGTGGTCAAACTGCTCGTACAGGCGGTGGAACCAAACCTGGTTTTATTGGTGGACAAACTCCAATATATCGAAAAATGCCAAAATTTCGTGGTTTTACTAATATTAATCGTGTAGTTTTTCAAGCAATTAATTTAAAAGATTTAAATGTATTTGATGATAATGAAACAGTCGATAAAGAAAAACTTCATACTAAACATTTAATCCGCAACACCAAACAACCGGTCAAATTACTTGGTACAGGAGAACTAACCAAAAAACTCAATATTCAAATTGATCGTATCTCTGAAACGGCACGCATCAAATTACAAAAAAGTAAAAGTACCGTAACAGAAATGATGGCTATTAGTGATTTAGCTCCTTCTAAAAAATCTAAATAAATATTTGTAATCCCAAGTAAAAATAATGTTTAAATATCTCGAGCAAATCTGGAATTCCCAAGATCTTCGTAAAAAAATCCTAATTACAATTGGATTAATCCTGGCTTATCGTCTATTAGCGCAAATTTCAATTCCAGGAGCAAACTTAAAAGCTCTACGATCAGTTTTTGAAAGCAACCAATTATTAGGCACTTTCAGCCTTTTAACAGGTGGTTCTGCACATAATTTCTCAATCATTTTAATGGGATTATCCCCATATATTAATGCTTCTATTATTATTCAATTACTCGCTGTTATTAGCCCCAAACTAGATAACCTCTCCAAAGAAGGTGATGCCGGTCGTCGTACTTTAAATCAATATACCCGTATATTAACCATCCCCATCGCCCTTCTTCAATCTTATGGAATGGTACTTTTATTGAATTCCCAATCTCAATTACCAATTATACAAAATACCGGTGATCCTCATGTTATGTTACCAATAATGCTCACTGTCACTACAGGTACTATTGTCTTAATGTGGCTTGGTGAATTAATTAGTGAAATGGGCTTCCCAAATGGTATTTCAATTATAATTTTAGCGGGAATTATCGCAAACATTCCTGCTGTAATTGGTAAAAATTTAGCACTAGCAAATGAATCACAACAATTTCTAATTCCATTTGTAATTATGGTTTTAATTACTTTAATTTTAACAAGTATTGTTGTAATCGTAACCGAGGGGGAAAGAAAAATCCCAATACTTTATGCCTCCCGCGGCATTAAAGCCGGCGGGGAAAAATCGAATTTACCTTTACGTGTTAATATGGCTGGAATGATCCCCATTATCTTTGCTCTTTCTGTAATCAGTTTTCCCGGAATTACAGCTCAGCTCATGCAAAATTCTTCTAATCCAATACTGAAAAATATTGCCGGTTTTCTAGCTACTAATTTTAATCCCAATACTTTTGCATATACTTTCGGATACTTTCTCTTAGTAATCATGTTCACATTTTTCTATGTATCTATCACCTTCAATCCTGAACAAGTCGCAGAAAATATTCAAAAACGAGGAGGCTATATCCCCGGTATTCGACCAGGAAAACAAACTGTGAAATATTTAGCACAAGTCACTAATCGCCTCAATCTTTGGGGAGGTTTATTTATTGGTATAATTGCTATAATCCCCAATTTACTACAAAATTTTTCCTCCTCACTCTCTATCGGTGTAATTCCAACATTAATTAGTGGAGCTGGAATGATTATTATTGTCAGCGTCGTTTTGGAATTAATTCAGCAAGTTAATGCCCAAATGGTAATGCATGATTATAATAAATTATTTTAAATATGAATTGGATTTTTCTTGGAGTACAGGGGTCCGGCAAAGGAACTCAAGCCAAATTATTAGCAGAAAAAAATCATTTGGTAATATTTGAAGCTGGAGCAGAACTACGCAAATTAGCTAAACAAAATAATCCCCTTAGTCAAGAAGTGACTGAAATTATGCAACAAGGAGATTTAGTCAGACCGGAAATTATAAATTATATTTTTAAACAGTTTTTAGAAAATACCCCTCAAGACCAGGGTATTATTCTTGATGGCTTTCCCCGCAGTATGGAACAAATGGGAGTATTTGAAGCAATGCTTAAAAAATATCATCGCCAATTTAACATTATCCATATTTTACTAAAAAAAGATCAAGCCACTAAACGTTTACTTAAACGAGCTGAAATTGAAAATAGAAAAGATGATAATCCAAATACCATTGCGGAAAGACTTGATATTTTTTATAACGTAACTATACCAGTAATCAAAAAACTCAGTGAATATGGAGAATTAATTGAAATTAATGGTAATCAGTCCATTAAAGATGTCTTTAAGGAATTGATTTCTAAAATCAAAAAGTACAATAAATAATTTGTTAAAACTATCGAAATCTATAAATATGGTGATAATCACATCACTATCAAGAATCCAAAAGAAATTAAATTAATGCGTGAAGGCGGGCAAATACTCGGTCAAGTTTTAGCTGAATTAAAAAACATAACTAAACCGGGAATAACCTCATTGGAATTAGATCAATTTGCTGAAAAAAAAATTATAGAATTAGGTGGTTTACCAGCTTTTAAAGGTTATAGCGGTTATACTCACACCCTTTGTGTTAATATCAACGATCAAGTGGTTCATAGCATCCCTTCCAAACAACTTATTCATGAAGGAGATCTAGTCAGTCTTGATTGTGGTGTATTATTCGGAGGACTAAATACTGATGCCGCAGTTTCTGTTATTGCCGGAAAATCTAACAATCTCACTATTATTAAAATGCTTAGTACCGCAGAAAAAAGTCTTCAAAAAGGAATAGAAGCAGCAAAATTAAATTCTCGTACTAATCAAATCGGTAAAGCTATTGAAAAAATCATTCAATCCGCTGGTTTCTTTGTAGTAAATGAACTTTCAGGTCATGGCATCGGCAAAAGTGTACATGAAGACCCATATATTCTTAATTTTGAAGAAGAAGAACTAGGACCACCCCTTTTAGAAGGTATGACAATCGCTATTGAGCCAATTTTCACTAATGGAGATCCGAGACTAAAAACCTTGCCCGATCACTGGACCACAGTAACAAAATCAGGAGGGTGGGCAATTCAAATTGAACATACTATCGCAATCACAAAAAACGGTCCGGAAATCATAACTTTAGCAACTAAATAAAAACAAAAAAATTAACTTGCAATCTAAAATTTGGTCATGTACAATCCCAATGCTTTCGTCAGAAAATGACTCTTTTTATGGATTTATTTACTGATCTATAAGCGAAAATAATTTATGGCAAAAGAAGAAATTGAAACAATGGGGCAAGTACTTGAATGCTACCCTAATGCTACATTCAAAGTAAAATTACTAGACGAAAACTTTGCGGATCATATAATTACCGCACATATATCTGGAAGAATGAGGATAAATTTTATTCGGATTCTACCCGGTGATAAAGTTACAGTGATACTTACTCCTTATGATTTATTAAAAGGGCGAATCACCTTTCGTCATAAAGATAAAGATCATAAAAAAGGTACTGAAAATTCTAAGAACCACGAAAATATTAAGAGTGATAAACCTGAACAAGCAGAGAATAATTCCTCTTCTACAGAAGAAGATAAATAATATCAATATCTCACTATGAAAGTCCGTTCATCAGTAAAAAAAATTTGTGCAAAATGCAAAATAATTCGTAGAAAAAATGTTATCCGTATAATTTGTGAAACTAAAAAACACAAACAAAGACAAGGCTAATACAAGATTTAACTATCTTTAATTTTAACAACTCACCTTCCTTTACTTCTTAATCTTAGTTCTAAAATGGCCAGAATTTCAGGCATAAACCTACCTAAAGAAAAAAGAATCGCAATCGGACTTACCGCTATCTATGGTATCGGTCATAAACTGGCTCGACGCATCCTCAATAATCAAAATATCGACGAGAACAAAAAAGTCCAAGATTTATCTGAAGTGGAAATTAATAAATTACGTGAAGCCCTTAATAAATTTCAAACTGAAGGAGATTTACGCCGTCGTATTCAACTCGATATCAAACATCTTCAAGATATCGGGACATATCGTGGAATCCGACATAAAAAAAATCTCCCCGTACGTGGTCAAAAAACCAAAACCAACGCTCGTACCAGAAAAGGTAAGAAAAAAACTGTCGCAAATAAGAAAATAGCAACTAAATAATAACTAATTATAAATCCCTATCATGGCTGATCAAACAGAATCAAAAGACAATCAACCAAAAGCAGAAAAAAAATCTCTAAAAAAAGGAGACATTACTACAGTAAAAACTTCAAACACTAATAAAACAAAAGTTACTGCCCAAAAAAGTGATAAAAAACCTAAAATCAAACGTAATAAATCTAAGAAAACAGTTCAAGAAGGAAAAGCTTTTATTCAATCCAGCTATAATAATACATTAATTACAATTACAGATCTTGAAGGCAATGTGATTGCCCAATCAAGTGCAGGTGCCAATGGATTTAGAGGCGCAAAAAAAGCTACTCCATACGCTGCACAAATTTCTGCTGAAGCAGCCGTAAACAAAGCATTACCTTATGGTCTCGAAAAATTACATGTTTTTGTAAAAGGAGTTGGTACAGGACGAGATCAAGCAATCCGCGGACTTTACACCTCTTCAGGAGTCAATATTGAATCCATTACAGATGTCACACCGGTTTCTCATAACGGCTGCCGTCCTAAAAAAGCTCGTCGTATGTAATTAATTCTTATGACGCATTCTTAATTTTTAATTTTCAATTTCCGTTATGTCCAAATATACAGGTCCAAAATGCCGTCTGTGCCGCCGCGAAGGAATCAAACTTTATCTCAAAGGAGAACGTTGTGAAACTCAAAAATGTGCTATGATTCGAAAGAATTATGCTCCAGGCATGCATGGTCCAAAAAGTAGTTTCGGGAAAAAATCTGAATATGCAAAACAACTCCGTGAAAAGCAAAAAGCAAAACGAATTTTTTCTATTTCAGAAATTCAGTTTCGAGAATATTACAATAAAGCGGCTAAAACTACAGGCATTACTGCCGATGAAATTTTAAAACTTTTGGAAACCAGACTAGATAATGTTATTTATCGTGCAGGTTTGGCATCTTCCCGTAGTCAAGCCCGTCAAATAGTTGGACATGGATTAATAAATCTTAATGGTCATTCTGTTACAATTCCTTCAATTCAGGTAAAAACTGGCGATAAATTTGTAATAGCCAATAAATATAAAGACTCACCTCTTTTTACAGAAACCGCAAAGAAAAAACCTTCTAATCCAAAATGGTTAGAAACTGATCTTAAAAATCTCAGTGGATCCATGACCAGAGCTCCAGAAAAATCTGAACTGGAAAGTTCAATCGCTGGACATTTGATCGTTGAATTTTATTCCAAATAAAAATCTAATAAATAATTTTTAACAATTTTTCTAATGCATATCATTCAAGAAGAAATAGGCATTCCTAAGATCAGAGTGGAAAAAGTTAGCACAAATCACTCAATCTTTACGGTAAGCCCATTACCACAAGGTTATGGAATAACCGTTGGCAACGCATTTAGAAGAGTATTATTATCTTCATTACCTGGCTCCTGCATTACTGGTATAAAAGTTGAAGGAATTTCTCATGAATATTCCACTATCAAAGGAGTTAAAGACAGCATCCTTGATATCACACTTAATTTCAAATTAATTCGTTTTAAAAAAATCAATTCCGACCCAAGTATTATAACTTTACATGCAACTAAAGAAGGAGAAATTACTGCTGGTGATTTTAAATGTCCCAGTGAACTAGAAATTTTAAATACCGATCAATATATTACCACTTTAGAAAAAGGTGCAAAATTAATTATTGAGGCAACAGTAGAAAAAGGAGTTGGTTATGTGCAAGTTTCCTCTAAACAAAGAGACAGCGCAGACCCATCTGTAATTCTAATGGACTCTATTTTTTCTCCCGTCAAAAAAGTACGTTATGATATAGAAGCCGCCCGCGTCGGACAAATGACCAATCTAGATAAATTAATTTTAGAAGTACAAACAGATGGTTCTATCACTCCTGACGAAAGCATCAAATTTTCATCCAACATTCTTCAATCTTATTTTAATCTTTTCAACCAAAAAGACATTCTGATTGAAGAAGATTTTATGAGCGATTTTCAAAAAATATCCGAAAAAGAAGAGATGGAAGAAAAAAATAAACCAATTCAAGAGGCCTATACTCCAATTGAAATACTTGGTTTCTCACCACGAACTTTAAATGCATTAATCAATGGTGGAATTGGTTCAATTGAACAACTTTCCAAATGCACAGAAAGTAAGTTGACTAATCTACGTGGATTTGGTAAAAAAGCACTTACAGAAGTAACAGATGCATTAAAGACCAAAGAATTAACTTTATCAGAAGAATAAATAATCATCACAATCAATAATTAATCACCAAATTCTAAACCAATGAGACATCGAGTAAAGAAAAATAGAATAAATCGAGGTAAAGGACCAAGGAAATTATTACTTGGAAATTTAGCCACATCTATCATTTTATATGATAAAATCCAAACTACCAAAGCCAAAGCTAAAGCTGTTCAACCATTAATAGAAAAATTAATTATTACTGCTAAAAATAAAGATAAACGTTTAGCAATTCAAGCAGTCAGTGCTATTTTGCATAATGAATTATCCAGTAAAAAATTAATGGAAGAAATCGTTAAAAAATATAAAGATCGTCAAACAGGTTTTACTAGAATATCAGAAATCGGCTTCCGCGCAGGCGATAACGACCCTCTCGCTCAAATAGAATTAGTTTAATTTAATTGTTAATCATGAAAGCAAGTTTAAAAAAATATTTCTTTAGAACATATAGTCC
>VAOY01004612.1_pt1 | contig 17713 bp, 14 predicted proteins | sample 3393881 | NCBI WGS metagenome assembly VAOY01 (sample SAMN08290430, study PRJNA428436) | hydrothermal vent metagenome | isolation source: Deep-sea hydrothermal vent chimney | place: Indian Ocean: Southwest Indian Ridge
GACTGTGTCATGTATGGACTCCTTAATTGGTAAAAGATGTTTTGCAATTTCTTTATACCGTACTCTCCCGTTAATGGGGAGGAGTCCATACATCTGCTACGTGACAAGGCCGCCCCAATACGTTTGTAGTCGCGATTTTACATCGCGCTCTATCCGCGAATAGAGAGCCAATGACGTGGGGTAAGCTCGCGCCTACGCGATAAGCCATCCAATATAATGAGAGTGTGGCAGATACCATAAAAAGCGAGATATTCACTGCGAGCATAGCTCCGAATAAACGTAGAAAATCAGCGGCTTTTTTGTGTGTCGCCGTGATTTTACATCGCGTGATGAGACTCATGGGCGTAGTTCTTATTGAGGACGGGTTACACCCGCTGCTGTTCGGGACTAAAATACAGAGGTTATTAATAAAATGGTTGCGCTAATACTAAAGTAAAGCCACTTCTGTATGCCCACACTATTCCTAAAGCTGAACCTTAGCAGTATGCTGACATAACCAAAAAAGCCCAGCAGAGATTCCCTACTGGGCTTTTTGTATAGTAAGTGGTACGTTACTTAATCATGCTATAAATAAGTGCAAATACCGCCAGAGAGCCAATTGTAAGCACAAACAGTGTACTTAAGCGGTTTCTGTATTTGTGTAAGCTAGGTACTTTATAAACGGCAATCATCGGCATGATGAAAAGGATCATGGCAATGATAGGGCCTGACAGCTGATCCATCATGTCTAAAATACTTGGGTTGATCACTGAGCAATACCAAATAGCGAAGAACATGATCACTGTGCCAATTTTATCAACTAACTTTGGATTCAAATGTGCTTGCTTACTCACTAGCCCATTAAAGCTTTCACGAGCACCTAAGAAGTGACCTAAGAATGATGAAGTAATTGCGATAAAAGCAACCAGAGGACCAAGTGTGGCAATAAACGAGTTATCTGTGATATTGGCTAGAAATGACAAAATAGACACATTATCAGCTTTAGCTTGTATCATTTGCTCAGATGACAGAGACAACACACAAGAAAATACAAACAGCAACACAAATACAATCAGTAATAAACTGGTACGTTTAAGAATTGCTTCAGATTTCATTTTGGCATTATTGCCATAATGGGCTCGCTGTACATGGACAAAACTTGAGATCGCAGCTGCGTGGCTAAACGAGAAAACAATAATAGGAATAGATAACCAAAGCGTCTTCATAAAACCTGAGAATTCAGGAATAGTGATGTCAGGCATTTGCCAGCTAGGGATTAAATATAATGATAAGAAGAATAAGATACCAACCAGAGGATAAACTAAAATAGAAAAAGCGCGAAGCATAAGTGCCTCACCACCAAGCATTAAGCTAATCATACCACCTACTAAAACCCCTGATAATAGAACTCGAGGTGGTGACTCCATGCCTAATTGATTCACAATAAAGCTGTCGACGGTATTGGTTAAGCCAACACCATAGATAAGTAAAATAGGAAAGATCGAAAGGAAGTATAAAAGAGAAATTAAGCGACCAGCGTTAATACCAAAATGCTCTTCAACTACGTCTGTAAAATCAGCATCGGACTGTTTAGATGATAATACAAAACGGGCCAAACCACGGTGAGCCAGAAAAGTCATAGGAAAGGCTAAGCAAGCCATAATCACTAATGGCCAGAATCCACCAATACCAATATTAATCGGTAAGAATAAAATACCAGCGCCGACTGCGGTACCAAATAAGCTTAATACCCATTGGGTGTCATGAAGATTCCATTTCGAGTTACTACTTGTTGTCGATGCGTTGTACTGCGCAGCATCTTGATGTGTGTTCATTAGCACTCCACTATTAGAATAATAATTGTCGCGCAGCATATAGAAAAGCGACTAAGAATGCATGTTTTAGCGTTGTATTTAAATAACTATGCTGTAAGGGGAGACTTACACAAAGGAATATTGCTTATTTGGCTAGCTGAGTTTTGCACTGCTCCACCCAGCTTAGAGTGTTATTGTGCAGCCGTTAGTGCACGTGTTTTTATATCAGCAGCAAATGCTAAGCCTTTCTTAAAGCGAGCCTCAGCGGCACTGATTTCTGCTTCATCGCCATTTGCGGCAAGAATGCTTTGTGAGAGAGCCTTATAAAGCGAGGTGATTTGTGATTCGTACGCTGCTTCAATTGCCTTTTCAACCGTTGTCATTTTTATTCCTTCACTATAAATAATTGAGCAAAATATTAACGGAACATTGCTTCATTGACTAGTTTTGCAATGTAATATTTAGCGGAATTTTTAAGTATTAAATTTAAAATTTAGTATGTGATAATGGCTTTTATAAAGCATGATTTTAGTGTTTTTTTATTAATGGGTTTTATGTGTGTAGTTAATACGTCTTTTTCTATGTTTTATATTTGTAGTTTTGTTATTTTTCACCTATAAATAAGTACCTTTTTTAGGTAGCGGATTCTAAATGAAAATTAATAAGGATTTTGTTATGAAAAATTTTGTTTTTATATTGGTTTTTCTGGGCGTAGCTAACTTATCTTACGCAAATACCGTGTATGTAAGTTCAGATGGTACTGGCGATGGGTATGATATAGAAAGGCCAGCGAATTTATCAGATTTAAATGGGTTTCTAGCAGATGCGAGTATAGCAAATATTATTTTAAAATCTGGGATATATTATCAGAATAATTATTTGTTGGTTAGCCAAGGGGCACACCCCGTTAAAATTTCTGGTTTAGGTAATGTTATAATTACCAGTGACTATAATAGTGGAAATGACGGGAGCTCAGGTTTTATTGTTGCGAGAAGTAATGTTAGCTTTGATAATATAAAGTTTATTAATACACAATATTGTTTTAGGTTTAAGAATAATGCTGTATCAAATGTGAATATTGACCGCATATATGCGCACAATACAATGAGTTGCGTAGATTTTGATAGCGGCATCTCAGAAGTTGTTAGTAACATTACAATCAATGAATTAACCACCTTAGCTTACCATAAATCAGGAATTCGCATTAATGGTAATACACCTAAAAATATTTCTATTACAAACTCAAAAATAGACGGGTTAAATTCAAACATAGATTCTACAAAAGATTGTCATATTACTGGTATAAGTGTCAGCGGTAAGACTAGAGATATAAATATTGAAAATGTATCTATTTCAAATAATGTAGGCGGTTCAGTTGATTGCGGGGATTATCAGCAGGGGGATGGTATTGTTGTAAATTCAGATGTCACCGGTGTTACAATTAAAAATGTATTGGTGTCGAACAGTCGAGATGCAGATCTTGATATAAAAAGTCAAAGTACCACTTTAGAAGAAGTTACATCGTTATCAGGTGATATTAACAGACACAATCTAAAGCTTTGGTATAATGATTTCTCATGTAAAAACTGCTATGTAAAAGCTAACAAGCCTAACGCTATTCAGGCAATAGGTTCAAGAGTCGAGTTTGTCGATTCTGTTTTTGAGGTGTCTGATGTATCTAAATTATGTGATTTGCGTGAGAAAAATGGCATTCAGGGCAGTATTGGTTTTGTGGGTGGAATGCAGTTAAATATCGAAAATCTGAGTATGGTAAACGGCTTTATTCCAGATTGTACGTAAATATAAACTATTTAAACAGTTAGTAGAGCTGTGTTTCTAAATCAGCTCGTTTGGAATTCCCTCTAGAATATTTTAGAGGGAATTGTCTGAGGCTTTTTGAGTTTTCAATAGATTAAGTTCTGTGATATTCAACTCAGCCTGAAAAAATTAACGCTTTTGAAGCCACTTTTCTATTTACCTTAACCTTCTAACGCTGATACCACAAAATATGGATTCAGATACTCTTCTTTACTGTTATACCGTAATGGGCTGCCATCGAGTTTACTAACCGTTGCGCCAGCTATTTCGGCTATTGCATGGCCTGCGCCTGTATCCCACTCACAGGTTGGGCCTAACCGTGGGTAAATATCTGCACTGCCTTCGGCTACTAAGCATAGTTTTAGTGAGCTGCCTTTTGAGACCATTTCTACGTCATCGAACTGTTTTACAAACTCAGCAAGATCTGGAGAAGGGTGTGAGCGACTGCCAACAACACGGATAAGTCCTCTGTTTGGTTTGCGGGTAACTTTTAGTTCGATACGCTCATCGCCTTTATCTTTAAAGGCACCGATTGCTTCACTTGCAATATACGAAACGCCCAAAGCGGGTGCATCAACCACAGCTAATACAGGCTTTCCATTTTCGATCAGTGCAATATTGACGGTAAACTCGCCGTTTTTCTTAATGAATTCTTTGGTGCCATCTATAGGATCAACTAACCAGTAGCGTTGCCATGCTTGGCGGACGTCCCAGCTTATATCAGCGCTTTCTTCACTTAGAATTGGCACATCTGGGGTAAGGTGTTTTAAGCCATTCACAATCACTTTATGAGCTGCTAGGTCTGCGTCGGTAACAGGACTTTCATCAGCCTTGTATTCAACATTAAAGTCCTTTTCGTAAATCCCCATTATTGCGCTACCCGCTTGGCGTGCGAGGAGTAAGATTTCTTCTAGCAGTTCCGTTTGATTCATGGCTTAACCTATAATTTGCTGTTGTTTTAAATACGCTACCAGTTCTTGCACCGATTGGTCTAGGGTGTTTGCGCTCGTATCGATTTTAATTTCTGGTGAAATAGGGGGTTGATAATCAGAATCGATTCCAGTGAAGTGCTTTATCTCACCTGCACGGGCTTTTTTATAGAGACCCTTTGGATCGCGGCTTTCGCAAACGTCTAATGGGGTATCTAAAAATACTTCGATAAATTCACCCTCTTCAACTAAGTTTCTTACCATATCGCGTTCACTTCGAAAGGGTGAAATAAATGCGGTGAGTACCACAAGTCCGGCATCAACCATGAGTTTTGCGGTTTCACCCACCCGGCGAATATTTTCAATACGGTCTTCATCACTAAAGCCAAGATCTTTACATAAACCATGACGGACATTATCACCGTCTAATAGGTATGTGTGCACACCTAATTGATTCAGGGCACTTTCTAGTGCATTGGCAACGGTGCTTTTGCCAGAGCCTGAAAAACCAGTGAACCATAAAATAGTTGGCTTATGTTTTTTTTGCTCACTACGCTGTGCTTTAGTGGTGGCGTAGTTATGCCATACGATATTCTCATCCATTGTTTTTACTCTCATTATTGAAATGGAAAAACCAGTGGTATTAATGTCAGCACCGTTATTGAATAAATAATCGATAACGGTAAGCCCATTGCAATGTAATCTTTCAAACGGTAGTTACCCGCACTGTATACCATTAAGTTAGTTTGATAACCAAATGGTGAAATAAAACTAGCCGATGCACCAAAAGCGACAGCCATAATAAAAGGGAGTGGCGATACATCAAAACCTATGGCTAATGCGTAGGCAACTGGAAACGAAAGTGCCGCGGCAGCATTATTGGTAATGAGCTCGGTAAACATCACGGTCATTAAGAAAATGGCAATGAAAGCACCATAAGGTCCAAAATCGCCAAGCACGTATAACATACCTGATGATATTTCACCGGCAAGGCCTGTGCCTATCATTAATTTAGCTAAGCCGATAGCACTGCCTACCACAGCGAGTAGTTCAATCGGAAAGCGGCGCTTTACTTCACTAAGTTTAATTGTGCCAGTTAGCATTAGACCGATCAGCAAAACAAGTAGACCTTTAATCAAGGGCACGATTCCAATAATGCTCAGGCCTAAAACCCCCGCAAAACTTGCCAATACGATATTAGATTTCTTTGGCTTTAAGTGAGTTTGTAAATCAAGGCCTGAAATATAAACAAACTCTCTTTTAAGGTCAGGAAGTGAATAAAATTCTTTACCTGGTGCAAGAATGAGTGAGTCACCAGCTTGTAGTTGTACTTTACCTAAACCACCTTGCAAGCGGTCATGACCGCGGCGAATGGCAATAACTGCCGCATGGAATTGCTCACGAAAACGCACTTCCTTAACGGTTTTACCTATGTATTTAGATGAATGGCTGACAACGACTTCAACTAAGTGCTCAACATCTTTTTCGTGTTTGTCGTGAACGACTTTTAGACCATCAAACTGAGTAAGCAGCGGCACCGATTTTATGTCACCGACAAATAAAAGCACGTCACCTTCTTTAATCACTTGCTTTGGTGTGACTGCACAGATACGTTTATCTTCACGGATGATTTCGGCTAAGAATAGGTCTTTAAGTTCACGAAGACCATTTTCTTCAACGCTTTTACCCGCGAGTTTTGAGCCAATTTCAACTTTACCTTCTAGATAGAAAGGGACGACTTCTTGATCGTTTTTGCCATTATCAGGAAGGTATTTCAACATCACAATGATAGTGATTAAGCCAACACTTAAAGCACCCAAGCCCACTAATGTAAAATCAAAAAAGCCAAGGGGCGCCATGCCAGCTTCTACTGCAAAACCATTAACAATTAAGTTAGTTGATGTGCCAATTAGAGTAATCGTGCCCCCTAATATTGCAGTGTACGACAAGGGCAACAACAACTTAGACGGGGAATGAGTTGGGCTGTCTTTTATTGCACTAATAAGTGAGGCCACAACCGCCGTATTATTAGTAAATGATGATAAAAAAGCGGTAGATAAACCAAGTTTAGTCACTGAGCTGGTTAGACTTCCTTTAGAAAGTGACTGAGCAAGTTTCTGTACTAACGTGGTTTTTTCTACAGCAATAGACACTAATACAAGCAGTATTAAAGTAATTAAAGAGGGGTTTGCATAGTTCACCAGCATATCTTCAAGGCTTATAAGCCCTGCTAGATAGCTAATACCAATGGCGCCAACAAATAACCATGCTGGTTTTAGTCGTGTGCCAAAAAGGCACCCGACTAATACCAGCATAATGCCTGTTAATACCAGCTGTTGATACATGCTATTACTTCCTATAACAGGCGAAAAGTGATCATTTAAGCTTAGTTATATCAAGCGCTTGCCAGTGAGGGAAGTGCTTGCGTACTAAAGCGTTAAATTCAACTTCAAAGTCGCTAAAGTTACTTTGCTGTTCTTCAATGTTAAGTAATTGCTCAATCATACCTGCTGCTACAGTTAGGTTTGATAGGCGATCGATTAGGATAAACGCACCTGTTTCATGGTTGTTGTGGTACTCATCAGCCAAAATTGTTTCTGTAAGTTCTAAGGTTACAATGGCAATTTCGTTCAGTTGTAATGAGTCAGCTTGACCATGCTCTAGGGTATTTACATCAATCGTGTGATCGATTTTTCTTACCACTGCAGAGGTATTCTTGCTACCTAACTTAAAGTTATAGCTTTTACCTAATACAAGCGGCGCTTCGTGCATCCATACTAATTTAGCTTGAATACGATTTGTGACCGCGGCTTTTGAAGCGGCTGGCACAATCACATCACCACGGCTGATATCTATCTCGTCGTTTAATGTTAAGGTGATTGCTTGTCCTGCTTCAGCGGTATCTAAGTTGCCATCAAAAGTGACAATCTCTTTGATGCTTGAGCTTTTACCCGATGGTAGCACTTTCACTGCATCACCAACACTGAACTTGCCAGAGGTTAAAGTACCTTGGAAGCCACGGAAGTCTAAGTTAGGGCGTACGACATATTGCACCGGAAGGCGAGCTTCGAAACCGTTATCAATTTCAGCAGCTGGCGAGTCTTCAAGTAACTCAAGCAGTGGTTTATCTGTGTAGTAAGGTGTGTGCTCTGAGCGTGTTACTACGTTGTCACCTTTAAGTGCAGACATAGGCACAAACTTGATATTTGTAACGTTTAGCTGCTCCGCAAATTTAAGATAATCCGCTTTGATTTTTTCATACACGGTTTCATCAAAGTCGACGATGTCCATCTTATTGATAGCAACAACAAACTGCTTAATACCAAGCGAATCACAGATAAAGCTATGACGCTTAGTTTGTACTTGTACGCCGTAACGAGCGTCAACTAAGATAATCGCAACATCACTGGTTGATGCACCGGTTACCATGTTGCGTGTGTACTGCTCATGCCCTGGTGTGTCAGCAATGATGAATTTACGTTTTGCTGTAGAGAAGTAACGATAAGCAACGTCAATCGTAATACCTTGTTCACGCTCAGCTTGTAAGCCATCAACAAGGAGTGCTAAATCAAGCTCTTCACCCGCATTACCGACTTTTTCATTGTCTTTATGCAGGGCGGCAAGTTGATCTTCATAAATTTGGTGGCTGTCATGTAAAAGGCGGCCAATCAGCGTTGATTTACCATCATCAACGCTACCACATGTCAGCATGCGTAAAAGGCTTTTATCTTGTTGACGTGCGAGGTAAGCGTCAATGCCTAGCTCTCTTACTTCGTTAATCGTGTCGTTTGTTTTAGACATTAGAAATAGCCCTCACGTTTTTTCTTTTCCATTGAACCTGCTGAATCATGATCAATCACACGGCCCTCACGCTCAGAAGAGGTTGAAAGTAGCATTTCTTCAATAATTTCCGTTAAGGTTCCTGCCGTTGATTCCACAGCACCCGTTAGCGGGTAACAACCCAGAGTACGAAAACGCACAGATTTCATTTGTGGTACTTCGCCTTCCTCAAGAGGCATGCGCTCATCATCAACCATAATTAGCGTGCCGTTACGCTCAACAACAGGGCGTTCTTTGGCAAGGTAAAGTGGAACCATTTCAATGTTTTCTTGGTAGATATATTGCCAAATATCAAGCTCAGTCCAGTTAGATAGTGGGAAAACACGAATACTTTCACCTGGGTTAACTTGGCTGTTATATGTATTCCAAAGCTCTGGACGTTGGTTTTTTGGATCCCATCTATGGTGTTTGTCACGGAATGAGTAAACACGCTCTTTAGCACGCGATTTCTCTTCGTCTCGACGTGCCCCACCAAACGCAGCATCAAAGCCGTATTTATCTAACGCTTGCTTTAAGCCTTGCGTTTTCATGATATCAGTGTGTTTTGCTGAGCCGTGTACAAATGGGTTGATATCAATCTCTAACCCTTCTGGGTTTTTGTGGACGATTAAATCAAAGCCGTATTCTTTGGCTAGGCGGTCACGAAACTCGATCATTTCCTTAAATTTCCAGTTGGTATCAACATGTAATAATGGAAATGGGATCTTTGCTGGGTAAAACGCTTTGCGTGCTAAGTGTAATAATACCGATGAATCTTTACCTATCGAGTAAAGCATCACCGGATTTTCAAACTCAGCAGCCACTTCGCGCATGATTTTGATACTTTCAGCTTCTAATTGCTGAAGGTGTGTTAAAGCCATTGTTAGTCGTCCTACTAAAATGATTAAAAGTTAAATTACGCTACGCCTGTAATAGGCTGGGCAAAGCTGCTGGTTTGTTCGGTTTGTCCGAACCATGCAAGCTGATGATGCAATGATGCAACTTCGCCTATAATTAGTAAAGCGGGTGAGATAATACTATGACGGGCAATTAAGTCCGCTAATTCACCCAGTTGTCCTGTAACGACACGCTGTTCTTTTCGCGTACCATTTTCAATAATGGCAACCGGTGTTTCTGCACCACGACCATGTTTTAATAATTGTGCTTGAATATGGGGGGATTTAATGACACCCATATAAATTGCCAAAGTTTGATTTGGTTTTGCTAGTGATTGCCAATCAAGTTCTTGACCATCTTTTTTACAGTGTCCTGTCACAAATTGAATGGCTTGTGCATGGTCTCTGTGTGTTAGAGGGATCCCAGCATAAGCACTGCAGCCGGCAGCAGCAGTGATACCCGGTACGATTTGGTAACGTACTTGATTTGCGGCCAGCACTTGCACTTCTTCACCACCACGACCATAAATAAACGGGTCGCCTCCTTTAATACGGCATACTTTTTTACCTTGTTTGGCAAAATCTACGAGCATTTGATTGGTATCTTCTTGTGCAACACTGTGATCGCCCAAGCGTTTACCAACACAGACTAAATCAGCGTCACGACGCACAAGTTCCATAATTTCATCAGAGACTAAATAGTCATACACAACGACGTCGGCTTGCTGCATTAACTGCAGTGCTTTTAGTGTTAATAACTCAGGGTCACCTGGGCCTGCACCGACAACATACACTTCGCCTTCAGGCTCTGGCTTTGCATCTAACAGTTGCTCTAACTGCACAGTTGCTGCTTCGGTATTACCCGCTTGCACTTTACTCACAACCGATGAGTCAAACACGCCTTCCCAAAATTGGCGACGGTCAGCAAAGTGCTTGAAACGCTGTTTTACTTTATCGCGAAAGCTGCCAACTAATGTAGCAAGTGGGCCAATATGTTGTGGAATAAGCGTTTCGAGTTTTTCACGTAACCGACGTGCAAGTACGGGGGCAGTGCCAGCACTTGAAATAGCAATTGTGATTGGATCACGGTCAACAATCGAAGGAAAAATAAAGCTGCATTTAGGCTGGTCATCCACCACATTAACGAAAATATTACGCGCATTGGCACGTTCAAAAACGTCATTATTGACGCTGTCGATATCCGTCGCCGCAATAACTAGCATTTGTTGATCTAAATACTGCTCTTTAAATATATCAACAATAAGCGTTACTTCACCTTGCGTTGCAAGCGCAGCAAGTTCATCACAAAACTCAGGGGCGACTAGCGTTACATTGGCACGTGCTTTTAAAAATGCGCGGCACTTACGTAACGCAACATCTCCACCGCCGACTACCAATACAGGTTTGTCGTCTAACTTGGTAAAGATAGGTAAATATTGCACGTTGTTCTCACCCCTAAAACACATCAAAGAAACTGCTTATTGCAGGCAAGCAGAATATAGTGCTCTAAATAAAGTAAAAAATAATTAAAACCAAGTTTATATAACTAAAAGTTATATTTGGTGGCTTTGTTTGGCTTAAGGCTTAGTTAACAAGGGATTGCGGCGAGTTACAAGGAAATTAAATGCCTTATGGTGATTAGTTATGATTTATAGCCAGATCATAAAAATTTGCTACTATAGGGTACTAATATGGCAACACAAAATAAGATCAATGACTAACATGCAAACAATCGCTGCCCAAGCGGTGGCACTAATGGATTTAACAACACTGAATGACACCGACACTACAGAGTCTATTAATAACTTGGTTGCGAGTATTGAGCCAAAGTTAGGCATTCCTGCTGCGGTTTGTGTGTATAGCCAGTTTGTTAGTGACGCCAAGCTTGCACTCGCTGAGCGCGAGTTACAACAAGTTAAAGTGGCTACTGTGACTAACTTTCCTAGTGGGGAGCAGTCTTTAGAACAAGTGATAAACGAAACCTTGTTTGCCATTGAACGCGGAGCCGATGAAGTAGACTTAGTGATTCCATACAAAGCACTGATTGCCGGTGATGAACGCAAAGTTTTAGAGTATGTTCAAGCGTTAAAAGATGCCTGCGGTGCTCAAGTGCAACTTAAAGTGATCATTGAAAGCGGTGAATTGACCAATGAGTTGATTGCTACAGCAACTAAGCTGGCGATAGAAGGCGGTGCCGACTTTGTTAAAACCAGTACTGGTAAAGTCGCTGTGAATGCCACCCTTGCGGCGACTAAGATTATTTTAGAGACCATTGAAGCAAGTGGTCAAAAGGTGGGTTTTAAAGCGGCGGGTGGAGTAAGAACTGTTACTGACGCTGCTGAATACTTAGCTTTAGCTGAGTCAATTATGGGTGAAGCGTATTTACAACCCGAGCTTTTTCGGTTTGGCGCTTCAGGTTTATTAAGTGATGTGTATACGACATTAAATGAATCGTGAAAGTGAGCAAGAAAAAATAGCGCTAGAGCATGGTGCGGCAAAGCTATTTTTGCGCTGTTACGAAAAGCAATTTGGTGTAACTATGCGTAATATCTGGCATAACACACCGAGTAAGCCCGATGTTAGTTGCTATAAAGGTGATGAGCGACTCGATATCGAAATAGCGCATTTATATGCCAGTGAAACAGAAGCAATGGCGGTACTTGGCCGACCTTTGTCGATTGGTATGCAACGAGACCTTGCGGAAATGGCGTTAGCACCGAGTAGTGAACGTTTGCACTGTGCTTTACATCGTTTGCTCGCGCAAAAGGCGAAAAAGCATTATGAGTCTACGCAGCCTTGGTTATTAATAAGAAATGCCAGTACGATTTGGCATCTAGAAGATTTTAAGTCGGTACTTACTAACTTAAAAGTGCCAGCAAAGCATCCATTTCAACAAATTTGGCTATTGTGTGATTTTTACCGTGGCGAATTGATACAAATTTTGTAGTGATAAACGAAAGTGTATACAGCCAGTGCTGGCACTGGCTGTTAGTTTGCTTAGTTAAATTTAAACATACTGCCAAAGCTTTCTAAACTTGATTTGTTCGTTTTGGCAATACACCCTGAATCATCAAGAGACTTTTTGGTCGTCTCATCAGCAAGGCCTGTCACTTTCAGCTTTTTTTCTTGCTGATACTCAGTGAGCGCAATCACGGTTGCTTCATCGTACTCTACGTCTTCTATTTCATATTCTTCATAGTGAGGCTGCCTTTTCAAATAACCCAAACAAACCAAGTTTAGTCGTGACATCGCTAAGTCTGTTTTTTCGTAGTAAGGCATTCTGTGAGTTGGAACACTAACCGATGCAACTGGGGCTTTAGCAGGAGCTGCAGCTGCGGTTACTTTTAGTGGTGCAGGGGCTGTATGGCCTGCTGCAATGGTGTTATCACTGTTGTAACGATAATAAGTCGCTGGCACTTTTGATTCTAAGAACTCAACCGCCTTTACAATCACTTCACGCAATGCTTTTTCTTTTGGTGTGTTTGACCAACTACTTAGATTGCCGCCGACTAGGGCGCCACCAAAGTTAGTTGCAGCAGAGGTAAAATTAAAATCTTTACTGCCGCCTTCTACGCTAGTGGCTGCTAGAATACGCGAGGTACGGGTGTCTATTAAACGTAAATCAATAGCCATGTGTGAACTTGAAAAGCCCGCTGATACTGAACTAAACACATCACCAATAAACCCACCACTCCCTACACGAGTACCAGAGTTGTCGTCATCGAACTCTGTGACCGCTGCTACAACCACAATTTCGGCACCCTCTATTTCGCCGTAGGCTGCGCCTGATGCTGCACTTACTCGACCTGATACCGCTAAGTCTTGCTCTGATAAAACAGCATCAAGTGCTTGTCTTTCTAGGACGATAAATCGATTGGTACTAACTAATGCAGTTGTTAGCTGATCTGCCATACCTTCACCAATTTCTTTACGCCACCAACGCGAGTCGTTGGACTTATCGGTAAAGCGTGCCACAGCGACTCTGGCTTTAGGACCATTGTATTGTTGTTGCGCGACTTCGTTTATATCCGGGCTGTTGTTATTGCTGGTGGTTGTCGTGGTACTTTGGCATGCAGTTAGTGCAGCAGCAAGTAAAGTGAGCGTAATCGCTTTGTGTGTTTTGGTGAGCATATGACTTTCCTTAACTTATATCTCATGCAGTAAATAACGCCACAATACGGGCTTAGTTGTTATAAATGTTTATTAGGATAAGTTATAAAAATCAGTGCATTAAAAATAGCACTCAAGCGAAAAGTTTATTCACTCACACGAAATCAGCGCGTTTTTGATGGTTATCTCGATACTGTTTTGGTGATAGGCCAAAATAACTTTTAAAGCTTCGAGCAAAATAACTTTGCGAGCTAAAGCCATTTTGTTCAGCTATCAGACCAATTGCTGATGTGCTATTGATTAGTTGTTCTTTTGCAAACTCTAAACGTGTATTGCGCAAATAGTCTGATGGAGTTTGTGAATATAATGCTTTCATTTTTAATTGAAGTGCACGGGGGCTTAAACATAATGCAGAGGCAAGTTGTTCGACGGAGAAACTTTCATCTTGATAATGAGTTTGCACTACCTGCTTAAGCTTCTCTGTAAAGGAGTAGTCTTTATTGTGAACCGTAATCTGCGCGGATGAGTCTGTGTGTAGCGGAGCAGCAAGCTGCGCTGTTAAATGCTGGTTTAAGATGTGTCTTAAATTAAGCAACCCCTTTACACGGCTGATCAATATTGCTGGTTCAAACGGTTTACTTAAAAAATCATCGGCTAATAAGTCGAGGCCTTTTAAACGACTATTTGTGTCTGCCTTTGCAGAAAGTAATAGGACAGGAATGTGGCTGGTGGCGGGATTGGCACGTAGTTTAGCCAATAGTTGATAGCCATCCATATTAGGCATCATGACATCACTAATGATTAGGTCTGGTAGGCTCGTTTGACATAGTTCAATAGCTTGTTGACCATCAACTGCGCAGATACAACGAAACTCCTCATTAAATAACGAAAGTAATAGCTCAGCCATGTCTTGGTTATCCTCAACAATGAGAATAGTTGGCTGTGAGGAATGCAGTTCAATTGAGTTATTTATATGTTTACCAGAGGCGATTGCAAGAGGAAGTGATACATTAAAACAGCTCCCTTTGTTAATTTGACTTTCTAGGATTATTGCCCCGCCGTACTCTTCAACTAGCTGCTTTACCAAGGTCAGGCCGATCCCACTTCCTGACTCTTCAGATGCAGCCACCCGAGTAAAGCGTTTAAAAACTTGTTGTTGGTGCTTGTCGGCAATTCCGATACCCGTATCGATAATGCTAAACAGTACCTGTTGCTGTTCTATAGAGAGGCTAATATCTACTCTACCACCGTGCGGAGTGTATTTAAGGGCATTACTAATTAGGTTACTAAAGATAGAGTGAGCATGCTCGGGAGCAAGGGCAATCATGCATTCTTCAGCCGTATTAGTGTGAAAATTAAATTGCAGATGCTTTTGCTTAAAGAGCGGCGTGAAGTCGTTTACCAAGTTGGTCAGAAAATCATTTAATGAATACGGTGATACCGTGTAAATAGCTGTACTTGGACGTTTGCTCAATTGTAGAAGTTGATTAATGAGCTCAAGCAAACGCTGGCAATTGCGCTTTATACTAGCAAGTTGCGTTTGTGTATGTTGGTCAGTATTAGTGTGTTGTAACTGACTTACTGGGGCAAGTATTAAGCTCAGTGGCGTTTTTAGCTCATGGCTAATGTTATCTAAAAATTGATCTTTTAATTTGTTTAATTCAATTTCAGTTTGCTTCTCTTGCTCAGCAAGCTTGCGTTGGTAGAGCGCATTTAGAAGTAACCAAGTTAGCGTTAATGCCATTATTAGATAGATGCTATAGGCTAATTTACTTTGCCACCAAGGAGGCACAACGGTTAGTTCTAGCAAAGATACACTGTCACTCCATAGGCCATATTGGTCTTTTGCCTTGATTAATAATTGGTAGTGACCAGCTGGCAATTGTGGATAGTTAACTTGCCTAAGGGATGCATCTGTATACAAAAACTGTTCATCAAAGCCTGCTAACTTATAGCCATATTGGTAATGTTTTGGTGTGGCACCATTATTTAATGCGCTAAATTTAAAGCCAATAACGCCAGCTGATTGCTCAAAAGAGAGTGAATGGGTGGAACTGGCAAGCGTGTTTGTTTGCTTTCCAAAGTGGTTACTTTCAATTACGTGATTGTTCAGTAATAGCTCAGTTAACACGGGGGTAGGGGGAGCGTGCGATAAGTTTAACTGCTCTGGATAAAAATGGTTATAACCATTAATACCGCCAAAAAATAATTCGCCATCGTCTGCTTGAAAGCTCGCGCCCAGTATAAATGATTGGTGCTGAATACCGTCTTCTGGCAAAAATTGCTGTATCTGATCTGTGGATGGATTATAGCGTGTTAGTCCGCCATTGGTTGCTAGCCAAAGCATGTCTTGCTGATCAGTTAAAATATCAAAAATATTATCATTCGCTAAGCCGTGCTGCTCGGTAATTTGTTTAACGTTAAAATTATGTTTATTGACTTGGTTCAGTCCCTGCATTGTACCAACCCAAATGATGTTCTTTTTTAGCAGTAAAGAGGTCACCATGTTATGACTAAGTCCAGTCTCGGCTGAGCTTTGTTGATCTAATAAACTGAATTGCTCACTTGCAATATCTAGCTTATTGAGCCCTGCTCGGGTGCCAATCCAAAGAGCATGGTCATCACTATCATAGGCAAGCGTAAATACAGTGTTGTTTGCAAGACTGTTGTTTGTGTCGTTATGCTTGAAGTGAGTGACCTTTGCTGATTTAGGCTCAAACCGAGTAAGTCCTTGGTTACTGCCAAGCCAAAGTGCACCCGTTTTGTCACTGGTTATCGCATAAACACGATCACTACTGAGCTGGTGGCTTTGCGTGGTGAAAACTTCAAAACCATCACTGCTATCCTGATATTTGACCAAGCCGCCACCGTAGGTGCCAATCCATAACTGATGATGAGCGTCTTCATGGAGGGCAAATATATTACTGTTTGGTAAAGCGTTTTTATAGTGATGATAGCCTTGGGTTGTTTTACGATTCAGCCCATCACGAGTGCCAATCCATACCTCTCCATTTGCTCTTTTTATGATTGAGCGAACAAAATTATGGCTCAAAGAATGTGGCCGAGATGTTGTTGATTGATGAGAAAATTGTTGTTGTTTGGGGTCGTATCTGTGTACGCCATAGCCATCAGTCCCTAGCCAAATAACACCTTGTGGGTCTTGATAGAGTGAAAGGAGGTAATCACTGCTTAAACTATTATGCTCTTGTTTGTCATGGCGGTATTGAATGTATTCTTCTTGTAAGTCTGACTCAGCAGGTAAAAAGTATAAACCTTGCCCATAGCTTGTTAGCCAAAGGTTGTTTTGAGCATCAATAAGGCTGTCAGTTATCCAAGTACCTTCAAAGTGCATAATTGGTTCACTCACTAACGTTGTTAAATTAAGCCTATAGAGTCCTTGCTTGCCGCCAACAAGTAATCTTTCATGACTAAGTAGATTGAGATGCCATAACGGCGAGCTGATACTCGCGTGTTGAGTAAATTGCTGTGTATTTGGATTAAATGAAAGCAACCCTTGGCTGGTAGCGAGCCAAAGCCGTTTATCAGTGATGATGATGTCGCGAATGAGCGTGTTTTGCTGATCATGCGCCTTAAATTGAAAATGTTTGAACTCTTTCGTGGTTAGATCAAAGTAGCTTAATTTACCTTGCTCATGCCCGAGCCAGAGGTTACCGCTTTTCGTCAATGCCATCGACCAAATTTTATCGTCACTTAGCCCTGAATTATTGCCAGACGAGTATACTTCGAACTCGCCAGTGTGCGTGTTAAGGCGATTGAGTCCTTTACTTGCAGTTGCAAACCAGAGTTGTTGATGCTGATCTTTTTGGCAGGAAGTGATCCAATTTCCCGAAATGCTTTTGCTATGATTGTTGGCTTTAAATCGTTTAAATTCATAACCATCAAAACGATTTAACCCACCTTGTGTGGCAAGCCATAAAAAGCCTTGTTGATCAGTAATACTGCAATTGATGGAGTTTTGACTTAAACCTTGCTGACTATTAAAGGTTGTCAGGTGTAATGGGCGAGCATTAGCAAGCTGACTAACTAGCAAAGTGATACTAAATAATACAACGTAGCAGGCAAATTTTAACGGCAACACATGTATCCATGTCGTTTTCAGTTCCTTTATTGGGTTTATAATAAACTGCTTTTTAATCAATGTTAATATTGATTTTTAAATAGACTGACGAGAATTTAACTTCTGGGTATCTTTTACACTTGTGTTAATGAATTGCGTAAGTATAATAGGCATCCACTTTGCAGGGGCGTAGTTCCAATTGGTAGAACAGCGGTCTCCAAAACCGACGGTTGGGAGTTCGAATCTCTCCGCCCCTGCCACTTTTTACAC
>VAOY01023562.1_pt1 | contig 17681 bp, 12 predicted proteins | sample 3393881 | NCBI WGS metagenome assembly VAOY01 (sample SAMN08290430, study PRJNA428436) | hydrothermal vent metagenome | isolation source: Deep-sea hydrothermal vent chimney | place: Indian Ocean: Southwest Indian Ridge
CAACGGAACCGGTGGCAACGCTGGAACCGGCGGCAACGCTGGAACCGGCGGCAACGCTGGAACCGGCGGCAACGGAGCGAATTGCACCGTCTCCAGTCCCACGGCCACCTTCATTGGCGCAAGCCAACTGAGAGTGGTCATCCGTACCCCCGCCCCCGCTAGCACCCTGCACACGCTTTCGAGCATGCAGGACACCCAGCTCACCCCCGGTGAGCTGGGTGTGGTGTTCGCGGGGGACGCGAATGACCCTACTGTCCCACGGACGATCCTGGTGGGGGGGAAGCAACTCCCCAATCCGTCGTGGAAAGGGATGACTGGAGGGTTCAGTGCCACCGTAAGTGGCACAGGGGTCCTCAAGTTGTATCGCTTCACCCCACTGGACGTCCTAGATGTCCAGTGGAAGTGGTACACGGCGGGGTTGGATTGGAGCACTCAATCCGCCCTACAGGGAGTGATTCCCAATCCCTTGGATCCCAATCCAGGGATGAGAGCGTCGGTCGGATTCCTGGAAACAGGGATTCAAGCGATGCGTTGCGCCACCACCCTACCAGGGAGGATGGCGAGCTGCTTTGCATACCAGCAAATGCAGCCAGCCACCCTCCTCCAGTGGGTGGCAGACGTAACATCCGCTTCCCCGTATAGCACGGGGAAGGTAGACGGAGACCTGCAGTTTGGGGTCTACGTCCCTCCACCCTGCCCCTGAGTCCGGGGCTGCCCCTAGCCGCCCAGGCATAAAATAAGGGCATGGTAAAAAAATATCGTTCAGACCGAAAGGCGAGAACGATTCAAGGGATCACTGGTCCCATAACACCTCGGTGCGCGAAAGCGTATCGGGGTGTTTTACATATCTAAACAACTTTTTTATTAAGTTTTTTTAAATTAATAATGTTTTCTTTTTTTGTAGAAATATTCCTTTTTTCTCTATCTAAATTAAATTTTGAAACATCATTTTCATATTGAAGTAATTTTAATAAATAATCTCCATAGCCACTATTTAATTGGTATTTAGCTAGTTTCTCCAATTTCTCAGCATCAATAAAGCCATGATTATAAGCGGCTTCTTCTGGCGAGCCAACTTTGATTGATTGTCTATCCTCAATTACCTTAATAAATTCTGTTGCTTGCACCATTGAATCAAAAGTCCCAGTGTCTAACCAAGCAAATCCATTTCCTAAAATTTTAACTTTCAATTTATTTTTCTTTAAATATTCCATACTGATATCAGTAATTTCATATTCTAATCTAGCTGAAGGTTTTAAATTTTTTGCAATTCGCACTACTTCATTGTCATAGAAATAAATCCCTGGAATAGCGAATTTAGATCTCGGATTACTTGGTTTCTCTTCAATTGAAATGGCTTTCATATTTTTATTGAATTCTACAACTCCATATCGTTGAGGATCAGAGACATGATAACCAAGAATAATCCCACCATCTGGATTTGTTGAATTATCTAATATTTCATTTAACCCGGCTCCATAAAAAATATTATCTCCTAAAATCAAACAAACCGATTCATTACCAATAAATTTCTCAGCGATAATAAATGCTTCAGCGATCCCCCTTGGAACCAATTGAATACCATATTCCAGATGAATGCCAAATTGATCTCCATTACCCAGTAACCTTTTAAATTGTACTTGTTCGACGGACGTAGTAATAATTAAAATCTCTTGAATTCCCGCTTGAATTAAGGTGGTTAAAGGATAATAAATCATCGGCTTATCATAAATTGGCATCAATTGTTTACTGATTCCTTTTGTGATTGGATACAATCTTGTACCTGTTCCTCCAGCTAAAATTATACCTTTCATATTCACAATATTAAATATGTCTAAATGTAAATAACAAAATCAGCCAAGAATAGCAATTGCCATGTCATCACATATATTCCATAAGAACATCTTCCCAAGTTCTCAATCCCGGCAATTTTGTATTAATTAAAACAGAATTTTTTGGTCTTTCCGCTTTTAGTGGGAATTCTTCCGTTTTACATGGTGTTATCAAATTAGCTTTACCAATCTTCTCTAATACAGTTCTTGCTATTTCATACCAGGAAGTGACTCCGTCATTTGTAATATGATAAATTCCTGAATCATACTCATTACTTTCAATCAACCATTTCATTTGTTGTGCTAAGTCAGGGGCATAAGTAAAACATCCTCTTTGATCATCTATTACTTTCCAAGGAACTCCAAATTTTGCTTTCGCTAAAATTTTTTCAATAAAATTTATTCCATACTTCCCGTTTAACCAAGATGTTCTGATTAAAAAATATTTTCCTTCTGCCATATCTTTATTAGAATTTTCCAATTCCATTTCTTCTAGCAATAAATCTTCACCAAGTTTTTTACTTTTCCCATAAACATTAATCGGATTAGAAGCATCTTCCTCCCGATAACCATCTTTTTTTGAGCCATCAAAAACATAATCGGTACTAAAATGCACTAATGTAATTTTAGAATCACGACAAATAGCTGCTAAAATCCCAACACTATAACCATTGATTTGATCTGCTAGTTCAGGTTCACTTTCAGCATTTTCCACATTAGTATAACCAATGGCATTAATTACAATATTAGGTCGTATATCTAATATTATTTTTTTAATATCATCAGGTCTAGTGAAATCCAATTCCGTTCTATCAAGTGCAATAAAATCTTGATCATGAAATGTTAATTGCAATTGGTGTCCCAGCGTCCCATTTTTACCTAAAATTAAATATTTTTTAATTTTATTATTCACTGCCATTGACATAAAAAAGTATGTCTTCCAGAAGATTTTGTAATAATACAAATCTGGATTTCTCTTTTGATCTTTCTTTTATTTCCGCCTGATTTTCCTCCAAAGTTCTTTCACTTATAACTATTCTAATTGGTAAACCGATTAAATCAGCATCATTAAATTTTTTACCAGCTCTTTCATCACGATCATCAAATAACACTTCAATACCTCCATCAATTAATTTGCGATAAACTTCTTCGGAAGTTTGCTTAACTTTTTCACTAACCCCCAAGCTTATTAAATGAACATGAAAAGGAGCAACATTAATTGGCCAAATAATTCCTTTTTCATCATGGCTAGCTTCAACTATTGTCCCCACTAAACGGGTGGTTCCAATTCCGTAACAACCCATATAAATTGGTTTTTTCGATCCATCTTTATCAGTAAAATTAAGACCAAAATCTTTTGAAAATTTTGTTCCAAGTTTAAAAATATTTCCAGCTTCCACCCCTTTTACTTCTTCTAGTTTTTCCCCTTCATATTCAGTAATGCCCTTTTCCAATACTTCACTATTAAAAGCAATTTTCTTTTTACGATTAATCAAAATTTTATCTTCACCCGCAGGAGTTAATACTTGAAATTCATGAGAATATTTTTTACTGAACGGACCTCCAGAAGCCTGAACAACATAAGCTTCAACACCACATCTTTCAAAAATTTTAATATATGTTTTTATTACAATGTCATAATAATTATTTAAATCTTCTTCACTTATATGAAAACTATAAAGATCTTTCATACCAAATTCTCTACCTCGCAGGATCCCAGATTTAGCTCGGGGCTCGTTTCTAAATTTATTTTGAATTTGATAAAGAGCTAGAGGAAAATCCTTATAAGAAAACGCCTGTTTTGCTACCAAAGGTGTAATAATCTCTTCGTGACTCATTCCCAATACATATTCACGATCACCATGTCCTTTAGTCCAATAGAGTTCATCTTTACATATTTTATCACGACCTGTAACTTTCCAAAACTCCAATGGCTGTAAAGCTGGCATCAAAATTTCTTGTCCACCAATCATATTTAATTCTTCTCTGATAATTTTATGTATTTTGTGCAAAACTCTTAATCCCAAAGGCAAAAAATCATAGATACCTGCGGCAACTTGCTCTATAAAACCGGCTTGTACTAAAAATTTAGCATTTACAGTTTCCGCATCGTGAGGAGGCATTGACTTTGTTTTTCCGAACAAATGTGAATATCTCATTATTTAAGTATTTTAATATTTTCTTTTAGATTTTTAAAATTATAAATTTTCTGATGTTCACGAATATTATCCGCCAAAATAATTCTATTTGAAGTTTCAGCAACCCAATCTGGATTATTGTTATACCACTCAAAAGTTAAATGTATTCCATCTTTAAATTTAATTTTAGGTTCCCAGCCTAAATCATTTTTTATTTTACTTGGGTCCATTGCATAACGACGATCATGCGCTTTTCTATCATCTACAAACATAATTAAATTATCATCTTTTTTTAAATATTTTAAAATTAATTTAGAGATTTCCAAATTTGTTTTTTCATTATGTCCACCGATATTATATATTTCTCCATATTTATCACTTTCAACAATTACATCAATCGCTCGACAATGATCTTCAACATAAATCCAGTCTCTAATGTTTAATCCATCTCCCATTAAAGGAAGAGGTTTGTTTTCTGAAGCAAGTTTAAAGAAGAATGGAATCAATTTTTCCGTAAATTGATATGGTCCATAATTATTTGAGCAGCGTGAAATAGTAATCGGTAATTTATAAGTTTCATAATATGATTGTACCAATAGATCAGAGGCCGCTTTAGTTGCGGCATAAGGACAGGTTGGGGCTATGGGAGTGTTTTCCATAAAGAAATCTGTTGATCCATCTCCCAAATCACCATAAACTTCATCCGTCGAAACTTGATGGTATCTCTTAATTTTTATGTCTCGTGCGGCCATTAATAAATTATGTGTACCAACAATATTTGTTTGTATAAAGATTCCCGGGTCAATAATACTTCTGTCTACATGTGTTTCAGCGGCAAAATTTACTACAATATCAAATTTTTCTTCTTCAAAAAGATCACTAACAAATTTTTGATCTGCAATATCTCCTTTAATAAAAATTAATTTTGATTCTTCAAGTAATTTTTGATGATTTGCAATATTGCCAGCATAAGTTAATTTATCCAAAATATAAATTTTATCATTTGGATATTTTTTTACAATATAATGAACATAATTTGATCCGATAAACCCTGCTCCACCACAAATTAATATTTTTCTAACCATCAATTTTTATAGTTTTTATATAATTTTTAAATTCCTCAATATTCATAATATATTTATCTTTATCATAAGGCATATTACAAATAGCTATCATTACTGATCCTTCGGAAAAATCTATAAATTCTCTCCACATATCTGTTTTCAGTATAATTCCATCTCCCGGTCCTTGCATTATCTCCTCAAACCAAGTCTCACCATCAAACAATTTAGCTTTACAGCTTCCTTGACACATAATATAAATTTTCTTTTCACCTTTAACACAATGTCCACCCCTTGGTAATTTTGTATTGGTTATATAATATATTCTTTCTACTGTCCAATTAATTAAAGGTTCCAACTCTAGAACACTTAAATCACCGCGCAGGTCATTATAAGTTGGTATTTTGATCTTTTCATAAAGCATATTTTTATTCATTATTATATTCTATTTTCATAGAGTACGCATTTTTTTCTCCACTTTAAAAACTTCAATCACATCACCCAGATCTATTTTTATTTGACAATTAACCTTCAGTCCACAATCACATCCTTCTTTAACTTCATTAACCTGATCTTGATTTTTCTGAAGAGAGGTGATTTGTCCATCACCAACTTCTTCTCCTCCTCTTTTTACTTTAAATTTGACCTTATTTTCGACTTTTCCTGAGATAACTGAGCAACCAATAATAGCTTCTTTTTTCTTGGAATAAAAGATTTTTTGAACATTTAATTCACCAAGAATTATTTCAATATATTCCGGCTCTAAAAGACCTGTTAAAATTTTCTTAATATCATCCAGCATTTTATAAATGATATTATATTTAATTACTTCAACATTCTCTCTTTCGGCCAATGCATTTACATTAGTGGAAACCTTACAGTTAAATCCCATTACAATTGCTCCACTTGCCGCAGCCATCATCACATCAGATTCCGTAACACTACCAACACCAGATAAAATTATTTTTACGCTTACATTTTCATTTTTAATTTCACCAATCGATTGTTTAATAGCTTCTAAACTACCATTAGTATCTGTTTTTAGAACTATTTTTAAAGTATTTGATTTGCCCGCATTAATAGCTGACATAATTTCACCCAAACCTCTCTCTTTTTGCTGAACCAAACGTAAACTTTTTACAGCAATTGCCTTCTGACGTGCAGTTTTTTCATCTGGAACCACCTGCAAAATATCGCCACTTTCCACTTTGGAACTCAGTCCCGCAATCAAAACTGGAGTAGATGGATAAGCCAATTTAATACTTTTACCATAATAATTCTTCAATAATTTTATTCTTCCATAACTTTCACCAACAATTACATTATCCATAACTTTTAAAGTTCCAGTAGAAATAATCACAGTTGCAACCGGACCTAAACTACTATCTAAATTTGCCTCAATCACTGTTGCTACAGCTGGACGATTGGGATTTGCTTTCAATTCACTCATATCTGATACAAGCAATATCATATCTAGCAACTCATCAATTCCTTGTTTTGTCACAGCCGATACAGATGTCATAATTGTTTTGCCACCCCAATCCTCTGGCACTAAATCTTCTGCCGCCAATTCACCTTTTACTTTATCTACATCAGCATTCGGTTTATCAATTTTATTTATAGCGACGATAATCGGAACATGTGCGGCTTTAGCATGTTGTAAAGCTTCCAGTGTTTGAGGTTTCACACCTTCATCTGCCGCCACAACCAATACTACCACATCTGTAACTTTTGCTCCGCGCGCACGCATGGCAGTAAATGCTTCATGCCCAGGAGTATCAATAAAAGTTATCTTTTTCCCATTTTTTTCCACCTGATAAGCTCCAATATGTTGTGTGATTCCGCCCACTTCTGCAGAAACAACATCAGTATGTCTAATCGCATCCAATAATTTTGTTTTTCCATGATCTACATGCCCCATCACTACTACAATTGGAGGTCTTTTTTCAAGCATACTTTTATCATGCTCTTCTACCAAACTATTTAGATTTCCTTTAAAAATATCTTCAGCAGATGCTTCACTTTGTTTTCTCTTTATTCTAACATTCAAATCATCTGCAATAATACTAATCGAATCAAAATCAATAATTTGATTAATATTTGCCAAAATACCATTTTTCATCAATTCTCCAATAATTTTTGCTGCACCTAAACCACTCTTTTCAGCAAACTCTTTAACTGAAATAACATCTGGCACCTCAATAACTCTGTCAGGATCATATTTTATTGTATGACCTATAGTAGCCTGTTTTTTAAAAGCCGGCTTAGCATTCACCTTTCCAGCCATTTGTTTCCTTTGACTATGCACTATTTCCTTTTCTCTCTCTTGAGCAATCATCTCATCATATATTTCAACAGTATCTTTAGGTTTATTTGCATCATTTAATCCTAAAAGCTCATCAGAAACTTCAGTATTTACTTTCGGTCTCTGTATTGTTTTTTTAATTTTATTTGTATTAGCTTGAAATTTCACTTTTTCAAAGCGTCCTTTATCAGTTTTTTTAGGTTTAGTATCTCTGGGAGTTTCAATAATTTTGGGCTGAAACACTATTTTTACAAATTTTTCGGTTTTTTTAGGTCTGGTTTTTAAATCTTTCTTTTTGGTTTTGTCTAGATCAGATTGTTTTTCAATAATAATTTTATTGGAAGTATCAGTACTTTTCTTTATAATTTTTTTAACCTTCTTTTCCACTTTCTTACTTTCTTTTTTCTTTACTTCTTCAATTTTTTCTTCTTTTTGTTGTTTATCAATAAAATATTTTATCAACACTTTAGCAAATTTACCATCTACACTGCGTGCTGTTGGCTGTAATTCCGTTTTTAATTCTTTTGCAGCAAAATGTATGTCGCGAACAGAAACATTACATTCCTGAGCAATTTCAATTAAAAGAACCTGATTATTGGATCCTAAGTGAACCAAAATATATCATTTATTATTAGCGATGCTAGTCTAATTATTAAATGGAAAAAAGTCAAAATATATGCTATAATTTATTGAATTATTAAAAAAAAATGAAATTACATTGTTTTAATCAGTTTCAAAAACGAAATTATATATTTCAACAGGGAGTGCCACAATTGCCATCTAATCCAGCACAAATATCGGAAGAAAAAAGTTTGAAAGCAGTAGAAGAGGTGATTGAAGGAACGGGAGCAGAGAGATTTCAGTTACAAAGTGAATTAAATAAAAGCATGAAAGATATTTTCTCCGAATTTACAAAGTTTCAAAATATTTTAAATCAGCTAAAAGGTACGGATTCCAATGAACAACAACCGGTCACAAGAAATCTAAATGTATTTGGAACAACCATTACTGTGGTTGTGGAAAAAAGCGGAAATGATTTAGTTAATTCAGAATATCTTAATTTCACTGATCTGAGTAACCGTGGTAAAGAGATAAAAAATCTTTTAACTTGGATGAAAAAGAATAAAAAATAAAAAAATGTTTAATTATTGTTCTAAAAAATTATTTCCGCAAAATAGATTCATTTTCCAAAATGGATCGTCTCAATCAGTTTCAGGCTCTAAGGAATCAGTGGCAAAAAAGGCAAAAGAAGTCCCTAAGCAAAAACCTACAAATAAAAAAACAATTGATAAAAATGAGAAAAACGAGGGAATGCCTACTTTCAAAAACATAGAAAGATTAGTTGAGAAAAATATTAAAATAAATCTGGAAAAGCTAAAAAGGCTTAGAGCAAAAGCAAAAGCAAAAATTATTGATAAAGCAAGAGAGGAACAGCAGCGGCTTAAGGGACGAGTAGAATCGGTGCTTTTGCCAGTTCTATCTAAAACCCCTGATGCAATAAAGATTGACACTCAAGCAAAAACAGCAAAAATAAATGAGACAAGAGGAACCATTGAAGAACCGTTCAAATCACAAAATGGGAAGATAGAAGGGAGTGTATCACTTCCCTTAAAGGCTAATCCCGATCAAAGAACAACTATAGTAGTTCATTTTTGTGCAAAGCCAAATGAAGTTGATCCGAAATTTCTAGATAATTTGGCGAAACAAAAAAAGAAATTTAGTAATACTATTATTATAAATTTAAAAACACCTAATGGTGCAACCATAGAAGTTAATAACAAAAAAATTGATGCAATGAGAGCAATAATTTCTGCTACTGAAAAATATCAAAACGAATATTACAAAAATTCTACCAACAAATTGCCACGTGCTTTATCAATTTTACCGTTTACTGATCCTGATCAAGCACAAAAAGCTCTCATATTTATAAAAGAAGCAGGAAAAAACGCTCAGTTGGAAAAACATGATCCTCGTCTTATAAAATTGAATATATATAATACAGATCAATTTAATAAAGAATTACCTCAAATATTAAAAGATATTAATAATCCTTTTTATAAAATTAAACATAAATCAGATAAACCCTTATTAAAACCAAGAATAAGATCATCTATTCCCAAATCCCTCACTATCCCTCATAGAGTACCAAAAAATTATTCAAAATCGGCCGGTAAAATCCCAGGGCGAGTACTATCACAGCATCCAGATAAAAAACCACAAGATTCAGTATCAGTAAAACCTCCACAAATTCCGTCTTCACACCCAAACAACACTCCTAAACCTCCAAACAAATTAACATTATCAGAAACTTCTGTTCCAATTTATGGTAAAACCGGTTTTTTTGGGGATTCAATTTTAAATCAATTTAATCATCATAATTATAAGTGGAATATGCCACAAGGATGGATGAAAAAGGCTTATAGCGGTAAAACATCAGCATATTTATTACATAAATTAAAAAAATCTAATCCTGCGGATTTTAAGGGATTAAAGCAGGCGGTTATATTAATAGGAACAAATGATATTGGTAATATTAATGATAAACGCTATACAGCTGAAGCTATTGAAAAGCGTATTAAAACAATATATGAATTTTTCTTAAGCAAAGGCATAAGAGTATTTGCATGTACCATTCCACCATTCAAGGGACATACTTATTCCAATTATGGCAGCCAATATGAAAAGGTTAATGCTAAAAGAAAAGAAATTAATGATTTTATCAGAAATGATCAGGATGTAACTATCATTCCATTAGATAATACGGAAAACACAGGGGGAATTGCTTCCAATTCCGATCCTAATCGAATGTCTAAAGATTATAAACCTAAAGGAGGGTGGCTTCATCCGAAACCCAAACTTCTTGCCAGATTAATTGAAAATAATTTAAAAAGAGACCTTAATAATTCAGCGGCTACTAATCCAACAACCACACCATTACAATTAAAATCAAAATCACAATTAAAGCCTTATCCGTACTCAGTAGCATTAGGTAAATTTGCAACACAACAAAACAAGCGTTTTATAACTGAGGGAAGACCTTTCGGATATACTGAAAAGTCGAAGTTTCATGGGGAAAATGTGCTATTAAAATATAAGCTTCATCATCGGAAAGGGGCAACCGGAGCCACAGGTGATTTCGCAGCAACAGAAGTTTGGAGAATAGTATAAGTTTCTTAAGAAATCTTTATTCCATATTAAAGGCAAGAAAGAATTTTTCTATTAATCTTTTTTCTTTATTACTTTCTTAGTCACCTTTTTCTCACCCAATTCCTCTTTTTTGAGATTTTCTTTTTTCTTTACTACTTTTTTCACTACTTTCTTCTTTTTTGGAGCATCTTCCTGTAAAGCTTTTAAAGATAGTCCCACACGATGTTCATCTGGTTCAATTGCAATCACCTTTGCGGTAACAAGATCGCCAACTTTTATTTTCTCAGTCGGATCATCAGTTTCCTCATTTGTAATCTCACTAATATGAATCAATCCATTAATATCATTTGATAATTTCACAAAAGCACCAAACGGAGTAACACGACTAATATCACCTTCAATCACAGTGCCGATTTGATAGTTTTTAGCAGCTTCTAGCCAAGGATCCTCAGTTAATCTCTTCATAGAAAGAGAAATTTTATCTCCATCTATTCCAATCACCTGAATTTCCACCTCATCACCTAAACGTCCATAATCTGAGGGGTTTTTCACATGTCCCCACGCAATTTCAGAAATATGAACCAGACCTTCAAGTCCATCAAAAGCCACAAAAATACCGAATTTAACAACACCCGAAATCTTTCCATTAACAATATCACCAATCACTAATTTACCCATTGCGGTTTGTCTTTGTTCTTCCATCGCTGCCTTTTCAGAAAGAATTAATTTACCATTTTCTTTATCTATATTAATAATTTTAACTTTAAATTTTTGACCAACCAATTCCTGGAGTTTTGTTAAAATCATACTTGAATCAGCACCGTTCACACGGGGGTAATGCATTGGAGCCAGTTGTGATACTGGGATAAAACCTTTAATTCCATCTATATCAAGCAATAAGCCCCCTTTATTTGCCTCGGTTGCTGCAACTTCAATAACTTGTCCCTCAGTAAATGCAGTATTAAATTTCTGCCAGGTTTTTTCCTGACTTGCTTTTCTAAGAGACAATACAATATATCCTTCATCATTTTCCCGTTCAATAACGTATGAAGTGATAGTATCACCAATGTTTAGGTTTTTAATGGTATTTATGCTATCTTTAGCCTCACGACCAGCGATCAAACCTGTAGCAATACCTTCATCATCAACCAGAATTTTATTTTTATAAATAGCAATTACTGCTCCTTCAATCAAATCTCCCGGTCTAGGTAATTTAAAATCTGGAATCATCGCTAAAAAGCTATCTTCCTTTTTTTGAGTTGTTGTCATAAAATAATTTTGATAAAGCAATTTTAATTATAAATTCTTGTCGCTATGATGATTGCTTCAATCCTTACATCACAATGCCAAGTACTTAAAATTCTACTTATTGATTATTTAAAAGTCAAGAAATGAAAAATTCAGTTTTACACCGCTTCTTTTTACCTTTAAACATCACTACAACAGATCTGACACTTTTGGTCAATAAAAAATTAAATTATGATTTATTCCATCAATTCTTCAATGTATTAAGAATGCAAATTGGAGAAGAAGTAATATTTTTAGATCCAAATAAGCAAAATTATGAATTTCTTTATAAATTAATAGCTAAAGATAAAAAAGAATTTATTTTTAGATTTCAGAAAAAATATCAAATTCATAGTGAATTACCATATTTCATTTCTCTATTTGTCGCTCTACCAGCCAAATCTGACACTTTATCACATATAATTCAGAAAGCCACAGAATTGGGAGTGAGCAGCATCTCTTTAATTAAAACGGAATTTACACAACTCCGTCATCCAGTTAATTTACAACGTTTGCAAAAAATTGCCATAGAAGCTGCGGAACAGTCTGGAAGAGGAGTAATTCCCATAATTCTTGATAATACCAAAATAAATCTGGAAAATTTTTTGCAAAAAAAACCTAAAAATTTAATTGTCGCTCTCGAAAGAGATAATTCTACCTTATTAAAGAAAGATATTCTTAATAAGTTTATTAACAAAAAACAACCTTACATTTCAGTTTTAATTGGTCCTGAAGGGGGATTCTCACAAGTAGAAAAAGAGCTTTTTCAACAATCAGCAGTTTTAACTTTCACATTGGGAAAAATTATATTACGCATGGAAACCGCCGTGATAAGTGCTTTATCTATTATTAATTTCTTACTTTCTGATTAGGATTTTTACTGTTTTTAGTTTTTCTTTCAGAAAGTTTAGCATGAAGTTCAGAATTATTTACTTTTTTGAGAACAATATTATCATTTTCTAAGCGAATTTGAAGTTCATCCCCATCCTTAAATTTATTATCCAAAAGCCCCTGAGTTAGCGGATCTTCAACTAATTCTTGTATCTTCCTTCTCACCGGTCTAGCTCCAAATTCCGGATCATAACTCAACTCGGCTACTTTATCTAAAGCAGGTAATGTCAAATTAAGACTAAGTTTTCTCTCTTCAATTCTTTCTTGTAATTTACCAATATGTAATTTTACAATTTCTTTAATATTGTCATGAGTTAATGGATGAAAAACTATCGTTTTATCAACACGATTCAAAAATTCCGGTCTAAAATATTTCTTTAATTCATCAAGAATTTCATTTTTTTGTTCAATAAATTCTTGTTCCGCTCTACCTCTTTCACTATCTTTAAGGCTAAAACCAATTGGAGCAGCTTTTTCAGTTAATCTTTTAGCACCAATATTTGAGGTTAATACAATAATAGTATTTTTAAAATCAACATGACGACCTTTGCTGTCTGTCAGGACCCCATCTTCCATAATTTGTAAAAGTAAATTAAACACATCTGGATGCGCTTTTTCAATCTCATCAAACAAGACTACGGCATAAGGTTTCCTTCTAACCGCTTCTGTTAATTGACCCCCTTCTTCATATCCAACATATCCTGCGGTAGCACCTACGAGTCTAGAAGTATTATGCCTTTCCATAAATTCACTCATATCAATCTTAATCAAAGCATTTTTATCATTAAAGAATTCTTTTGCTAATGTCTTAACTAATTCGGTTTTACCTACACCAGTAGGACCTAAAAAAAGAAATGAACCAATTGGTCTATTACCATCTCCAACCCCTACTCTTGATCTCCGAATTGCTTTTGAAATAGCTTCAATAGCTTCATTTTGTCCAACAATTTGTTTACTTAAATTATCATCCAAATTAGATAATTTCATTACATCATCCTTAACCAATTTACTTACATCAATTCCCATCATTCTTTCAATTACCTTTGCAATATCATCTTCAGATACAGTTTGTCTTTGTTCACGAGGAATTTTAATATTTCTATTTGCCTCAATTTCCTTTAATAGACCTAACTCCTTATTACGTAATTCTGCGGCAAACTCATAGTTTTGTTTAGAAACAGAATCTTCTTTTTCTTTAATTACTTTAGCTAGTGCTTTTTGGAATTGTCTTATTTTTTCATTATTACCACGTACTTTAATTCTTTTTAATGAGGAAGCTTCATCTAAAAGGTCAATAGCTTTATCAGGTAAAAATCTATCATTTACATAGCGTTTGGATAATTTTACTGCGGACACTAAAGCCTTATCACTAATAATTAAATTATGATGTTCTTCTAATCCTTCTTTTAAACCTTCAAGCATTTTTAAAGTATCTTCTTCAGAAGGTTCTTCCACCAATACAGGTTGAAAACGTCTTTCAAATGCAGCATCAGTTTCTATCTGTTTTCTATATTCAGCCAGAGTTGTCGCTCCCATGATCTGAATTATCCCTCTTGATAAAGCTGGTTTCAGAATATTAGAAGCATCTAAACTACCTTCAGCACTTCCCGCACCAATTACAGTATGTAATTCATCAATAAATAAAATCACATTACTTAATGAAGAGGCTTCCTCAATAATAGTTTTAATTCTTTCTTCAAATTCACCTCGATATTTTGTGCCAGCCACTACAGAAGCCATTGAAAGTGATAGAACTTTTTTATCAATTAAACTATCAGGAACTTCTTCATTGACAATTACATAACACAATCCTTCTGCTATCGCAGTTTTACCAACACCCGGTTCACCAATAAATATTGGATTATTTTTAGTCTTCCGACATAAAATAGAAATCGCTCTTTCAATCTCTCGTTCTCTCCCAATTACTGGATTTAATTTCCCTTGTTTACACTCTAATGTTAAATCAGTTGTGAAATAATCTAAGGCAGGGGTTTTTGAAGGTTTTTCCTCTTTTTTATCAGATTTTTTATAAGGGGATTGGGTTTTATCTGCTTCTTGATTTCCCATTAAAGCACCTTGTAAACCGCTTAAAAAGAATTCAATTGGATTTATTTGAGAGGGGGTTTGCATATTTACTTGAGCACCCGTTCCAACTCCTTGCAAATTAGATCTTTCAAAAGTCTTAATCAATTGTTCCCTAATATCATTTGGACTTATTTTCATATTTTCAAGAATAACTGTGGCAGCCGTTTCTTCCTGATTCATCAAAGCATATAAAAGATGTTCGGTTCCAATATATGTATGATTATACATATGTGCGGATTTAATAGCCTCTTCAATTACTTTTTTGGCTTTGCCTGAAAGCCCTCCCCATCCTTTCTGTGGAGCTGTTTGAGGAGCACTAACTCTCCCAACATTTTTAATTACAAGATTCACATTATCTAAACTAATACCAAAATTTGCCAAAACCATTGATCCAAGAGAATTTTTTTGACTCAAAACACCAATTAAAACATGCTCGGTTCCAACATAGTTACGTTTTGCTTCTTTTGCTTTCTCCTGTGCGACAATAAGAGCCTGTTTTGCTTCTTTAGTAAATTTTTCAAAATTTGGTTCTACCATTAGAAATATGTTATTTGGTTTTCAATAAATTCTACCATAGAATGCGTCTTATTCTAAATACATAGTAGTAATTACTCTTTACAAATCGATTGATTATATATTAAGCGATAAATATCGCCAACTAGCACTCTACATCATAGAGTGCTAGTTGGCGATTGTCAAATTAATTAACTAAATTTGAATTTTTTAAACACTTATTTATTTTGCGTATACTCATCTCAAAACTTAAGTAAAATTCTCATCATGGATCTATGGTTGAAAGTGACCTAGCACGTTTTATAATTCATATTATTACGACTCTGTAATTGATCCAATCATTTTTTGGAGTATATCTTGTTTTGCTTTCGGACCGCTTATTGAATAAACCTTACCACTACCAGCTTTATAACTATAACTAATTCCACCATTCACAGTTGATTCAATAATATCATAATTCCCAATTTTCACATGTGTTCCATTAGGCAAATTACCACCTATACTTAAAATAATATCACCGGGTTGTTCATCAATCGGTTTATCACCAAACTGATAGGTATGTGAATTTGCTCCGTTAGTAAAATAATAAGATTTTGGATAATAAATTGAAAAATTTAAGGCATTACTTTGGAATTGGGAATATCCACTCATATCTCCTAAAGTAAGTGTTTTCGTAATATTTGTATTTGTAGTCGTGACTTGTTGATTGGTGGTTTGTGAAATTGCAGCTTTTTGATTGGTGATTTGTGGAGCAGGTTTAGAAAAAGTATTAAAAGTGCTACTTGTTGTTTTATTTACAGGCTGATTTGGTTGATCTTTTGTTGTACCAACCTTCAAAGAAGCCAACACATCATAAAAATAATTCTGCTGTGTTGTATATGTTTGATTTGGAGCAGGATTAAGAATATCAAAAGATATTTTAATTATGGTATTATTATTTTCAAATAAATATTCAATTTTATTATCCGTTTGAATCACTGCTTTATAAGCAGTATAATAACCAATACCAATTTTACTTTTAGTATAACCTTTTGCTAATAAATCAGAAACATTATTAAGATCAATATTTAAATATGAACCAATATCATTAAATCCCACAACTTTTTCAAATTTAATTTGAGAAGTTGGTAAATTATTTTGATCGGAATTCACAGTTGACACATTCCCTGTGGATGCTGTTGCCTTATCAAGATCTGAACTTACATTTACTAGAATTTTTGATAATGTAACAGCTCCAACTTCCTCTTTGATTTTATAATCATCTCTATATTTAAAATTTAAACCCAAATCAGGGGAATTATAATCAATCCAATTAGGGACATCCATTGCCATCGTTTTATTTTGCTCCAGAACATCAATACTATTTACTGTCATAATAGATTTACCATCTGGAGTAACATTAATTATGCCACTTACTTCTACCATTTTATCTTTAAAATTATTATCATTAAGATTTACTTTAGTACTTTTTAACAAAATTGTATGTCCATCAATTTGCTTCAGTAAATTGGTTGCTTGATTTGCCGAATAAGCCCCTTCTAAAGATTCTATCTGTCCAATTTTATTTTTCATTTGGCTAATTAGAAGAGATTGCTGCTCTTGATTTGTCAAATTAGAATTATTTTGGCATCCTGAAGCGCCAAGAACAATTAATACAAACATTAACAATAATAATATTTTTTTCATTTTTTTAAAAAAGTTAATTTTAAATGTTGATAAGCATGTTCCGTTACAACTCTCCCTCGGGAAGTTCTTTCCATCAAGCCCAATTGTAAAAGATAAGGTTCATAAAAATCTTCTATGGTACCAATTTCTTCTGAAACTGCTGTTGCCAGGGTTGATAAACCAACAGGTCCACCACCAAATTTTTCGATTATTACTTCTAATATTGAGCGATCATGACGATCTAACCCTTTTTCATCAATACCTAAATTTTTCAGACATTGATCTACGGTTATCAGATCAATTATTGGTTTATTATTTACCAGCGCCAAGTCAGCAACTCTTTTCAGTAATCGATTAGCAATTCGCGGTGTTTGTCTTGAACTGAGAGCTAATCTTTTAGCAGCTGTTTTCTCAATTTGAAGACCTAATACCATTGCCGATCTATCAATAATCTCTGTTACTTCATCAATATTATAAAAATCTAATCTAAAAATAACTCCAAATCTATCACGCAAAGGAGAAGCGATTTTAGAAATTTTTGTAGTTGCTCCAATTAAAGTAAATTTTGGAAGTTTTAGTCTCATTGATTTTGCCGCTGGTCCTTTGCCAATCACTAAATCAATTGCAAAATCTTCAATTGCCGTATAAAGCATTTCTTCAATCAAAGGTTTTAAACTATGTATTTCATCAATAAATAAAATTTGCCCTTCTTTTAATTTAGTCACCAAAGGTGCCAAATCTCCTGTTTTCTCCAAAG
>VAOY01025528.1_pt1 | contig 17598 bp, 10 predicted proteins | sample 3393881 | NCBI WGS metagenome assembly VAOY01 (sample SAMN08290430, study PRJNA428436) | hydrothermal vent metagenome | isolation source: Deep-sea hydrothermal vent chimney | place: Indian Ocean: Southwest Indian Ridge
GAATTTTTATAAAAAACCGCATCGGACGTGTCAAAATCGTTTTGACGCGTGAAAAATAAATTTTTTAACAAAAGGAAGCTAATAGTTTTGAAATTAGCTCTGCAATTAAGAAATTATACAAGGAGAATTAAAAATGTTTTTAAGTATGTGGACTAACTGCTTTAAAGATTCAGACCTGAAAACGAGTATAGAAAAAATTGCTGACGCCGGCTTTTGTTATGCCGAACTTGCATCCTTAGATCTGGCGGAAGAAGAAATAGACGTCATCAACGCATACTGTGCAAAAAAGGAGCTTAAACTATACCAGGCGCATGGCAAATTTGGACTTGGCGAAGGTTTGGCCAAGGAAACTGAAGCTCTAATTGACTACAAAAATGAGATTAAAATCGCATCCCGTCTGGGTATTAGTGATGTCGTTTATCATCCAATGCACCCCAAAAAAAATGAAAGTATCTCAATTGACGCTTATAAAAAACTTTTTCAGCGTAATGTTGATTTCTTTAAGCAACTGATTCCTAATCTTGAAAAATATGATGTGAAAATTGCCTTGGAGAATATGCCTTATGGAGCCTATACCTACGCCGGGGAATTACTGGAACTTCTAGACGCATTGGATTCTGACAGATTCGGTATCTGTATTGATACTTCACATCTGCAATATGCAGGAGAGAACATATCAAGATTTATTATGCAAGCCGGACAACATATAATTGCTACTCATATGTCGGACAGCCTGTGTGACAGAGATTTGCACCTATTGCCGGTTTTTGGACCAGAATTTGAAGGATGGGTTGATTGGTACAAGGTCAAAGATGCTTTAACTGCGGTTGGGTACAATGGCGGGTTCAATCTGGAAATTCCAGGAGCAACGGCATGTGCTCCACAATGGTTACAAGAGCAAAAAGTTAAATTCGCTTACAATTATTTAGCAAAATATTTGGTATAAATTTTATTAACAAGGCATTAGCTATTTGGCTATGCAAACAAAAAAAGGTAAAAGGATCATTATGAAGAAAATTAAGATTTCAATATTGTTACTCTACATCATGAGCATGAGTGCACCAGAGTTATTCGCCGACTATGCAGGAAAAACTATTGATAGTATTGATTTGAAAAACTGGTCTGCAAAGCAAAAAGTAATGACAAGTGCCAAGGGTACTAAAATTACTTATGTTGATCGCAAAAAAACTGCTCCAAAGATTGATACTGGCATTATGCTGCCATCCGCAATGGGTGCTTATCTAAATATCGAATCACCAGTGCTGAATAGTGATTTTAGCAAAGGCCTGGGGATGACAATCAAATTCAAACTGTTTCCGCGCAATAAAACAAAGAAAATTCTGCGTACACTTATCAGTAAATATGACTATGGTACTAATAACCGCTGCTTCTCATTTATGATCAGTAATAATAACCAACTTCAATTTGCCGTTTCAAAAGACGGCGTAAAACTCGTTGCTGTTGGTTCAAAAATAAAATTGGAAGATGAGAAAGAATATATTGCTACAGCTATCTTTCACCCTGCACAGACTTTAGAACTTTACTTAAATGGCACTCTGCTAGCTAGTAAGAATATTAATATAAAAAAAATATATAAAGGCAAGTGTGATCTTAGAGCTGGTTCCCGAGCGGATAAAAGCAGACCTACCCAGCTTCTTAATGGGATAATTTACAATCTCGACTTCTTTATCCCTGCAATTGACAGCAGTAAAAAAAGATTAACAAACACTAGACCCCATAAAAGTAAATCACCACTCCCTGGAGTTACAGGTATTGCTATTCCATTTTCAAGCCAAAATAAAAATTGGCAATCGGCATTGAAGCAGGATGCACTAACACTGCCGGGCTATTTTTTCAAAGCGGAAAGCAAACTTGTCAGAGGGAAAATAGCCAAACTTCAATCAACAGTCAAAGCTGTATATTTATCTGATGCTCTAGTATTATCTGTTCATTGCCCAATAACAAACATGAAAGCTGCCATCGCCGCCCCAAAAAATAATTCCATTGAATTCTGTATTGATCCAAACAATGGCGACCAAACATTATTTGCGGTAAAAGTGCAAATTGACGGCAAAGTATCAAGTGCATTTATTGCCAGTTGTGATTATGTACAAAAGACATGGCAGGCAAATGCGCAAACTAAAGTTAAATTAAATCCAGACTCTTATGATGTCATGGTGAAAATACCATATGAATCATTCGGAATGAAGCTTTCTCAGGGTGATATAATTGGGCTTGCCATATCAGTAACCCGCAAAACTAATGGCAGGAGTGCCATGACAACATGGCCTAACCGAAAAGTATTTTGGACCTGGTGGCAGCGCCGCCGACTCCCTGACCCTTTCTTTTTTGCCGATATTCTGCTTGATCCCAGGAAAAAATCTAAAATAAAATTCATTTCTACTACGCGTGGTGCATTGCTGGCAAAAGGAGCGGATGCAGAAAATTCTTTTGCCGGAGAATTTAGCAACTCAAACGCTACGAAAGAAAATGTTAATATTGAGGCTTTCGTTATCAAAAATGGCAGCAAAAAAAACATTATTAATCGTTATATCTCAATTCCACCTAAATCATCTTTACCAATTCGTTTCAGCTATCCGGGTGATGTATCTGAACTGAGCATTATAGCTAAAACAAACAATACATCGCTTTACCAGACAAAATTAACTAGAAGACTTGATATTCCACAACGAATACATGATCTTGGAGGTTCTTTTATACCGCAACTAATTAAAAAAGTCAGACAACCGCTCGCTAAGCAAGGTTTTATCATTTATCCACAGCATTTAAAAGGACGAGAAGGAGCTAATCAAAGCGCAATTCAATTTGCATATGCGTATGATTTAAAAACGACGGTTGCCGCGATGAAGAAAAATAAAGAAATACCTCATATGACAGTGCGGACATCAACTGATTATAATAATCTTACAGCAAAAGCTGGAGTTCTCAGAAAAAATGGCGTCAAGGTGATGTATTACCCAACGGGTAAACGCCTAGTCATGGCCAGACCAGGTGGCCTTAACAAAGAACCATATATGGTAAATGTTTCAAAAAGGGCAAAAACAAAGAGTCCGTGGGACTTTAAGGCACTACCAAGTGATGGTTATAAAGAAGATTACTTTTTAGCAATGAAACAGGATTTCAACAAATATGGAGATATGTTTTATGCGCTTATTCTGCCGGATGAATTTGATTATAGCTTTATAAAAGCCATGAAAGCGGCATTTGCTACCCCCGAATCACAAAAGCGTAATCCGCTAATTATGAAAATTAACGAAGATATAAAAAAAAGATTTGGTGATGGGCGCTATGGTCTTTACAACAGTTCTACTTCCAAAGCCGATGAACCATATTGTAAAATTGCAATGCATCGCTGGCTCAATGACTGGATTGCAGAATTCATCCGGGAAGTAGCTAAAAAGGCTCGAAGCTTAAAACCTGACATCAAGATCGTTAGTGATGACCCACAAGGTATGGTATTTCCGTACGATTACCGCAGACGCTGGAACGGAGTGGTTGACATCGTTATTCATCAAACCCATGACAAATGTATGCCGCAGGACATCGGTACTGCCGTGATATCTAAATTTGTCAAAGATATATCAGGCGTTGAAGAATTTTGGCCTTGTGTTCACGTTGAAGGTTCCTCAAGCATCTTTTCTCTGAATGAGACCCGCGAAGAACTTAGCCGCGCCTTCCGTAACGGAGCCACCGGAGTAACTCTGTTCAACCTTAACTGGGGTGGCGCTTTAGGTTTCAGAGAAGATATTGGTGCTCCTGAACGTTGGGATTATATCATACAGATTGCTGCTTTCTACAGCAAAGGTTTTAGGGCAAAAATACCTGAAAAAGCTGACGTTGGAGTATTCTTTTCTAATTACTCAACTATGGCCGATTATGCTCGCGGTCTAGGTTATGTTTACATGTATTTAGGTCCTGCGACAAAAGGATATTTTAAATTTTTTGATGATTCTTCATTGGAGCGCGGTGATGTATCCGCTGCCGACTATAAAGTTGTATTTGTCCATTATGCAAAATATGAATCTCCTGGAGCTGTTAAAAAATTGCTTGAAGCGGTACGCGATAAAGGTATTACTTTAGTAATTACTGACCCACATGCATTTACTAAAGATGGAGTAGGAAAAGCTATCGCAGAACGAGATGATTTGTTTGGCAGTACACAAATTGCCGAATTAAAAGGCTATGCAACAGTAGTGCCGACTTCCAACTCTGTCGGAGTATTTTCAGCAATGAAAACAATGAAGGTCGGTAAAGCCTGGTCTTTAAAACCGGATAAAAATGCAGTGACTTTGCTTAGCTATTCTAGCGGAGAGCCAGCTTGTGTTTCCCGTAAATTAGGAAAGGGACGAGTTATTATATTTGGCTTCAATCCTTTCTTTTATTTGGATACGATGACTCTTGGACCTAATGCTCCAACCGGCTTCGATTATGGAGATGCCCCCATTGCAGACCCTAATTTGGCTCAAATAAATGTCGCAAGAAAGCAGTTTTTTACCATGCTATTGAAATACCTGAATGTTTCGCTTGATGCGAAAATTTGGAATTTAAAAGTTCCAGTCTGGGAAAAAAATACGGAATGGCCTGCCAAATCATGTTTGAGCGGCAACTCTATCTTCTGGTCTTTGAACCGTCCAAGAACTATTGCTAATGTACCAGCTCATGGCAAATATCGCTGTTCCCCTGTTCCTCATGAACAAGAAAAGAGTGACAAAAAAGGATGGGTCAAGTTTATAGATGGAGCTCTTTTTGATCGTGTAGATACCTTTCGTACTGGAAAATCTGGTAAAGAATCAATTCTAACTTGGAACAGTTCTGAACCGGTAACAATAAAAATCAATTTAGGCTATTTGGCAAAAATCAATGAGGTAGATTTATATTTAAGTGGAGTATATGCAGACTGTAAAATATATTCCAGTAAGAACGGTGAAAAATGGCAACTTGCAGGAAGTGATAGAAGTTCTGGAAAAACAGACGGAGTAGTAAAAAAACGCGTCAAGCTGAAAAATACCGAGGCTCAATATCTTGATATAAAATTTAAAGCAGGAAAAACTCAAGGTAAACTTATTATATCAGAAATTGATATATGGGGAGAAACGCCATTATTAAATAATTCATATACTAAGGATAATAAATAGTTATGTCACTGGAAATATTAAGACAGGATAACATCAAGCTTAAAGTCGATCTTTCCGAGGAGAATATAGTTCGTATTCACGCAGGAGGTCTGGATGGATATCAGGACAGCCTGCTTAACCGCTATGAATTCATTGAGCAGCTGGAAGAATTAGAGACGACAGCAAATAAAGAAAATTGTTTAAAATTTGGCAATAGCTATTCATTATCCATCAACCCGGATCTTGCATTCTCGTTAAAAAAAGATGGAGAGCTGTTATTTGAAACGCTCGCCGGATACCAGCCAGGAACCGCCGCTACCTGTTTCCAAAATCAAGGCTATGCTTTTTGTTCAACGATTATGCAGAATGAAAAGCTGCTAGGTTTCGGCGACCAGTACCGTCAGGGATTTTTATTAAATGGTCAGCAGGAATCTTTATGGATTCGCAATCAGAGCGATTATATACCTGTGCCATTTTTTATGAGTTCAAAAGGCTATGGTATTTTGTTTAATACTACCCGAAGACTTTATTACGACTTTGGCGTCAAAGAACAAGATAAATGTAGTATTCATGTAGCTACGGAATATTTGGATATTTATATTTTTACCGGAGATGATTACTGGGATATAATTCGCAAATATACATTACTGACCGGACGCCCGCAATTACCGCCAATGTATACTTTCGGCTTGTGGATGGTCACCCATACTGAAATCCGAGCCCATGAGCTACTGCAAGTGGCTCTGGAGATGAGAAAAGATGAAATTCCATGCGATATTCTTGCCCTTGAACCGTTATGGATGGAAAAACTTTACGATGAATCTCTGGATAAAAACTGGAACGAAGAACGTTTCCCATATTTTCCATGGGTAAAAAAAGCCGATACATTTATTGGCAATTTGAATCTGATGGGTTATCATTTTGGACTTTGGATGCTCAGTAACTATGATCATACCTGGGAAGAGGAACGATGCATAAATAACAAATTGCCAGATATTTATAGTCAGAGTGATGATATTATATTCAAAGAAAAAATTCAAATAGCTGAAGAGGATGATCATTTTGGGCATGAACCGATGCGGATGGATAAAGTTACTAAACCGGAAGAACCGTATTTTGAACATTTGAAGAAATTTGTTGACCAGGGAGTTGACTACTTCAAACAAGATGGTTATGCACAAATCAATCTTCACCCAGATCGTTTATACGGCAATCAATGTCATGATGATGTAATGCATAATATTCATTATATGATTTATACTCGACAAATACGGCAAGGTTTTGAAGCCTATACTGGCAGAAGAGGCTTTAGTATGGCGGTTGCCGGATGGGCGGGATTTCAGAAATTCTCCGGTACCTGGACCGGTGATACCGGCGGCGGCGATCAGAGTCTCTGCGCAATTCTTCAACTGGCGACAGTAGGGCATGCTTTAGCAACCTGTGACATGGAAGTGGATACTATTGAAGGTATTCACATGGGCATGTTCCTGCCATGGGCTCAGCTGTGCAGTTGGTCATACTATAAGTACCCGGTATATAAAGGTGAAATGATCAAAAATATATTTCGTAACTATATCAACCTGAGAATGCAGCTAATACCATTGTATTATTCTTTAGCGCGTGAAGCTCAGCTTTCCGGTAAAGCTGTGGCTCGCCCTTTGCATTTGGTCTATCCTAAATCTGAAACAGCTTATTCACTGCGTAAACAATTCATGCTTGGCGATGCTTTTCTTGTAGGTGTTTACAGTAATAAGATAGTTCTGCCCGAAGGAGAGTGGTTTGATTACTGGACAAATAGTATTATTAGCGGGCAATGGGATGAAGTAGAGTTGGCATACGATGAAAAATTATACGGCGGCACACTGCTGGTTAAAGCCGGTGCTATCATCCCGCTTCTGCCAGTACAACAGTATGTAGGAGAAAAAGAGATTGAACACATTACTTTCCAAATATTCCCTGCAAGTGATAAGTCAGAATTTAAACTTTATCTTGATGATGGTCTTAGTTTGGAATATAAGAACGACAAATATGCCGAAGCCAGTTTATATTGCCAACGCCAAGCCGGACAAATTGAAATATACTGGGGCGAAGTAAGAGGTAAGGAGCAGGAAAGAATTACTGAAGTGGATTATTTGATTGAATTATTGGGTGATCTGGATATTATTTCTGTTGAGATTGATGGGCATGACAGCCCATTCACGGTAGATAGCCAAAACAAGCGGACAATGATTCCCGCCTTAAAATTCGGCAATAAAATAATTGTCAACATAAAATAAAAATATAGGATGCTATTATGAATAAACGTCCAAACATCATTATGATTCTGTCTGATGATCAAGGAGCATGGGCAATGGGTAATGCCGGCAACAGTGAACTTATTACCCCGACCTTGGATACACTTGCCGCTGAAGGGATAAATTTTAAAAATTTCTTTTGTGCTTCTCCGGTATGTTCGCCAGCCAGAGCTTCAATTCTGACGGGAAGAATCCCTTCCCAGCATGGCATTCATGACTGGCTAAGGAAAGGTAATATAAATGACAAGAAAGGAACTTTGAGCCATGAAGGTAAAGACCGGGCAATTGAATATTTAGCAGGCATCAAAGGATATAGTGATTATTTATCGGGAAACGGCTATAATTGCGGACTTTCCGGGAAATGGCATCTAGGCGACAGTGGTGCACCGCAGAAAGGATTCAATTATTGGTATACCCACGCTTTCGGTGGTGGAAATTATTATGATTACCATGTCTTTGAAAACGGCAAATTTATCAATAAAAGCAAATATGCAACCTATGATTTTACCGATAAAGCTATAGAATTTATTGAACAGCAAAAAGATGTCGAGACACCGTTTTATTTGAGTGTTCACTATACCGCGCCTCATTCTCCTTGGGATAAGGCAAACCATCCTGAAAATGTCTGGGCAATGTATAATGACTGCCCTTTTGAATCGACTCCGAATGTCGACCTGCATCCAGACTTGATCCACTATTTTGAAAAAAATAATTATGACCAAGAGCGCAGGCGGGAATTTCTCCAAGGTTATTTTGCCTCGATCACCGCCATGGACCTATCTATAGGCAGGCTGCTTGATAAACTGGAAGAAACCGGAAAAAGAGAAAATACAATCATAATTTTCACCTCGGATAATGGCATGAATATGGGACATCATGGGATTTGGGGCAAAGGCAATGGCACTTTCCCTTTGAATATGTATGACTCATCTGTAAAAGTGCCGTTTATTATATCATGGCCCGGACATATCCCGGAAGGCACTGAAACTGATAATCTTTATAGTCACTATGACATCTTCCCGACGCTGCTGGATTACCTTGGGATAGATAATCCTGATAAAAATATTTTACCTGGTAAAAGTTTTGCCGGACTACTTAACGGGACAGGAGAAACAGGTCGGGAAAGTGTAATTATTTATGATGAATATGGTCCGGTCAGAATGATTAGAACTCGCGACTGGAAATATATTCACCGTTACCCATACGGACCACACGAACTATATGATTTAAATAATGACTCTGATGAAATTAAAAACCTGATTGCAGATAAAGACAGTTTAGCAAAAACGCATGAATTGCGAAAAGCGATGCAAATATGGTTTGACCATTATGTTATTCCTGAATTGGATGGAATAAAAGAAGCTGTTACTGGCGCAGGACAGCTCGAACGGTGTAATCCCGGAGTAAGCGATATCCTCCCATTTTCTCAGAAAGGCATTTTTGAACGGTATAATATTCTAAACGAACGGCTATGAGCCGGCAGGGAGGTAAACAGACATAAAAATCAGTGATATTTGAATATTTTAGAGAGAAGTTTATGGAAACTGTTAAAAAAAAGTTATTAACCAAAAAGAACCAAATACTTTGGAAAATGGCTCAATCGTTAAATTTCAAGGAAAATTAATTATGTCAAAAATAAACGAATTGAAAAAAACGCTGATGAAGAAACTATTGGTTTGTATTGGAATTTTTTCCCTCGCAATAAATTTATCTGCAACTCAATACTATGTTGACAATGAAATTGGCAGTTACAGTAATAACGGCACCAGCGAATCAACCCCATGGGACAGCCTCAGAACCGTTTGCCTTAAAAGCAGTCAATTTAATCCAGGCGATACTATTAATTTTAAAAGAGGACAGCGATTTTACAGCTTCTTTAACGGAAATTTAGATTGCTCAGGAAATACAACAATACCCATCACATTTCAAAGCTACGGAGATACAAGTGACCCAGCTCCTGTTTTATCTGTAGGGAAAAGAATTGACGAAGACAGCACTTGGACAGATCTAGGCGATGGCAGATATTTATATACCGGCTATACAGGTTCTGTTACAGCCTACATCTGGGAAGATGGATTCCCGGTAAAAAAAGCTACCAGTAGCGCTTTAAGTGATGGTTACTGGTATTTAGTCCAAGGAACCGGCATTTATATTAGACCTACCGATGGTCAAAGCTATTCAGCCCATGAATACTATTTAGCTAATAATGGGATTATTTTTGGAATAACAAATTGTGCCTATTTAAAGTTTAAAGATCTTGCTTTTGAATACGGCAATACCGGCATTTATAATGGCCCCAGTGCGACATCTACCAGTTCCGGTATAGAAGTCGTAAATTGCTCGTTCCATAAAATGAATTCAGGCATACGCCTTAATAGCCCAAGTACAAGCTTGGAAAACCATGATATTACAGTTACAAATAATATATTTTCCGACATACGTTTCGCATTTATCTGTACTGGCTTGAATGGACCAGCCAGGCACTATAATCTTAACATTTCAGACAACATAATAAATGATGTATGTATTGATGGCGCATACGCGCTTTCCGATACAAGTCCTGACGTGGAAGCATTGAGCTTCCAAAATCTTCATGATAGTGTCATTAGTGGAAATATCATTAATCATGGGGTAAAAGAATCTGATAATATCACCAATATACAAAATGAAACACTAGCGGCAGGTGGCATTGTTATTTGGGTTCACCCTGATGCAATGATTAAAAACGTTCAAATAACTGACAATGTTATCAGCGATATAAGTCGAGCTATCGCATTCGGAGCCGGAATCGGATATTTTCTGGAAGACAATGTCATTAAGAGAAATATTATTGATAATTGCGAGATGGGATTAAGGTTTAACTCCAGTTCATATACCGGCTATGAAACGGAGGTTGATGCAAATGAATTATATGGAAATGATATAAATATATGTCTCTACTCAGGAGGACGCGGCTATTTGTTAACAAATAATATAAGCTTCTCCCCGGAATTATATCATGTACAGCTTTTTCAATACTGGCAGTTTACAGATTCTTCTTTTGATGACAATATCTATAGTCCTGATGGCGAACTGTGGCGTTATGAAGGTAATTCAACAACTTATAGTGACTTTGCTGCATGGCAAAATACTGGAATGGACGAGAATTCATTGATATTTGACGAAAGCAACATGATATTATGGTTAAAATCCGATTCAGGAACTCTAAATGGAGACGGGGATCTAGCAGAAGATGACGAAGGAGTGCAGACCTGGGAGGATCAAGCAGGGAATAATTGGGACTTTAGCTGTACTGCATCTACACGTCGTCCAACTTTATCTGATGCTTCAGCGCCCAATGGCACTGCAAAAGGATTATATTTTGATGGCAGTTATAACTGCATGAGGTTGGTGGGCAAGTCAGCAACCATAAAATCATTCTACATTGCATTTAAAAATTCCAATGAAATCAGCAATACATCCACACAGGAAGTTATTATTGACGCAGGATTGAATGAAGAATTGGTGTTAGGTAGCTCAACCTCACTGATTAGTGATGAATTATTTACTGTACACAGTAGAAATTCATCAAGTTTAAATTGTCGCTCCGCTTATGCCAGCACGACAGCAACTATTTCAAGTGCGTTTCATATATTAGCTGTAATATACAATCAAACAGCCAATGGGTTTGATATCTATTTAGATGGCACCATGGTGAAAAATGCCAGTTCCGGCACTGATAATACGCCGCTGTCTATCAATGATACCATGTATATTGGTGGTCGTGATCTAGCCGGTTCATATTTTAAAGGATATATATTTGAATGTATTGCATACGATTCAGCGCATGACCAGGATAAGATGGATGCAATAGTTAATTACATGACTACACGCTATAATAGATAATTTATCAAAAGCTGAAATCTGTAATTTATAGATGTGGCCACTAATCAGCTTGCATTCAAGAATGGACAGGTTTATTCCAGAGTGCCTCGAAATTGATTTTCTGAGTTGCATTCTTGGTTTTAATCTATGCAAGGTGATTGTTGGCCGAAGCAATAATAGCAGATTTCAGCTTGTTTTTAATAATGTTGAAGAATATATTGTACTCATTGCAAATGAATATATTTTTCTATAAAAATAAAGTAAACAAATAAAAGGTCGCAATATGCAAAAACTATTTATAACCGATCTCGACGGCACTGCGCTGGGCGGCGATTACGAACAATACGCTCGATTTCCAGATATTTTCAGTAAATTCCTGGATTCACTGGTCTCGCAGGAATGCAATTGGGGGATTAATACTACCTGGGATGTTGGCGGACAATGGGATCTGGTTAATATCAGCAGCGTCAAATCCAAACCAGAATATTTGATGGCTGAATTTGGTTTGCGAATGGCATCAACAAAGTCAATAAAACCTGAATTTATTCAACCTTATACCCGTAATATGGAAGAAAAACTAAAGGATATCCAGCATCGAAAACTCAACCCGATAGTTCATGAACTAACTGGCGAATTTGATACAGAACGACTTATATTTTATGGGCACTTACTTAGTTTTGAATTAGCAAAACATGAAAATATTAATAAATTTAAACAGTATGTAGAAAAGTTTTTTGATGATATAGAGTTAATTTGCCAAGTTAAAAATAATAAATTTTCTGTTCGCCCGGCATTTATGACCAAAGCTGCGCCACTTGTGGAAATAAAACAGCAAAAACAATTATCTCCTGAACAAATCATTGTTGCAGGCGATGAAGTTACAGATATGTCAATGATGCAACCTAAAATTGCGGCACATTATATTTGCCCAGCTAATGCCGCGCTGGAGGTGAAAAAACATGTCGCAAAGTATAATGGGGAAATAGGTGACTTGCCATACGGAGCAGGAGTTATTCAGGCATTTAACAGACTTTCAGAACGTCATAACTGGGGAATAAATTAATATTATGCATGGACCAATGCACATTCAAATAGCCGAATCCGCAGTAGACTGGTTGACTGGAGATTGCGCTAGTTTTTGGAATCCGTTCCGAAAAACAATTGCGAAAGCCTCAAATTATCCAGACTATTTTGTTGCCGGTGAAAGAAAAGCTGAAAAAAATGAACAAACAGATATTGCCTGGCGAGAATATACTATGATTCCAAATAGCGATACCTCGGTAGTTCATGCTATATTTGACCCAAAAAAAATTAGAGAAACATATCCAGCAGTAATTAATTATTGGTTCGAAAAGATTATTGAAAACATCAAATCTGGAGAAAAAGAAAAAGCGGCTAAATTTATCGGCAGCCTGTCTCATATTATTGGTGATACCGGTTCGGCCGCGCATACTTTTGATGAACGCCCACTAAAAAAACTCCTGCCGCAAGGAGATAAACGCTTTGTTATCCATTCGACTATAGAAAGAGTCATGGGAAAAATTGAAGTACAAAAATATAAAGCTAAAGTTTTGGGCAACAGTATTGAAGAATTAAGCTGGCGACTTATTGAAGAGCTTGAAATTCTTAAACAGAGCAATACGGCGGAAGTCATTCCGATTTTAAAGGCGATTGTGGATGGTGATAATGTCGCTGCCGAAGCTTGCGCATCACGTTCTCTAACCTCATGCGCAAAGCTGTTTGCGGATGTACTTTTTTCTAGCTGGAATATAACTTCTGGTGGGGGGTATAAAGCAGATAAAGAGCTTGAAATTCAAAATTTTATCCCACTTGTTGAACATTGCGATATGTTGTTCAATTATGGAGTTATGAAAGATCATATTCCGGGGAAAACAATTAACGATTCAGTAGCACTCAATCTAGGATATAAAGATGTTAGCGGAATATCTTTGTTAGCGAATATGGCTCCTTTTTTTAAAAGTATAAGAGAAACTTTTGTTGAGTATAGCATACCATGTAATGTTTTTAAATATTTTGAAATGGAAATAGGCTTGAATCATTACACGGTCAACGAAACCAAGGCTATTTTTAAAGTAAAATTAAACAGTAAAACAGTTTTTACTTCAGAGCCGTTGGGAAAAGATGATTTTGGCGTAAAGATAAAAATTGAACTCGGCGGTTCACAACGCATACAGCTGTATGTATGTGATGTCCGTCCCGCTCCATGCGATACAAAGTTTTTCTATCCTATATTTGCAAATCCAAAATTAACAGACAGATTTTAACAGATATTTCATTTGTAAACGAGAAAGAGTATAAGAATTATTATGAAAATAAAAGATAAACAAAAATGGTTTAATGATGCTCGTTTTGGCATGTTTATCCATTGGGGGATATATTCTATCCCTGCTCAAGGTGAATGGGTAAGATATTATAATGATATTTCTTCGGATGATTATGATAAATATATGAAACAATTCAATCCGGTAGATTTTAAGCCAGAAGAATGGGCTGAACTTGCCTGGCAGGCCGGAATGCGCTATGTGGTTTTTACCACCAAGCATCACGATGGCTTCTGCATGTTCGACTGCAAATATACTGATTTCAAAATCACTAACACTCCTTATGCAAAGGACATCACCGCTGAACTGGTGGCGGCATTTCGTGCGCGTGGATTAAAAATAGGTTTTTACCACAGCCTGGTGGATTGGCGCCATCCACATTTTATTCCAGATGCCGAACATCCTTTGTGGAAGCGTGGTGAACGCGATTTTTCTCAACGCAATTTGAAGATATATCAAAAATACCTTTACGATACCGTCGAACAACTGATGACTGATTACGGGGGAATAGATATTCTGTTTTTTGATTATACCTCAAAATATAAGGATTCCAGCGAATGGGCTCCTGCCGAATTATTGGAGATGATTTATCGTCTGCAACCTGGAATCATGGTCAATGACCGTCTCTCATACGAAAAAACTCCGAATTTCTACGGCGACTACTGCACCCCTGAAATATCACTGCCTAACCAGCAGCCTGTCGTTAACGGAAAACCGCGAAATTGGGAAACCTGCATGACCATGAATGAAAACTGGGGATACAATGCGGCCGATACGGAATTTAAAGACCCCATGACCATTATTCGCGCGTTAATCCATTGTTCCAGTATGAATGGGAATCTGCTACTTAATATCGGACCGGATGCATTGGGGGAAATTCCTGCGGAAAGTATCAACATCTTGGAAGAAGTAGGCGAGTGGATGAAAAAATACGATAAAACCATATACGGAAATCATTCCTCTGACTGGGTCGCTCCGATAGGATGTTACTACACTGCAACAGATGAAAAAACTCTTTTTCTGCACTTGATAAACCCGTTGATGGGGGATTTAATCCTCCCTCAACTGAATAACAAAGTGAAGAAAATAACAGTACTGGCAGATGGGACGGAAGTTCCATTAATCACATTCTGGGGAAGCGAGCTACTTAAGGAGGATGAACTGCGTATACGACCTCCAAAATATCTCTCAAAAGAGAAAATTGATGTATTAAAAATTGAACTGAAGTAGTGAGGGGCTTGAACTTATGACGTTAAAAAGGGTATATGATTGCGATACTTCGCCATATTGGTGCAGTGAAGAAGATTATAATAATAGTGAAAAAAAATTTGGTGAGTTTATTGATGGCGGTCGTGGCTACAGAATTTATGACCCGGAAACTCCCCGCCCATGGCTGAATTATCTTTCAAATGAAAAGTTCGGTTCAGTAATTTCCAATAAAGGCCTAGGTTTTTCATGGTACGGTTCAACTTTGTTTAGAATCACAAAATATGAACACCCCATAGACTATCTTCCGAGAGACTTTGCGGACGGCCGTGAAATCATCGTTAAAAACAAGGAAACCGGAGAGTCCCGGAACTTGCTGCTTGATGCCGATGATCTTTTATGCGTGCATCGTCCGGGCAAAACCATTTTGACGGCTTCGGTTTTCAATACCAAATTTGAATTGACATATTTTGTCCCGGGAAAAGATGCCTGCGAAGGATGCATATGCCGCCTGGTTTCCGCCGACACTCAATCTTTAGAGCTGACGTTTTCACAAACATGGAGTTTTGCAAGATTTGGAACTCACTCGGCCGAAGAAGGTATTCCATATATATCTACTCCGGGAACCGGCATGGATATCGAGAGCGCAAAGCAGTCAGTCAGCTGTAAAGTGCAAGACGAAAACTTGCCTTATGAGGTTATTTTCGGAACCTTTCAATCCCCGGATGCAACTGCGGCGGAGGTGATCACCCTCATTGAAAAGAAACCTGACGGCAGAACTTTCACCTTTCATAAATGTTGCTTGAAAGTTGACATTGATCTAAAAAATAGTGAAAAAATAATTGAGGTTATTGCGGGAGCTGAAATCAGCGAATTGGAATTCAATGAGTTACAACACAAGTATTCGATTTTAGGCAACGCAATATCAGAGCTGAAAAAAACAGATAAACAGTGGCAGCACCGAATTGATCGAATATCCTGTTCAATACCGGATGTAAATGTTCAGAACTTCCTGAACGTATGGTTGAAAAATCAACTTCATCTCACGTTTAATTTTGTCAGATCGGGCCATAAAGGTTATCGTGACACCCTTCAGGATGCCTGGGGAGCAATCCTGATAGAGCCGAAAAGAGCAAAAGAACGCCTTTATGAAATTTTATCTCATCAGAATACCGATGGCACCGCGCCGCGACAGTATTCATGTTTCAATGATGGCAAACATGACACCAGACGTTTTATGGATTCCCCCGTATGGATTGCCCGTACACTGATTGACCTGATAAAAGAAACAGGAGATTTTTCTATTCTTCAGCATAAACTTCCTTTTCTGGATTCTCATAAAAAAGAGTCGGTGGACGAACATGTATTCCGGGCGTTGAATTACCTGTACAAACACCGTGGTGCTCACAGAATCTGCCTGATTGGCGACGGTGACTGGAATGATGCCCTTGAAGGCATAAGTAAAGATGGCGACGCGGAATCCGTTTGGCTTACAGTTGCCCTCTACGACGCGATGAATTTAATGTCGGAACTTTACATTGCGGCAGGAATGAAGGAACGCGCGTCTATACTGGCAAACAGGGCGGAAGAAATAAAAAAAATCGTCAATGACGTTGCCTGGGACGGGGAGTGGTATGTTTATGGCTTCACCGGTTCCGGAAAACCGATAGGTTCAAAGGTAAATAATGAAGGCAAAATACATCTGAATGTACAGGCATGGGCAGTTTTTTCTGGAATTTCGGATGCGGAGCGCGCGAATATTACAATGATATCCGTGGAAAAATATTTAAATAAGCCTTTAGGTCCGGTTTTGATGCACCCCCCTTATGTCAATAATGCAAAAGAAGTTGGCAGAATCGCGAACCTGGAGCCCGGGACGTTTGAAAACGCTTCCATTTATCAGCATGCGGTAACTTTTTATATATTCGCTTTACTCGCGAAAAATTTTAATGCTAAAGAAAAAGCTTTTACAACCTTTAAAAATTTATTGCCGACCAATCCGGATAATTTTGATTGCCGCAGGACTTCAGAACCGTACTGCACCGGTAATTACTACTGTGGCTCCGGGCATCCCAGGTTCGGGCAAAACTTCTTTACCTGGTTCACCGGCAACGCGTCCTGGCTGCTACATGCCGGCTTTGATGAAATTCTGGGAGTAAAAGCAGATTTCAATGGTTTGAAAATATCTCCGAACATACCGGAACACTGGACAGGTTTTTCCGTCAAACGAAGATTCAGAGATTGCGATTACTATATTGAATTTATAAAGTCGTCAGACTCTTCCAATCCCCGCCTGTGCGTTGATGGGAAGAACATAGACGGAAATATAGTACCCGTTTCAAAAAAGAACGCCTGTAAGATAAAAGTAACATATTAGAATAGTAATAAACATCAAAAAAAGGAATACCTATGTTTCCAAAATTATTTGTAACAGATTTAGATGGCACTGCCTTGGACGGTGGTTACCAGCCTTACGCAAGATTCCCTGATCCTTTCAGTGAATTTCTTGATTATCTGCATGATAATGGTTGTCAATGGGCAATCAACACAACTTGGGATGTTGGAGGACAATGGGATATTGTTGAGCTGAGCAGTGTAAAAAGTAAACCAGTATTTTTTTATGGCTGAATTCGGGCTCAGGCTTGCAACATATACCGCTAAGTCTTTGTAATTAAATAAACGCTATCTTTTGGGTTTTATTGTGTAATTCCAATCATTACCGTGAAAGGCATGGCGAATTATGTTAATCTTACTCAA
>VAOY01027576.1_pt1 | contig 17566 bp, 26 predicted proteins | sample 3393881 | NCBI WGS metagenome assembly VAOY01 (sample SAMN08290430, study PRJNA428436) | hydrothermal vent metagenome | isolation source: Deep-sea hydrothermal vent chimney | place: Indian Ocean: Southwest Indian Ridge
AAAGTAGGGTTGGGATATACCGATTTGATGCCTGTTCGAGGTCTAGCACAAGATACACCGATGACTCAGGAAGCCCACGAATTTAGTCGTGGGTAGTTCACCTTTTGTAACTGTACATACTCTCTCAGCAAGTGTAATGGCATCCTGAAAATCGTGAGTAACAAGGATTGTTGGTATTGATATTTTATTGAGGATGGTTTTAACCTCGTCTCTTATTTTTCTCTTTGATTCTGGGTCCTGGGAAGAGAAGGGTTCATCTAATAGAAGAAGCTCTGGTTTGGCCACCAGCGCTCTGGCTAAAGCTACACGTTGCTGCTGTCCACCTGAAATCTCACCTGGTAAATAAGAACTGAAATCTTCAAGTTTGAAGGTTTGCATCATATTATTGACTTCCTTTTTTATCTTAACTGTAGGGTAGCCTTTCACCTTTAATCCAAAGGCTATATTTTCGTATACACTTATATGGGGGAAGAGTGCAAGTTCCTGGAATACATAGCTTATATTACGTCTCTGAGGTGGGAGGTTTATATTCGATTTCGAGTTGAAAATTACAGTGTTATCTAAGTTGATATAACCTTCATCCGGTGTAATAAGGCCAGCAATCGCCTTTAATGTGGTTGTTTTGCCAAACCCATTTTCTCCCAGAATTGCAAGAATTCCATTTTGCATTTTGAGCCTGATTTTTAGCTCAAACTTCGGGAGATGTTTAAATATATGCATATCAAGCATTTGAATCACTCCTTTTGCTACTTCTTTTGCTGATTGCTTCGAATGCAATTAGAATCACTAAAGATAGTATGATTAACAAAGCTGCAACTACCATGGCTTTGTTGAAACTCACCTGCAGAGCAGAATATACAGCCAGTGGCATTGTCTGCGTCCTGCCCACAAAATTCCCTGCAAACATTATGGTTGCACCAAATTCACCCATTGCACGAGACCAGCTCATAACAGCTCCTGCTAAAGTGGCATTTCTTGCCAGTGGAAAAGAAATCTTCAAAAAAGTGTAAAGTTCGGAAGCACCCAGTGTAAAGGCAGCTCCTTCAAGGTTTCTGTTTACACTTGCATAGCCAGCACGTACAGGGTTGACATATAGAGGTAGTGCTACAAAGGTCTGGGCAATAACCACAGCAGCGGTGGTGAAAGGTAGAGTTATGCCAAACTCTGCAAGATACCTGCCCAGAAGACCAGTTCTGCCGAAGGCGGCGAGAAGAGCAATACCAGCCACAGCAGGCGGAAGAACCATTTCCAGGCCAAGGAAAAGGTCAAGTACTCTGGAAAAGGCAGAATTGGTTCTTGCAAGATAGTAGGCCAAAGGGGTGCCGAGTATAAAAATTATCAGTGTTGATAGAGTGGCAGTTATCAGGCTGAGTTTAATTGCAGCCACAGTGTCATGGCTTAGCAGTAGCGCTGGTGGTGCATGGAAGGCATTTATGAGCACTGAAATAATAGGAAAGAAAATGAAGGCTGCCACTATCACGCCGGCAAGGGTGCATATTGCTGCAAATAGCTTCATTTTTCGGCCTCAAATCCATATTTCTTCAATATCTTTCTTCCTTCAGGAGATAGAATAAAGTTGATAAACTTCCTGGCATCTTCCTGATTTTTAGAGCCTGTGAGTATACCAATATAGTATTTCGGGGAAACTCCACCGCCATTTTCTGGAAGCTCTATTACCTTAACTTTGCCATTTGCAGTTAGAGCATCTGAAGAATATACGAAGCCTGCGTCTGCCTCATCCATAACAACTTTTGTCAGGACACCTTTGACATCAATACCCTCAGACACCACATGGGAAAGAACCTGGTTTGCAAAGCCATTACCATATATTGAGTCCAGATTTAAAAGTGCCTTTCTTGTATATATCCCAACAGGTACACCTCTGTTGGCAATCACAAGCTTTACATTTCTGCGCAGGTCAGCAACGCTTGCTATGTTGGCAGGATTTGCTTTAGGTACTACAAGCACAAGCTTGTTTCTTGTAAAGGCAATACTCTTATTCACATAACCTCGCTTTATTAAGTCGGTCATATACTTTTCGTTGGCTGAAGCATACACATCTGCATAGGCACCATGTTCTATGTCAATAGCAAGTGTATTTGACCCTGCGAAGTCTGGCTCCACTTTTATATGGTACTTTGCTTCAAAATCATGGGAAAGCTCCTGAAATGCTTCAGTAAGGCTTGCAGCAGCAAGGACAGTTATGCTGTCCTCTTTGTTATTAGTTGTGCATCCTGAAGTGAGAAGTGGAATAGTAAGTAAGGTTAATATAATAAGTGCTTTCATGATATGGCTGATATAACTCCCCCGGTGAACTATTCTGCCAGAGTTCCATGCTTTTTCAGTATTAATCCTTGTTTTCATCTCTGTTCCTCCTGTATTTTCACAAAAATTTAAATACATTCTCCAAATAAAAATCTTCCGATAGAATTTAACGTATATGTTAACAAAACGGCGAGACATTTTATTTATGTGAATACTTATGTATACATAAAGTTATCCTGCCACTTTATATTCCAGTTTCTGCTTTCCTTAAAGTATCCAGCACTGTATGATGTATTTATCAATTTCAGCTTTTCCATAAAATGCCACCTGTCTCATTTGTTTATTCTATTCAGAAACGATTTTTCCAGCTTTTTGTAATTAATTTTATGAAATGAGATATATATAAAAGTAGTTGAGAAAAACACTCAAATTTTATTTTATTATATGATTTAATACAATATTTTATACAAATTTATTATTTTATATTTAATTTTCTTAATATTGTGTACATTATCATAAAATTTCCTAAATTTACTCAAATAGGTTTATATTTGGTATAAGGGGATAACAAAAATCCTGGCGATAAAAAAGACAGACTATCTCTGTTGTATAGGTAGTGGATTAAAAACAGGAGAATATTTTGTTTCATTTAAATATTTAGTGTCATTCTACCACAACCCTGCCTGTTCTGAGTATTGTGATTGTAAATTCTTCAACAATTTCTCTGCCTCTGAGTTTCCTCCACATTTTTTCCCTTATCATATCGGTAAGCTGGATAGCATTATATTCGACAATTATACCAGCCTTATCTGCATTATCAAAAACAAGCTTTGGAATATCAAAGAGGTCTGTGCCTTTTCCTATTTTTACAATTATCGGTGCTATCATCTCAAAGATTCTTATTGTATTCATTGCTTTTTCAAGATTATGTCTTGCCCTTTTTTCAGTTATGCTTATATTGGAACGGGAAATATTCATTATTTTTGCAATTTCATTCTGGATATATCCTTCAGAACGAAGCTGAAGCACCTGTATTTGCGAAGGTGTAAGAAACGATTTCTTGGTTAGGTCTTCCAGAGTATGGCCTTCGAGAATATCTATTGTTGGTCTTATTACAAAACTTCTCTTTTTTCTATTTCTTTTTACCATAATCCAGCCTCTCTGTCAAATAATAGTGGCAGCATAACTGCATCCATCATACTCCAATTTAATTAAACAATATATATTACATATATGCGCATTTCCAAAAATAACTGAAAAATCATCCCTCAATCAACCGCTTATAATTGAAAGGTTGGAGGTGAAATGTCCTAAAAAAAGATTGGGAACATTCCACCTATTCTTTAATCTAGATATACCGAATGTAAACATTATTATAAATTTTACAACAATCTTCGCATGTGTATGTCAACAATTCTGTTAACATGTCCGGAAAGATTAAATATCTGATACTACATAAGATTATAAAGTTAACAGTCAGGTATACTTTTCAATGTGATAGCTCCAGAGAGTTAGCTGTAGATGCTAATTTTTGCCAGTGGTTGGGAGGCATAACTATTATGTGAAGGATTCATATCCTCTTCCGGGTAGCTCAACCTCTCCACCGTCTTCAGTTATAAGTTTTCTTCCAGCACCCGCAATATAACCTATATGCGTGATTTCAACACTCTCGCCAAGGGCTTTCCTCAACGGCTCAAAATCCCCCTTATCTATTGTAAAAAGAAGTTCAAAATCTCCGCCTTTATGAAATATAATCTCTCTTTCTGGTATATCCACAAGATGACTTACCTTCTTCACCCCCCTGCTTCTAGGAATTTTTTTTTCAAAAACTTCAAATCCAGAGTTGCTTTTCTCTGCTATTTCACAGAGGCTGAAGGCAAGGCCGTCGCTTATATCCATACAGCATTTTGAATACTCTGCTATAATATTACCTTCCCTGACCCTTGCTATTGGCTCGAATGCTGCCTTTAAGAGATACTCTTTTTCGGGAATATCAAGCTTATTAACAAGGCAGTAAAAGCCAGCGGCAGCCTCCCCTATTTTCCCGGTTACACATATTAAATCTCCTATTCTGGCTGAATCCCTTCTCATCACTCTATCTGCTTCTCCAAGAGCTGTAACAACGACTGTAAGTTCACTATGTGCCTTTGTATCCCCTCCAATCACACATGTATTATGATATCTGCAGGCTTCTTCAATACCTGAGGCAAATTCTCTCAGGTCTTCTACTCTCATATCTTCCCTTAAGCCAAGAGAGAGCAGGATGCCTGATGGCAGGGCACCCATTGATGCAATATCGCTGAGGGAGGCATTTACAGAATACCAGCCCACCTGCCATGGAGACATTTCACGCGGGACATGGGTTTTTTCTCTGACCATGTCGCTGCTCGCCACAATAAGTCTTTTATTTACTTTCAGAACTGCTGCATCGTCTCCTATACCGGTATCGACATTGCTGCAGGGGTTAAAATACTCTTCCAGAATATTTATTATTTTCCTTTCTCCTACCCGAAAAAGCTTCATAACATAAAATTCCTCCTTTTAAAATTAAAATTTTGGGTGTGGTCACATCACGATATATTATAATTTCCTTTTATCTTTTTAGCCAAGTTTCCAGGCCTCGTCTCGAACAAGTTTTCTATATTTTGAATGTATTTCAAGCAGGTCATCAGGGCTGCTTTTTCCGATTACAGCATATTTCCGGTTATTTTTAAACCCGGCAATTTCAACTGCTTTACTCTTGCTCCCTTCAGAGAAGGCATTGAATAAAGGTTTGAGTGAGTAAAGACTCTCAGAGGCAACGGCAATATCACCATAGGGGAGTGAATAAGAATTACCATTGAAAACTATGGCTAAACCACCTTTCCGCTTAACCTCCCTGAGCATTTTATAATCTGTTATACTATCTCCGGTGGCAACAGAAGATTTGATTTCTCCGCCATCTCTTTTTAAAAACTCCCTGAGAGTTGTAGCCTTTCTTGTTCCCCCCATAACTTCAATTTCATTGAAAGCCTTCCCTAACTCTGTCTTTTGAAATTCTTTGAAGAAAAAACTATCAAGAAGCTCCTTAATAGTATCATCACCAGCCTTTTTGGGAAGTTCAAGAATCCTGTCTTCAACTTCAGCCACAAGCTCTATACCTTCAAGTCCTCTGAATTCCTCAAGGTCAAGCTCTGTACATGCCACATTTTCAGGCTTTACTTCAAGCTTTTCTGCTATATTCATAGCATGCTGTATATAGCTTGTTGAAATTATATAGACATTCCAGCTCTCGGCTTTTAGCTCTGAGATAAGCCTCCTTGCTCCCTCCACAATCTTCGCCTTCTCAGACACACTTTTAATGTCATTATTGGTTATTTTATGATAAACTAGGAATGGCACTATAAGTTTCAGAGTATCGCCCGGTTCGTAGCCTGCTCTGCTCTCGAGAGTCAGTATGTCGTCATACCTTGAAATTATCTCAAAAATTTCATATCCATTTCTGATTAGGCCTGAAACCTCATAGGCATTATCCTGTGGTGAAAGAGGACCTTCAAGGTCAAAGAAAGCCTGCATAATTAACCTCCGGTTATCTTGATGTCTGTCTTAACAATCACAGGAATTTTCCAAAGTCTGAAGTATTAGTATCCTCCCAGACCTGAGTCAGAACCTGCAATAAAGAACTGAAGATATTTCATGCCAAGGTTTGGGTATAACTCAAAGGCAAAATCTCTGTAGGTGGATACATGTTTATTCAGAAAGTCGACAATTCTCACTGCCCTTCTGACCTCAACATCTGTTACCATGCTGGTTGTTTTGAAGGCATCAAGCCTTGCTATATAATCTACCATACCGGCCACTCCAAGACTCCAGAAATAGGTTGAGATAAAATCCCATGGTTTTGTTAAACTTTCTCTGAGATTCTGAATAAGGTAGTACTTCATAAGTTCTGAAGCTTTCAGGCTTAAGGGCTGTGTGAATATGTCATGAAGATTGTCATTAAAATTCACCTTTTCTTCTCCTCCAATCTTTATGCCAAGTTTCTTCACAGCATATTCAGGGTTTATCTCAAACTCAAATATACTGTTGAGAATGGATGAAAAGCCAATAAAGTCCATATCGATAGGTGTACCTGTTCTTGTCTGCTCTATAAATTCCTCTGCATCGTAGTTCTGTAGAAAATCTTCAATAGAACTTAAATCTCCTGTGGTTACCAGTGGTTTTGAACCGAGTTCTGACCCGATTTTCCTTACCAGTCCTGTCAGGAGTAAAATGCTCTTATATATACTGATATTCTCTTTTATAAGCGCATCAGAAATAATAGAATAGAGTTTTTCCAGAGCTTCCCACTCTATTTTTTGTCTGCTTGGATTGTGAAAGTAAACCACCTCATCCTGAGAGTATAGAGGCGGGCTCTCTGCTTGGAGAAATTCTTTAAGGAGAAGTTTTTTATCAATAATCTCCCCCTTTTCGAGAGATATACCAGGACATGCCCATTTCACATCCACAACAATATTTTTATTCCTGAGCATAACAGCAGAAAATGGATATTTTCTGCATGTTGAGAATTTATTAAATTTTCCTGATTTTTTATGAAGACTGCAGAACTTTCCTTCTAGAAAAGGGCATGGATGCTTCAAAAAATTGCCATTTTCACGTATTTCATAAAATTTGCTGTATCCCATTGCTTCAAACTTTTTAATTTCATCTTCATAAATTCTGATGTCTTCAAAAAGTGTGCAGCATCCACTGCATTCTTCAATATTGCAGAGATATCTGACTCCTTCCGGAAAGGTAGTGTGAATCTGCATGGTACCTCTGGGAAGGTTAACGGTTATAAAAAAAGTTAGTTACTCACTTTTTTTGTAACATTCTATCAAACAAATTTTATATATGTGGAATTCTAAGTATATATATTAAAATTCTAAGTATATATTAATAAAGTTGAGTGAGGGAGCTTAATGAAGAGGTTCAGAAACTCTCATACTAAAGTTAAGACGATTTTAAGCGTTTTTGAAGGGTGTGAAAAGCTTACAATAAAGGATATTATAACCCGGTTGGAGGACAGAGGATATACAATAAAAAAGAATCATCTTAGAATGTTTATTTACTATAATATGCTGTTCAAATATTTGAAGAAGGAAAGCATAAGGGGAGTATGCTACTATTGCCTTATAACCTGACTTTTTATGTGAGGGAAATTTCATAAAGTTTGAGTACGTGAATGAAGAGTCTAACCCTGACATTAGGTAAATTGATAAATGATGATGTCAGAGAGTTGTGGCACTGCCATGCTCGAAGTATTGTCTTGCCGGAGGTGCAAAGATGAGAAAGAGCAGTAAAAATGTGGTTATATTGGGTATAATAGAGGATATAATAAAGCGGTCTCATAAAAATAATTCAAAAATGTGGAGGGAGATGGCGAGAAGGCTTTCACGCTCGGCTTCCAGGTCCGCAGAGGTTAATATAAGCAGAATAGCACGGTATACATCTGAAAGTGAGGTTGTAGCTGTGCCAGGTAAGGTTCTTAGTTCCGGTGTAATAAATCACAAAGTTACTGTGGCTGCTTATGCTTTTTCGAAAAAGGCAAGAGAGAAGATTATGAATTCAGGCGGAGAGTGTTTGAGTCTCACCGAACTGGCTGACAGAATCCCAGAGGGTAAAGGTATAAGGATAATGGAGTGATTCTCATGAAGATATTCGATGCGTCAGGGGTTGTTCTTGGAAGGCTTGCAAGTAATGTGGCTAAAGCTATCCTTAGTAATGAGGATGTGATTGTTGTTAATGCTGAAGAAGCTATAATAACGGGCAATAAGAAAAATATCCTTGAAAAATATATGCACAGGATAAACAGGAGAAGTCTTGTGAATCCGGCAAGACATGGTCCCTTTTTCCCGAAACGCCCAGATAGAATAATTAAAAGGACTGTCAGAGGTATGGTACCATACAAGCAGGAAAAGGGTAGAAAAGCTTATAAGAGACTTAAAGTTTATGTAGGCATTCCTGAAGAGTATTCTGATACAGCAAAGATTGTACTGGAAGATTCAACATATAAGAAGCTTAGTGTTCCGAAATATATTAAGCTGGGAGAACTGAGCAGACTTTTAGGTGCTCGATTCTGAGGTGATATTGATGGTTTTAATTCAGAAAAGTGGGAAAAGAAAGACTTCTATTGCAAAAGCTACCCTCAAGGAGGGCAAGGGGAAGATAAGAATCAATAGTATTCCTGTAGAACTTTATCAACCAGAGCTGGCAAAAATGAAGATTATGGAAGTTCTCGAGCTTGCAGGAGATTCAAGATATCAGGTGGATATAAATCTCAAAGTTAGTGGTGGAGGTTTCATGGGTCAGGCAGAAGCTGCGAAAACTGCAATCGGCAGGGCCCTTGTAGAGTACAACACAAAACTCAAAGAAATCTTTATGAGCTATGACAAGACTATACTCAAGGGCGACTCCAGAAGAGTTGAGACAAAGAAGTACGGTGGGCCTGGTGCAAGAGCCAAGGTTCAGAAATCTTACAGGTGATATTTATGATAATACCTGTGAGATGTTTTTCCTGTGGTGCTGTGATAGGCAATAAGTATGAAGAGTTTACAGAGAAGCTCAGACAGGGAAAGGATGCAAAAGAAGCTTTTGATGAGATTGGAGTGACAAGATACTGTTGCAGGAGAATGATGTTGAGCCACAGGGATTTCATAGATGAGGTAATAAAACTACAGGAAAAAGGGGCCGTAGGGTAGCCTGGACCATCCTACCAGCTCGGGGTGCTGGTGACCTGAGTTCAAATCTCAGCGGCCCCATTTCTGGAGAGCTCTTCGGGGCTCTCCTTTAAAATCATTAAAATATAAAATTTGGAGGTAATGAGTTGAAGCTTACAAGATATGAAAGAGCTCGCATTATAGGTGCAAGAGCACTCCAGATTTCAATGGGGGCGCCCCCTATGATAAAAGTGTCAAAGAATTCAGTTGACCCCATAATAATAGCTATAAAGGAGCTTGAGGACGGGATAATACCTATGACTGTAAAGAGAAGCATGCCTGAAAAAAAGCTAATGGGTGAAGTACAATGAATCCAGATCTTATTGAAGATGTTGTTGCCAGAAAAATTCTTGATTCCAGAGGCAATTTCACAATTGAAGTTGACATTTATACGAGGCTGGGGCTTGGCAGAGTGGCAGCGCCAAGTGGTGCAAGCACAGGCAAACATGAAGTTGTTGCCTTTCCTGATGGAGGGGTTGACAGGGCCATTATTGAAGTTGAAGAAACAATAGCACCTGAACTCAGAGGTATGGATGCTTCGAATCAGTATGAGGTTGACTATATTCTCAGCGAGCTTGACGGCACTGGAAACTTCTCAAATATAGGTGGAAATGCTGCTGTTGCTGTGTCTCTTGCCACTGCAAAGGCTGCTGCAGCCAGTTATGGTTTACCCCTTTATCAGTTTCTTGGTGGGAGTCTTTCAAGTGAACTGCCCTATCCTATTGGTAATGTAATTGGCGGTGGTGTCCATGCCCAGAAGGCTACTGATATTCAGGAATTTCTTGTTATACCTGTAGGTGCCAGAGATATTACCGAAGCAGTTGCCACCAATGCTCTGGTACACAGGAAGATTAAAGAATACATAGCAAAAAAATACAACTCCAATCTTGGTAAGGGTGATGAAAGTGCATGGGCACCTGACCTTGGTGATAGAGAGGCTCTTGATATTCTTGTAGATGTCTGTGATAATGTTAAAAGTGAAACCGGCGTTGGAGTTCGTATAGGTATAGATGTTGCAGCCAGTGAACTATACAGTGAAAAGAAGAAAGTTTATATTTATAAGCGAGAAGGTAAGGAAAGAAGTACAGAGGAGCAGATTGATTATATTGTAGACATTGTGGGAGAATATAATCTCTTCTTTGTGGAAGACCCTCTTGATGAGGAAGATTTTGAAGCCTTTGGAAAGCTTACCTCTCGGGTTGACTGTATAGTTTGCGGTGATGATTTATATGTTACAAATGTTGATAGAATTGAGAGGGGCATAGAACTCAATTCAACTAATGCAGTTCTTATAAAGCCCAATCAATGCGGTACACTTTCTGGAACTTATAAAGCTGTTAACCTTGCCAAAAAGGAGAAGATGACACCTGTGATTTCCCATCGCTCTGGTGAGACTACAGATGATACTATAGCTCACCTTGCTGTAGCCTTTGGAATACCAATAATTAAGGCAGGCACAGTGGGTGGCGAAAGAATTGCAAAATTGAATGAACTTATCAGGATTTCAGAAGAATTAGGTGGAAGAGCCAGAATGGCAGTATTACCTAAATTATAAGGAGGAATGGAATGGAAACAAAGCTTACCAACCTTGATAACTATCTTGCTGCAGGAATCCATATAGGTACCCAGCAGAAGACTGCAGATATGAAGAATTATATATATAAAGTCAGACCTGATGGTCTTTATGTTCTTGATGTTAAAGCTACTGATGAGAGAATTTTTTTGGTGGCAAAGTTTCTTGCCAGATTCAACCCAGAAAAAATTCTTGTTGTATCAAGAAGGCAGTATGGTCAGAAGCCTATAGAAAAGTTTGCTAAATTAGTAGGATGCATGCATGTTTCAGGAAGATTCATACCTGGGACGCTTACAAATCCAAATTTTGAAGACTTCATAGAACCTGAAGTGCTTGTTGCAACTGACCCCAGGAGTGATGAGCAGGCTCTTAAAGAAGCAGCTGATATAGGTATTCCTGTTGTTTCTCTGTGTGATACCGATAATTCTGCCTCGGGTGTTGACATTATAATCCCCACCAACAATAAAGGTAAGAAAGCCTTAAATATAATTTACTGGATTCTTGCCAGAGAAATTTTTAAGGCAAGAGGAAAGGATGTTGAGAAATTTATTCCGCTAGAAGAATTTGCAGAGGATTAACTCCTTCTCTTTCTTTAAAAAGTGTTAATTTTTGTCAGATTTATTTTAGAATCACATCTACCTTTACTCTATCCACATTTTCAATCTTTTTAATTCTCTTCTCTGCAAGTGCTGCAAGGAAGAAGGGATAGGGACAGAGGCAGTTTTCGGGAGGTCTCAGTGTGACATAAACACTATTCCCATCTATATTCACAGTCTCCACCATATCAAGCTCAACTATACTTTTAGAATGTATTATACTTATTACCTTGCTGAGAGCCTCTTCGACTTCATTATTATTAATCAATTCTGCCACCCAGAGCCTCTTTAATATGCCTGAGAACCCATTTCTGTTTTTCTTCATCAACTGTGGCAACACAGTTTTCAGGCACTATCACCTTGAAGCCTCTCATGGCAGCATCAGCTGCGGTGTGAAGAACACATATATCTGTGAGCACTCCTGTAATCATAAGAGTATCCACATTAAGACCTCTGAGGGTTTTTTCTAAATCTGTGTTGTAAAAAGCAGAAAACCTCTTTTTAGTCACAACTATATCATACTCTCTTCTATCAAGCTCATCAATAATTTCTGCTCCTTCGGTGCCTTCAACAGCATGCCTTCCCCACACATCAAACTCCTCGTCCATCTCATCGTGGGAATCGCATATGAAAATTACGGGTTCATTTTTTCCTCTAAATTCTAAGATTTTCTTATTTATTGGATTTATTAGCTTTTTTGCCCCATTAACGGGAATGGCACCATCTTTGTAAATAAAATCCTTGAGCATATCAATGACAAGAAGAGCACGCATAGTTTTATTATATCCAAAGAATAATAAAAAGATTGTGATACTATGGAAGATGTGATTATTATTGAAAGGTTGCTGTCGTATCTCAGAGATGACCTGGGTTATGGGGATATTACGACAGATAGCATTATAGGGGAAAATGATGCTGAAGCTGTGATTCTGGCAAAAGAAGCTGGTGTTCTTGCAGGTATGGAGGAAGCATTATTGCTTCTTGAGCACGTTGGCCTTGGCTTCAGCCAGAAGAAAGAAGATGGAGAAGTCTTTGAAAAGGGAGAGGTTTTACTTGAAATCTCGGGCAGGGCTAAAGCCATACTCAATATTGAGAGAGTTCTTCTGAATATTCTTATGAAAATGAGTGGAATAGCAACAACAACAAAAAGAGCTATGGAAATAGCAGATAAGTATGGGGTAAGGGTTGCATGTACAAGGAAGACCACACCTGGCTTTGGTTACTTTGAGAAGAAGGCTGTAAAACTTGGCGGGGGTTTGACCCACAGATTTCATCTTGATGATTTGATTCTTATAAAGGACAACCATCTAGCTCTTGTAGAGCTTGAAGATGCTATAGCCAGAGCAAAAGAAAACTTTACAAAGAAAGTTGAGGTTGAGGTGGCATCAGCCGAAGAAGCTGTTAAGGCCTGTAATGCCGGTGCAGACATAGTTATGCTGGATAACTTTACTCCAGAGCAGGTAGAACATGCGCTTCTTCTGATAAATCAGTCTGGTTATGATGTGACAGTGGAGGTTTCAGGGGGAGTAACAATTGAAAATCTTAATAGCTATGCCAGGCTTAAACCTGATATTATCTCCCTGAGTTATATAACAACGGCAGCCAGATGGATAGATATGAGTCTTAAGCTAGGAAAGCTTCAGAGCCTTCAGGGCGGCATTCCTCATAACTGAAATATCAGGCTCAACTCCAAGCCATAGCCTTTCAGCCTCAGCAGCCTGCTGTATCAGCATTCCAAGCCCATCTACAGTTCTGCATCCTGCTTTTTTTGCCTCTTTAAGAAGTCTGGTTTCAAGAGGGGTGTAAACTATGTCCATAACAGCAAGCTCTGAATGGAGCTTTTCTCTGGTTAGAAGAGTTTCTTCTGTTTCTGGACTCATGCCAACAGGCGTGCTATTGATGAGAATATTACTATCTTTGATGATATTCTCAACGTCTGTTATACTGCAGGATTGAGCAGGAATACCCAGCTTTTTTATATCCTCTGCAAGAATTCCTGCTTTCTTAACATTTCTTCCTGCTATAGTTATACTTTCAATATTGCCTTTCATCGCCAGGGTGATTGCAATAGCTCTTGCTGCCCCTCCATAGCCCAGAATTATCACCCTGCTATTCTCAACTTCAATTCCAGCATCTCTCAGGGCGAGAAGAGCACCTGTGCCATCGGTATTGTGACCTGTAACCCTGCTATTTTTGAATACAATTGTATTTACTGCGCCTATTACTCTGGCTTCAGGAGAAATTTCCTCTAGATATCTCATAATCTCAATCTTGTGAGGAATGGTTACATTCACTCCGGAGTAGCCCAGTGCCTTGAAGCCTTCGATAGCCTCCCTGAGATATAATCTTTCAACTCTGTATGCAACATATATACAGTTAAGCTTAAGCTCTGAAAAGCTGGAGTTGTGGATTTCTGGTGACATGCTGTGCTCAATGGGAGAACCTATAACTGCAAATACCCTTGTTTTTGAATTTACATTACACATTTCACTTCATCAGTTCAATAATTTCTTTCAATTTTTTAACTTCAATCTGTCCTGGTGCTGTCTCTCTGTTTACATATCCATAGGTGGCAATTGAACCAAGTAAAGGTGCTGCAACTCTTGAAATCCTTCCATCTCTACCCAGAGAAATCCCAATAACCGGAATATTTATTCTTTCCTTAGCTTCCTGCAGCATATTCAATAATACAAGGACATCCTTTTCTGAATTAGCCTTTACTGCAACTTTTGCTATAGTTGCTCCTTCGCTTTCTTCTTCCTCGAGAATGCTAAGAAGTGTTTCAATCTCAGGTGTTGAGTTGAAGTCATGGTATGAAATTATAATGTCCACCCTGTTCTTCCTTGCCTCTTTAACAATTTCATCTCGCATGTCTGACTGCATTCTTAGCTCTATATCTATGCTGTCAACAAGTTTCATTGATTCCATTAGAACTCTTGCCCTTTCGCTTTCACTACCTGCGAAAACTCCACCCTCTTTTTCATTTCTTACAGTTAAAAGCACTGGAAGTTCACTCTGGGCCCTGACGTTATTAAGGAGCCTCCTGGTCTCGGGCAGATATTCTCTTGGGCTATTTACTTTCAGGCCGTCAGCTCTTATTTCGATAAAATCTGCCCCTTCTACATGTCTCACGCTTCTCAAGAACTCTTCAACACTGTGCTCTATTATGCTTGCACATACTGCCGGAACTTTGCTGATTAGCTTCATATTAATCAATCTGAAGTTTATCAACTGGCAATATAAAGTTATGCCAGAAATCAGCTATTTCAATCTCTTTTAATATGCTAACTTTTTGACTTTGGTGGAGGCATATTCATGGTCAGAGTTAAAATATGTGGAAACACAAATCTTGAAGATATAGAACTGGCTGCGCAACTTGGTGCAGATTATGTTGGAGTTATAGTTGACGTACCTGTGGATACGCCGAGGAATGTTGACTCTGAAAAAGCTGCTACAATCTTTGAAGAGCTCCCCTTCACCACTGTTGGTGTGGCTGTTATAATGCCGCAGAGTATCAAAGAAGCTCTGGACCTGTACATTACACTGCGTCCTGAGTTTTTACAGATTCATAATAATGTCGAGCCAAAGTTTATTCATGAGATAAAAATAAGTGTTCCCTGCAATATTATAAAAACCATACATGTAGAAGATGAACACAGCATAAAAGAGGCAAAAAGGCATCAACGCTGGGCAGATGCCATCCTCCTTGACACACCTTCGAAAACTGGAGGTGGGTCCGGAAAGACTCTGGACTGGGATATTGCCAGGGAGATTGTAGTTGCTCTTGATAAACCTGTAATTCTCGCAGGTGGTCTTACCCCGAATAACGTTGCAGAAGCCATAGAAGCTGTAAACCCATTTGCTGTTGATGTTTCATCAGGTGTGGAGTCACGGTCTGGTAGGAAGGACCCTGAGAAGCTTGAGAAATTTATAAAAATAGCCAGGAGTTTATAGTTTTCAGAAACTTACTTCTACTTAAGTCTCGTTTCTGCATTGCTCCTCTTGTTATATTGCCCCAAGAACTCCTCCTTATGTTACGAAAACCTGAGGTCATGAACACAAAAAAATGTTCAGAATAAGGCATAAGCATAGCCGGGAAGTATTCTCTATTTGAGGATTCAATATGAGATATCTTTTCATGGTTGTTTCCAAGGGGGTGGAATATATGGTTAAGAATAATAAAAAAATACTATGGGCAGCAGTAATATGCTCTATTATTTTTGTAATAATATTCCATTATGCTATGCTATCAACAACACATATCTCAAATTTATCAGTACATTTTTCAAATCATTCTAAAATAATACCACCTTTATCATTCTCGCATGGTTCTAATCCCAATATGTTTCCTCTGTTTGGATAGTAGATGAATCAGGTTAAGCCTTCTTCAACCTGTCTTTAACTCCTTTCAGAAGCGTACCTATAATCTTGCCTAAAGGATGTTCCAGTGGAGCAAGGCCATACATTTCTCTAATTGAAGCTATGCCACGCATTGGCATGGAGTAGCCAGTATCAAGAATGTTCTTTATACTCATTTCAAAGTTCTCTGGCAATTGTTTGTTTTTTCTGGCTTCCATCATTAAACTGTAGATATCAATACCTGCAGGGCATACTTCCATACATCTCCAGCAGGAAGCGCAGAGAAAGCTATCTTTCCGCTCAAGAACAGAAAATTTAACCTCGTGCCTGAGCTTCTCAACTATACACACTTCTTTACACTTTCCGCATTTCAGGCAGTTCGGAGGGAGCTCATTCAACTTCTACACCTCTTATATCCAGGGCTGCTTTATTTTTAATTCCAAGAGCAAGGGCAAGGATCTGGGTTATAAAAATAGTTTTTATATTTACCTCTGGCTCAAACTTTTTTATTTCATCCAGCTTCTTATCGAATAGAAAGGCACAGTTGCCACATGCCACGCATATGAACTCTGCACCTGCTTTATTGGAAGATACAAGCTTCTCTGCTCCTGCCATTGCCCCGAGACTTTCATCCACCATTGTTATGGTTGAGCCACAGCACTGATATTCTTCAGGGTAATCAACAATCTCCACTCCTGTAAGTCTGAGAATCTTCCTCATAGCCTCAGGTTCAAGAGGATTGTCAAACTTTGCTATATAATCCGGTCTGAAAACATTGCATGGATGCTGAAGAGCAATCCTGAGGTCGAGCCTGTTTTTAATAACAGCTTTAAGTTCGTCAAGTTTCTCAACAAGAACTTCAAGAATATGCTTAACCTCTGTTTTTCCGCTGTAGCTTAAGCCCACCTCTGCAAGACGGGAGTTAACCTTTTTTAGAAGAGCCTTATCCCTTATAAGTTCATAGTTTGCTCTCTTGAAAGTTGCTGTGCAGGTACCGCACAGAGTAACAATGTTCAAACCTTCCTTTTCAGCCAGAGCCAGATTGTATGAAGCAAGATAAATCCACTCATCACTGAAGCTGGGGACTATTGTTGAGGAACAGCAGGCAAAGTTATGCATATCTTTTGCTTTAATTTCAATAGCTCCGAGTACAGCCTTTGCTGATATTTCGTAGTCTGGAAATCTGTTGTAAATCATACATCCCATATGAATAAGCTTTTCTTCCATATTGCATCTATTATTAAGTAACACTTTAACATAAAAAATATAGTCAAGGGTACTTTTCTATAGAACGCCATGGGAAAACGCTGGATGAGAGACAAGAAAAGAGATTACTATTACAGAAAGGCAAAGGATGAAGAATACCGTTCAAGGGCAAGTTACAAGTTAAAGCAGCTCAACAAAAAGTTTAGAATTATTAAGAAGGGTTACAATGTTGTGGAGCTGGGCTCTGCACCGGGAGGCTGGACCCAGGTAGCAAGGGAGATTGTTGGTGAAGAAGGTAAGATTGTTGCTGTTGATATTAGTCGTATGCAATCTCTCAGATATGAAAATGTCACAGAGATTCAGGGTGATTTCACGAGGGAAGAAACAATAGAAGAAATAAAGAGGATTGTTCCTATTGCTGATGCCGTTATAAGTGATGCCTCCCCTGATATTTCAGGAGTATGGGATATAGACCACTTTAAAAGTATTGAACTGTGTGAGAATGTAATTGGAATATCAGATAAACTTTTGAGGCATGGTGGGAACATTCTATTTAAAGTTTTTCAGGGTGAGGGTATAGAAGATTTAAGAGCAGAAGTAAAGAAAAGATTTCGTTATATGAAATCTTCAAAGCCTAAGGCAAGCAGGAGTGGAAGTGCAGAAATATATATTATCGCCAGAGGTTTTATGGGAAGGCCAGATGAACGGCAGTAAGCCAGAGCTTATTTTTTTACAAAATTGATGGGGCAGAAAGCCCACATGCTTTAGCTGTGGGATGAATGCCTACATAATCTTTATATCATGTTAAATAAATTAATTATACTGGAAAA
>VAOY01029331.1_pt1 | contig 17540 bp, 12 predicted proteins | sample 3393881 | NCBI WGS metagenome assembly VAOY01 (sample SAMN08290430, study PRJNA428436) | hydrothermal vent metagenome | isolation source: Deep-sea hydrothermal vent chimney | place: Indian Ocean: Southwest Indian Ridge
GGCCGCCTGTACAACACGAGGCGTTCTCGGATTGGGGGTGCCACAGGTAACCGCCACGATCGATTGCGCGACCGCCCGCGATTTCCACTACAAGAACACCGGTAAATACGTGCCCATTATTACAGACGGCGGGATGCGCGCCGGAGGGGATATATGCAAGGCCCTGGCCTGCGGTGCCGATGCAGTAATGGTCGGCAGTGCCTTCGCACAGGCCGAAGAGGCTCCTGGCGGCGGGTACCACTGGGGGATGGCCACTCCGCATGCGAATCTGCCCAGGGGTACCCGGATACACGTCGGTACAACCGGAACCCTGCAGGAGATACTTCTGGGTCCTGCCAGACTCGATGATGGAAGCCAGAATCTGGTCGGAGCCATCCAGACCAGCATGGGTAACGTCGGGGCCCGCAATATCCGGGAATTCCAGTTGACCGAGATCATCATAGCTCCATCCATAGGGACCGAGGGGAAGGTTTTTCAGAAGGCACAGCACGTAGGAATGGGAAAGTAGGTCAAACTGCACGATCCCTGTATAATCTGGGCTGGATGGCATGAGTGCAGAAAATTTTAAAATCGTTCTGCTGGGTACGGGAGCAGCCTTCGCACCGCTCGACAGGGATAATACAAGCCTGGCGCTGCTATGGAAAGAGGGTGTCTGGCTGATTGATTGCGGAGCCTCTCCACACAAAAAACTCAAACAGGCAGGCATCGATCCCGACAATCTGCGCGGAGTACTGATCACTCACCACCATCCCGACCACCTCTACGGCCTGCCCAGTCTCATCCACTGCCTGATTCCGACACCCAGAAATGAACCTCTCCCACTGCTTGCTCCACCAGCGGCCATGAAGTGTGCCCTCCAGGTGCTCGATGCGTTCGGGATGATGGATAGACCCGAGGTTCCTCTGGCACCGGTGGAGATCCCGTTGCCGGCCGGCACTTCGGTCCAACTGGAGGAGGTTTACAGCTCCGGTTTGATGAGGATGTGGACCGCACCTGTGGATCATACGCTCGAATGCGTCGGTGTGCGTGTTGAAATCGGAGGACGCATCGCAGCATATTCTTCCGACACGGCTCCATGTGAAGCTCTCCCTCTGCTCGCCGCTGGAGCAGACCTGCTTGTACATGAAGCGACTTTCAGGGAGTCAGACCGGGAGCTGATGCCTGCGGGTCACAGCACCGCCCTCGATGCGGGGAGGACCGCCGCCGCTGCCGGTACAGAGGCTCTTCTCCTGGTTCACTTTCTGGAATCGACCCTTGCCGATCCTGTCGCTTTGAAGAGAGAAGCGGCGGAAGCTTTCAAGGGACGGATTGAGATCGGCGAAGAACTTGGAAGTTACACGGTCTGAGTTCCCGACACTGCAGACCATTATCAAGATGTAACCTGTAATATCATCCTGGTTCAGGCTGTCAGGAAGGATTCTGAGCCGACTTCACCAGCCTGGAGAGATTCGATTTCAAACGGTTGGCCTTGTTCTTGTGATGCAGGCCCTTTGTAGAGTAACGATCGAGCAGAATAGAGACTTCCCTGAGAAGTTCTGGAGCCTTATCGGCCTCCGGATTCTGGCGGATATTTCGAATCAGAGTCCTGATCTCAGATCTCTGTGCTCTGTTATGCAGCCGCAGCTTTACGTTCTGGCGAAGCCGTTTTGCCGCTGATTCGTGTGTCGGCAATACCTTTCCTCCTGCTTTGCAGGGTGGTTAATTACCTGCGGAACCAGTTGTTAATAGTGCACCGTTCCTTAATTTCGGAGCGGCACATTGAGCTACCAAGATGGCAGGCCGGCATTCTCTGTCAAGACTTTACATGTATGATGAGGGAGTGTTTTTCAGACAGGCTCATATATGCAGCCTGAAAGGAAAGAGGGGTGACAGAAAAAAACCTGAGAGACCTTCTGGTCATAGACGCTTTCACCGAAGTTCCATTCGGCGGCAATCCTGCCGGTGTCCTGCTCGAGGCCGGGGATCTTACAGATGAGCAGATGCAGGCGATCGCGCGTGAGGTAAATGCATCGGAGACAGCGTTTCTTTGCGGGGGAGTGTATCCGGGGCCATTCACTGTCAGATATTTTACACCTGCGGAGGAAGTCCCGCTGTGCGGTCATGCCACGATAGCCGCCTTCCATGCACTCGTGTGGAAGGGAATGATACCCGTGCTGGACGGCGAAATGGTTGTCCATCTGGATGCGAAAGCCGGATTGCTGCAGATACGTCTGAAGGTCGAGGATGGAAAGCTGGAAAGGGTGATGATGGGCCAGCAACCACCTCAATATGAACCATTCCGGCTCGATCTGGACACTCTGGCAGTTGCACTCGGTGTGGACCTTGATGAGCTGAAGAAGGCCGATGAAGAAGTTGGACCCCCCCTGATAGTCAGTACCGGCTGCAGATGCCTCCACGCTGCGATGCCCGATCTGAACTCTGTCACAACCGCCCGCCCCGATTTTCGTGCACTCGCCGGGCTGAGCCGTGACCTGAAAGTGATAACGGTGCAGATCATGACGCTGGAAACCGGCTGTGAAAGGACGTATGCTCATGTTCGCACATTTGCACCTGCCGTAGGTATTGACGAGGATCCGGTTACCGGGACCGCGGCCGGTTCGCTGGGTGGCTATCTGGCATACATAAACGATCTGCCCGGTGAGGGTGACAGACGCCGGTTCCTTATCGAACAGGGGGCCGAAGTGGGTAGACCGGGTCAGGTGGAGGTTGAGCTGCAGCTGGTTGGACACTCTGTCTCTGAAGTGTGGGTCGGCGGAATGGCTGCCAGATCCCTTGAAGGGAAAATCACGATACCTAAGTGCACAGCCCCGTAATTGCAGAACAATGCACTCAAATTAGGAGTCCACACGTGTGAACTTAATATCCGGTTGCAGCGTCTATTCGATACAGTCGGGAGAGGGGCCCGGCCACTACAGCTGGAGGGGCGATGTATAAACCCTGTTTCAGATACAGCAGATTGATGATTTCAGCCGGAGTCGTTTTGACGGCCTTGCTGATTCTGTCGATGCAGAGTCCCGCTGATGCTCAGATGGCGGTTTTCGGTCGCAATAAGGTCCAGTATGACCGTTTCGACTGGAAGACTCTCAAAACAACCCATTTCGATGTCCACTACTACGAGGGTGAGGAAGAAGCCATCCGCGATGCTGCCAGGATAGCGGAACGCTCCTATTCCTATCTGAGCCAGATTCTTCAGGTCGACATTGAAGAGCGCATTCCCCTGCTGATTTATGCTGACCACCAGGATTTCCGGCAGACGAATGCAGTGGCCGGGATAGGTGAGGGTACACAGGGTGTAACCGAATCTCTCAAGCAGCGTGTCATCCTGCCGATGATGCCGACGATCGAGGATTTTACGCACGTCCTGACACACGAACTCGTGCACGCATTCCAGATGGAGATCATGGGTACCGGTAATTCTCTCAATCCTCTCCAGTGGCAGCCCCCCCTCTGGATGATGGAGGGCATGGCCGAGTATTTCTCGATAGGCCTCGATCCGAATACCGAAATCTGGCTTCGGGACATGGTCATAAATGATGAATTCATGAGCCTGGCTGAATTCGAGACGGTTCAGGATATCCGCGTCTATCGCCTCGGGCAGGGACTCTACCATTTTCTGGGAGAGCGTTACGGCAGGGAATCGCTGCGCAGGTTCTTCAAGGAAACTGTACGAACGCGCAACTGGATGTCGGCCCTGCAGAGAGTGTACAGCCAGACGCCAAAAGAGATAGGCGACCTCTGGGAATCGCAGCTGAATTCTAAATATTCGACGATAATCGCCCGGAAGGACAGTCCCGATTCGATAGCTACCAGGCTCGTCGAACATGAGGGATTGATCTATAATCTGAACCTGACTCCTTCGATCAGTCCCGACGGCAACAGGGTAGCCTTTATCGCAAATGCCGACCTCCGTGACGGCGTATATATTGTGGATGCCGAAACAGGTTTATCCCGCCGCGCTCTTGCCTACGGCGGTTCTTCAGGGTCGCTGGAGATAATCGACTTCTTCGAATCGACCATGTCGTGGTCGGCAGATGGTGAGATCCTGGCATTCGTGGGAAGCGGCGGGACAGAAGATGTCATTCATCTTGTAGACGCAAAATCGGGCAGAACGCGGGAAAAACTGCGATTTGAAGGTATGTCAATAACCTCGGCAGCTCTGAGTCCCGATGGATCGAAAGTGGTGTTCAGCGGAATGAAGTACGGCCAGCGGGATCTCTACATCGCAAACAGCGATGGGGGTGAACTGCAGCAGCTCACCAGGGACATATACTCCTACATCCATCCATCCTGGTCTCCCGATGGCGACATGATTGCCGTGACTACCGACAGGGGTGAACCTACAGACGTGGGGAACCTCGATTTCCGCGGATTCAGGCTCGCTCTGGTGGATCCTGTGTCGGGATCTGTGGAGCTGATGACCGGCGGTGCCTACCACGATATCAATCCGGTCTGGAGCCCCGATGGAGAGCAGCTGGCTTTCATAAGCGACCGGGCCGGCGTGCCTCAGATCTTTCTCTACGATCTGGATCAGAGGGAGATCCGCAAGGTAACGAACCTTGTGTCCGGTGTATCGGGCATTACGGCAAATTCTCCTGCCATATCATGGTCGAGCAGTTCCGGCAAGATGGCTTTCTCCAGTTTCAGGTCGATGGGGTGGGATATATACACGATGGATGATCCGAGGTACATAACGCTCGGTGATGAAGCTCTTGGACCCGATCCAGATGCAGTGCCCTTCGAGCCGGTATGGGCCGGATACGAGCTGGGCGACCCGGCCCTGTTCGAGGAAGCCGACTACTCAACGAAACTTAAAGCCGACTACATTTTCGGTGCAGGGGGATTCTCTTCGAATATCGGTGTAATGGGGGATTTCGTTGTCGGTTTCAGCGATATGCTTGGAAATCACAACGTAACGGTGGCTCTCGGTCTTTATGGATCTCTGGAACGCTCGAACATTTCAGCTACATATGTCAACTTGACGAGAAGGCTGAACTGGGGAGTCTCGATCTTTCAGGAAGCCAGCATGAGCGGGCTCTTCTCCTCTCTGGTCGGAACCCAGTACTGGAGCCGTACCTACAGGGGAGTTGCCCTGATGGGGTACTACCCATTCAATACTTTTTCGAGGCTGGAAGGAAATATAAGCTACGTCAACATCACGGACCAACTTCTGACGGCCAGCTGGTACGGTCAGATCAACGTGGATGAGGAACTGGGCAGTGATACCTTCACCCAGGCCGGTGTCAGCCATGTTTATGATTCGGCCCTCTATTTCATCTCAGGGCCGATCGGCGGTCAGAGGTGGCGTCTGCAGGCATATTCGCTCTTCGGACTCTACAATTCCACAACGGTAATCCTCGACTACCGCAAGTACTTCCCGATCAATCACCGTGGAGCACTGGCGATGAGAACCTTTGCCGGTGGAATTGTCGCGGGAGCGCAGGGGCGCCAGTTCCTGATCGGGGGTCCGACGTATCTGCACGGAACCGCCTACGGTCAGTTGAACGGAGAGAACCTGGCCATACAGAATGTCGAATTCCGCTATCCGCTGCTCCCCTTCATGCCTATTCAGTGGGATTTTCTGTCAGGTGCTCTCTTCGCCGATGTTGGAGCCGTATGGAATAAAGGCTACGAACCTGCCTGGCAGCCGGTTGACTATCCTGATAATCGATACCTTTCAAACGCCATTCTGGGAGCAGTGGGGGCTGGCATACGGCTCAATCTGGGTTTCTTCACGCTCTTCTTTGATTACGCGATTCCAACCGATTTCAGCGGAAGCTACGGGGCGGGGCGCTTCCAGTTTGCCATAGGCCAGATTTTCTAGTTCCCGTCCGTAAACAGCCCTTTTCCGCGATCTCGGCGTCAGCCGGCCGGCAACCTCCGGATGGGCGCGAGCGCAGTGGAAACAGGATATATCTTCACTTTCTTAATCGCAGGTGAGAGAAGTCCTGCTTTGCCAAAAGTCATTTTTCTGACTATCTTTCATAGTTATGGAGAATACATATACGGGTAACTCGAAGTCTCCCAAAGGGTTACTGGAGCGGCTGCTGGGCCTTGGGAAGGAATCCCGCCCTTCTGAGCCGCTGATAATACCCAGAGCCGAGCACACGATATCCCGCAAGAAAATGGAAGAAGAGGCCCTGAAGGTCCTCTATCGCCTGCACAATTCAGGACATAAAGCTTATCTGGTCGGCGGGGCCGTCCGGGACCTTTTGCTGGGTCGAACGCCGAAGGATTACGATGTGGCCACCGACGCCAGACCGGATGAGATAAGGAAGCTGTTTGTCAACAGCAGGCTGATCGGCCGGCGTTTCCGGATGGCACATGTGATGTTCAAGGGTCGCAAGGTCATCGAGGTGTCGACTTTCCGCCGCACTCCTGCGCTGCCCGACGGAGAGGAGTCGAAAGATAGCGAGGAGGACACCCGTGATCTGCTGATCCGTGAGGACAACACGTGGGGATCGCCACAGCAGGATGCCTATCGTCGAGATCTGACCATCAATGCTCTCTTCTACAATATTGCCGATTTTTCGATCATTGATTATGTGGGAGGACTCGCCGACCTGCACTCAGAACAGATCCGTACGATCGGTGATCCCAACATCCGGTTCCGTGAGGATCCGGTCAGGATGATCCGCGCGGTGGAGTACTCTGCCAGACTCGGTTTCGAGATGGATCCGGGTGTCGCCAGGAGTATTAAAAAACACAGGAAGGATCTCCGTAGAGCCTCAGATGCGCGCATGTCAGATGAACTGCTGCATCTTCTCCGAAGCGGTGCTGCTCAGAGTGCATTCAGGAAGCTGCTCGACCTGGGTCTTCTGGAGATTCTACATCCCGAGCTTCACACGGCCCTCAGGTCGGCAAAAGGGGAACGGTTCTTCAAGGAACTTGCGGTCGTTGACAGATGGATAAAATCGGGAGAGCCGGTGCGCGATGTTCCGCTCTTTTCCATCCTTTTCAATGCACCGCTGCGTCAGGCGGTAGCCTCTGCGGAACAGCGCAAAAGTGGAAGGCTGGTAAAGGGTGAATTCCTGAGGGAGGTGGATAAGATACTTGAGGAGGGTCAGACCTTCTACAGGGTGCCGAACCGTCGACGGCATCAGGTAAAACAAAGCATCCTGGCGGCTCGAAAGATGAGAAGGCGTCCTTCGGGACAGCGTGATCTGAAGGATATGATCAGCCGTGCCTACTTCCAGGACGCTTTCGATCTCTTCCGTGTGGAAGCAGAGTCGACTGGCCGGTATGACAATATATTGAAGGAATGGACCGAACTGCTGAAGGGGAAGAAGAGAGGGAGCGGATCGACCGGGAGGCGGGAGCGTCACGGGGGAAGGGAGAGGAAACCGCGTGATGACAGGAATCGGAGCCGCCAGAGAGAAGATCGCGGTGCAGGGAAACGACAGCGACCTCCAGACAGATCGAAACCGCCGCATAGAAAACAGGTTGTACAGTCAAAACAACCCGACCGGCAGCCTCAGACAGTACGGGATGTCTCGCCTGAGCGTTCTGTTGCTGAAACGCAACCGGCCATCCAGCAGCCGCTGCAGGCAGAAGAGATGGAACACGGCCGCGACAAGAGGGAGAACCGGTCGTGGACCGGAGTAGCCGGACAGCACAATGCGATCGTGATGAACATGAAGAAGAAGATGGAATCGGGAGAGATCGCGCCGCCGGCTGAAGAAGATATACCTTATATGAAACCGGGGCGGTCGGTGGAAGATACGATCAGGGGAGCAGCCGGAGACGAGGGGGATGGCGGTCACTCTCCCTCGGGTGATCAGGTACCCGATTCTGATAAGTGGGGAAGGTTCAGACGGTCCTCAGATTCGAAGAATGAATAAATCTTAGTGCACCGTTCCGTAATTACGGAGCGGCACACTGGTGCATCGTTCCGCAATTACGCCGGCACTCAGTAATCTTCTCTAAAAGCCAGAGCTGTAAGTGTTCTGACGCCATATCCGGTTGGTCCCAAGCCGATCCACGAAGTGGCCTCTTTTCTCCAGTCCATTCCGGCGATATCCATGTGCGCCCAGCGTGTATCCCCGACGAATTTTTCAAGGAGTTTTGCAGCGGAAATTGCACCTGGAGAATCTTTCCCCGTGTTTCTAACATCGGCGATATCAGATTTAACCAGATTGTCGTATTCGGGGTCCATCGGAAGAGGCCATGCTTTTTCGCCGTGTTGAGCAGCTGTTTCCCGCACGATCTCCACCCAGTCCGTGTCGTTTCCCATCAATCCGGCATAGACGTGGCCGAGGGCCACTATGCAGGCTCCGGTCAGTGTGGCTATGTCCACGATAGCCGCCGGTTTTTCTTCCAGGGCGAAGGCGAGAGCGTCGGCCAGGATCAATCTCCCTTCAGCATCGGTGTTGAGCACTTCGATAGTCTTCCCTGAATATGTTGTGATCACGTCACCCGGCCTGGTGGCGCTTCCCGAAGGCATGTTCTCACAGGCCGGTACGATTCCGGTAACAGGTCGGTCCGGTTTGAGGCGCCCGATAACGGACATTGCACCGATAACGGCTCCCGCTCCCGCCATATCGGCCTTCATCTCTTCCATGCTTGCAGTCGGTTTCAACGAGATACCTCCCGAATCGAATGTTATTCCCTTTCCGACCATGACCAGGGGGGGGCGCTTCCTGCTTTTTGCGCTCTCCGGAATGTATCTCATGACGATGAAACGGGGGGGATTGGAACTCCCGCTGCTGACCGCCACAACTCCACCGAAACCTTTGTCGCGGATCTGCTTCTCATTCAGCACCGACACCGAAACGCCGGCCTTGCGGCAGGCTTTTCTGGTTTCTGAAGCGAGGACAACAGGTGTCATCAGATTACCTGGTGTATTGACCAGCCGTCTGACCAGTATTACACCCTCGGCGACTGTCGCTCCGATATGTGCTGCCTTTCGCATAGAACTGGTGACTGAGGAAGTGAGCAGTGTGAGACGGGTGTAGCTTCCGTGATAAGGATCTTTCTCTCTCTCCTTCTTATCTGTCCTGTATGCATCAATACCCCCCGGGCCGATCAGAAATCCCTCAACCAGAGCCTGCACCGCGGCAGATTCCGAATGGTGGCCGGGCAGGACTACCGCCATGCCGGCGATACTCTGTTTCCTCAATCTGCGGGAGGCCATTCCGCCGAGTCGCCGGCAGCTCTCGGTAGACAGGTCTTTCTCTTTGCCGAGGCCTGCGATCAACAGCCTCCTGACATCCAGCCCTGGAGGATTGTGGAGCAGAATCAGTTCACCCTCTTTGGCAGAGAATTCCTTTCCTTTCATCGCATCCGAGATCATATCGATAGTTTCTTTATTAAGCTTTCTGATAATGGAACCGGATATCGGATCGGGTTGAGTTACCCCTATTACCAGCGCGTCACCTTTGTAAGTTGCTGGTGCGGTTCGAGATAAGGTGATCCTCATATAGTGACTCCAATCGTGTGCGATTGGGTGAAGATGGCCGTCAAACCGATATCATCGGGCAGCGGCCACTGCCTTGTCAACGGTGACAGGCTGCTTTCAGCTGTTTATAATCTCGATATCATTGTGCCTCAGTCAATCAAGAGTTTGATGAAAAGGGCTTATCTCCTGCTTGAAGACCTGCTGAAGAAGAATTGCCTCTTTTGCGGAGGCAGCAGAGCTGGCAGCACATTTCTGCCCCCCGACCGCTTTGCTCCGGACGGCCGGTCTATCCAGCTGGTAGTGTGCGTCGATTGCGGCACATTTGAGAGCGTGCTCGACATGGAAAATGCACAGGTTGAGGAACCGGATGCCGATTACCTGCCCCATCAGACTCCCGGCGGTCTGCGTGGATGGCTGGCGACCAGAAGCCAGCAGCGCAAGGTATCGATCATCAAACCGTGGGTTGGCGGAGGCAAGCTGGTCGATATTGGCTGTGGATCGGGAGGATTCATGGATGTCTGGCGGAGGGTATGCCCTGGAGAGAGGGTGGTGGGTATCGAATCATCCCCCCGGGCAGTAGAGGCGGCTCGAGTCAGGGGGCTTGAGGTCATCGAAACCAGCATAACCGCACCACTGCCCGAAGAGGTCGCCGATGGCAGACTCTATACCATGTGGCACGTTCTCGAACATCTTGAAGATCCTGTCTCAACACTCACTCATATCAGGGAAATAATGGCACCGGAAGGGAAGATAGTCGTAGCTGTTCCCAATGCTGCCGCAACGGAACGCACCTTCTTCGGAGCTCACACTGTTGCCTGGGATCCTCCCCGGCATCGCTGGCACTTCACACCTGAAGGCATAACCGGGTTGATGAATATGACCGGTCTGAGGGTGGTGGAAAGATTCAGCCTCGTAACTGATGACCTGTATGACGCTGTAGCATCACTTCAGTGGGTCCTCTATCCACGTGTATGGATTGATCCCGGATCCATGAAAAGTCGCCTGGCCACCGGTCTGGCTGTCGCGGGAGGAACACCGACCGGGTTGCTGCTGGCCGCCCTCAGTCCGTGGCGTCACCGGGCAAGCCTGGGCATGGTTCTGGCCAGAGCGATCTGAGCAGCTGATGGCTCTGACCCTGGATGGGATAGAACTCGGGACCCTCTTTCTCTCCCCGATGGCCGGAATCACCGATTCGGTCTACCGCCGGCTCTGCCGATCGATGGGCGCCGATACACTATATACAGGATTCATCTCCAGCGACGGCATAGTCAGAAACAACAGACGCACTCTTGACATGCTCTCATTCGCTGAGGAGGAGCATCCGATAGCTGTCCAGTTGTTTGGCAACTCGCCTGAAATAATAGCTGCAGCTGCAGAGCGTGCCTGGGAGATGCGACCCGATTACATCGATATCAATTTCGGCTGCCCGGCCAGGAAAGTCACAAGGAAGGTAGCCGGGTGCGCCATCCTCAATGACATGGTCCTCTACAGAAATGTTGTCGCCGCTGTTGTTGCCTCGGTACCCTGCCCGGTGACAGTCAAGATCCGCTCTGGCTGGGACAGGTCCAATCTCGTCTATGTCGATGCAGCACAGATCGCCGCTGAAGAGGGTGCTCGTGCAGTGGCATTCCACCCCAGGACCGGTGTTCAGGGATACTCAGGCGAGGCCGATTGGGATATGATCGGCCACCTGGTCAGGGAGAGTCCGATTCCTGTGATCGGCAGTGGGGACCTCTTCGAACCTGACGACATTCTCAGAATGCTTGAAACAACGGACTGTGCAGCTGTCATGGTGGCCAGAGGTGCAATCGGCAACCCATGGATATTCAGCAGAACAAAAGGATACCTTGAAAGTGGTGAACTTCCGCCGCTACCTGCGGTCGAAGAGAGACTCGGCGTTGCCCTGCTTCATGCCGGATTCAACGTTGAGGAGAAGGGAGAGATGCGGGGCATGAGGGAGATCAGGAAGCATATAAGCAATTACACAAAGGGGCTTTGGTGTGGAAGCCGGCTCCGGCATGCTATTATAAGGGCCGAATCACTTGAGGCTATGGAAGAGATTACAGCCCGGTATCTGGAGATGCTGGCCGATTACCGAAAAGGGGAGGATCTGTGCACGAACCTGATCTGACTGGTCTCCTGAATGATCTTGCGGCGGGCAAGGTGGATGTAGAGCAGGTACTGCAGCGGTTGAAGGAATTGCCCTTCGAGAGAGTGGGTGATTTCGCGACAGTGGATACTCACCGCGAACTGAGATGTGGATTCCCTGAAGTTCTTCTCGGTGAGGGGAAGAGTGTCGAGCAGTGCAGTGCGATAGCCGCAAAGATGGCCGGGAGAGGAAACGCGATGCTGGCAACAAGGGTGGATGAGGAGAGGGCCGCTGCCATAATCGAAGCTGTACCGGATGCAGAGCACTTTCCCGTAGCCAGGATCGTCAGGTACATACCTGAAGGTTCGCTCGATGGAGTGGTGATGAGTGGTCCTGTTGCGGTTGTATCGGCCGGAACCTCTGATATCCCTGTCGCCGAAGAAGCTGCCCTGACCGCCGAAACGATGGGAATGGAGGCACACAGGATCTACGATGTGGGTGTAGCGGGACTTCACCGGCTTCTGGCACGCAGGGAGGAGCTCGACACGATGGCGGTACTGATTGTGGCAGCCGGCATGGAGGGGGCACTGCCGAGTGTTGTCGGCGGTCTCGTCAGGCGTCCGATCGTAGCCGTTCCAACCAGCGTGGGTTACGGTGTTTCCGCCGGTGGATTTGCTTCACTGCTCGGCATGCTCTCTTCGTGTGCCACCGGGATAACGGTGGTCAATATCGATAACGGCTTCGGCGCAGGCTGTGCCGCCGCGCGCATTGCCAGGGTATGGAATTCGTCGTGAGAGTTCTTTTCCTTGAACCGTTTGCAGGTATCTCCGGTGACATGCTTCTGGGAGCGCTGGTTGATCTGGGGGTGGAAGTCGGAGTGCTCGAGAAACAGATAGAGGCGCTGGGGCTCGGTGATCGCGTGCAGTTGAAAGTGACACGCACCGAGCGGGGCGGGATCGAAGCCACGAAAGTTGATGTAGTGATAGACGGTGAACTCGAAATCCCCGATACGGATGGTGGCTGGCAAGGCCACAGTACGACGGTGGAGGACCTCCTCGACCGGCTCGATACCCCTTCACTCGACACGGCCGTGAAGGGGAAGGCCGCTGAGGTTTTCACGAGGCTGGGAGCAGCCGAGGCCAGAGTGCACGGATCTGATCCGGGTAGGATTCACCTGCACGAAACTGGTGCACTCGATGCAGTTGTGGATGTAGTCTGCGGAACAGCAGCCGTTTTAAGTCTGGAAGTGGATACGATTCTCTCGATACCTCCATCGGATGGCCACGGAGAGGTTCATTCGGCCCACGGGATTCTACCCGTACCCGCCCCTGCCACAGCATATCTGCTTGAGGGGGTACCGATCAGGAGAGTCGATATCCCCTTCGAACTTGTTACACCGACGGGAGCAGCAATGCTGACCACCCTGGTCGATTCCTTCACCACCAGCCTCTCCCTGACCCCGGAACGGGTAGGCTACGGGGCGGGAACACGGCAGCTCGAGGGGCGCCCCAATCTTCTCCGGGCCACCCTGGGCACTCTGGAGGATGTCGATACGCATGGCGGCAACCGGATTGCGGTGATCGAGACAACCGTGGACGATACCCTGCCTGAAATCTGGCCCTACATGATAGAGCGCCTGCTGGATGGAGGCGCCCGTGATGCCTATGTGACTCCTGTTGTAATGAAGAAGGGTCGTCCCGGTGTTCACCTTACTGTCCTGTGTGATCCCCCCGATCTATCGAAACTGCAGCAGCTCGTTTTCGAGGAAACCGGCACCCTGGGCATGCGTATCTCCCATACCGGCCGCATGGTCCTGGCACGGGCACGCGGCAGACTCAAGACCAGCCTCGGAACAATTACTGTCAAGCTGTCCGCTCTTCCGGATGGCAACCGGTGGCGGGTTCATCCCGAGTACGAAGCGTGCCGGCAGAAGGCACTGGAAAAGGGAGTGCCGCTGCAGGATGTCTATCGGGAGATCGTGATTGCATCTGAAATCGATGGGGCACTTGCCGTTGAAGGGGATGCTAGTGTCATGTCACGTAGCAAGTGTCGGCACCGAGAGTGATGCCGTGCTTGACCGACAAGGCGTGGCGACGAGACATAGCGGTAGCTATGGCGAGGAGACGCAACGCAGCCGGTCGGGATACGGCGCCGCTCGAATGCCACGGTTGTTGCGTGACAGGGCACCATGCCGTCGGGTGCTGTTCCTATTATAGACCCGGAAATAAAATGATCAACTATTCCAAATCAGTCACACTCCTGATGGCGGCTGTTTTCTGCCACCTTGTAGCCGGTCCGGGCTGTAGATCGGTTGAGGCACAGGAGTCACACCCCAGAGCGGGCACTCTGAGTGTAACACTGCTCAACGTCGGATTGGGTCCCGTGGGTGCAGGATTATCAGACGGTCTGACGGGCTGGAGCGGTATCAGCGATGCAGTCTTCTGGAATCCTGCCGCGGTTTCGACTCTTGCTTCCGAGAATCCGGAAGTGGTCCTTTCGGGTGCCAGGCTTCTGGGGGTGGTTCGTCAGACCTCCTTTCAGTACAGCACACGGCTGGGCCGTGCGGGATTGGCCATTCAGATGATATATGACGGTGTCGGAGATATAGAGATCAGGGGTGATGAACCGACTCCGGAGCCGCTTGCGCTTGGGAGCGCGCACGATTTTGTGGCCGGAGTGACAATAGGCCTGCCCCTGCCTGCGGGTGCAGGCCTGGGAGTGACGGTCAAGGGAATATATGAGAAGCTGCATCTGGCAGATGCATTCGGGATCGCCGCCGATGCCGGGATTCAGCTGCCGCTGCCGGTTCTGAGCGGACTTTTCAGAGCCGGGATAGCGGTTCGCAACGTGGGATCGATGGGTACACTCGAAAATGAACGACCGGAACTTCCCTGGAGCATGGCAGCCGGGATAGCTCTGGCAAGACCACTTGATTGGGGGGAATGGAGCATCTCGGCCGGCGGCGATGTATGGAAGCCGGCAGATGACTGGACCCAGTTGAGAGTGGGACTCGAAGCGGCATGGGACGTTCTGAGATTTCGGGCGGGTACCCGTCAGGGGAAAGGCTGGGGAACCATCTCTGCAGGGATCGGAATCGTGATGCCGGGATGGAGCCTCGATTATGCCTATATATACGATCCCGATCCGGGTCGGCACTTTCTGGGTGCGACTCAGAAACTCGGGGTAAGCATACCGTTGCGGAAAGGAACCGGTACCTGATAATGACGACGATTGAAGCTATTGACGCTCTTGAGATACTCGATTCGAGAGGTAATCCAACAGTCGAAGTCGAGGTGCTGCTGCAGGGTGGGGCGGTCGGCCGTGCTGCGGTACCTTCAGGTGCTTCGACGGGGGAGCATGAAGCGATCGAACTCCGCGACGGGGATGATGAACGCTATCTCGGCAAGGGAGTGCAGCAGGCTGTCTCGAATGTCACCGACGTGATCGCGCCGGAACTGCTCGGCTGGGATGCCACCGATCAGGTCGGTATAGACCGCTTCCTGCGGGAACTGGATGGTACTCCCGACAAATCGACGCTGGGAGCCAACGCCCTCCTTGGAGTCAGTCTCGCAGTGGCTCAGGCATCTGCCGAGCAGCTCGGACTGCCTCTTTTCATATACCTGGGAGGGCCCGCTGCCAGGCTGCTGCCGGTACCCCTGATGAACGTTGTCAACGGTGGTGCACATGCCAACAACGCACTCGACATTCAGGAATTCATGCTTGTACCTCACGGCTTTCCGACATTCGGACATGCCCTGCAGGCAGGTGTGGAGACCTTTCATCATCTAAAGAAAAGACTTTCCGACAGCGGATTCAGCACGGCTGTCGGGGATGAAGGCGGATTCGCGCCCGATTTTGCATCCTCGACGGCTGCACTCGACGAACTGCTGGCGGCGATCGAATCGGCAGGTTACAGACCGGGCGATGAGATCAGCCTGGCACTCGATGTGGCTGCCAGTGAACTCTATGACAGTGAGAAAGCTGCATACGTTTTCTCAGGAGAAGGAGTAACCCGCACGAGCAGTGAATTAACCGATTTCTACAAAGACCTGATCGAGCGGTATCCGATAGTGTCCGTTGAGGATGGAATGGCCGAAGATGACTGGGATGGCTGGATTACACATACAAAGGTCCTGGGTGGCACCGTTCAACTGGTTGGCGATGATGTGTTCGTAACGAACATGGAACGGCTTCAGAGAGGCATCGACAGCGGTGCTGCCAATGCAATCCTCATCAAGACCAACCAGATAGGAACCCTGACGGAAACACTCGATTGTGTTGATCTGGCCGGTCGCAACGGTTACTCGCAGGTAATCAGTCATCGCTCGGGTGAAACAGAGGACGCCGTAATAGCCGACCTGGCTGTCTCCACCGGGTGCGGCCAGATAAAGACCGGCAGCGCCAGCCGCAGCGACCGGACGGCCAAATACAATGAACTGCTCCGGATCGAAGCGCTGCTGGGCGAATCTGCCGTTTTTCACGGTCCGGACGCATTTACACGGTAACGAAAATGGCCAGGAGAGTCCTCGATAAGAAATTCCGACGTTTCAAGCGCCCGAGGATACCGGGCCGACTGCCCACCAGAAGGATTATTCTGATCGGTGCGGCATCGGTTTTATTCTATCTGCTGGTACTGAGTAATTTCGGTCTGTTCAAACAGATAAAACTCAGTCGAGAGGCCGCCGAAATCGAAGCCAGAATCGAACAGCTGGAGGCCAGGAAGAGTGAACTGGAAAGAAAGAGGGGCAGGCTCGATGACGATGCCGCTCTGGAAAGGATCGCACGAGAGGAGTACGGGATGGTGAAGACGGGAGAACATGTTTACAGGATCGCCCGACCGGATTCGAGCGGAAAATAATGGCTATGCGCAGAACACTGGAAGATCTGGAGGAGCATAAAAGGGAGCTTGTAGGCACACTCAACAGGTTGCTCGAGCAGGGTGAGCGGGGTGAGGGTTCGATCCGCAATCTCCTTGTCGACCTCCACTATGCCGATGCAGCCGATATCCTCGATGTGATGGATCCGGAGGATAGTGCGCGCGTTCTGAGCCTGCTCGATAACGAAACCGGATCAGATATCCTGGCCGAAATGGAAGAAGCCTCGCGTATCTCTGTACTCGAGCTGGTCGATCCCCGCGAGCTGGCGGAACTCGTAAAAGAGATGCCCACCGATGATGCCGCCGACCTGGTGGGCAATCTCGACGAGGAAGCGGCCGAAGAAGTTCTCAGCCATGTAGCACCCGAAGAAAGGGAGGAGATCAAGGAACTCCTCGTCCACGGGGAGGACACCGCCGGTGGCCTCATGGAGACGGATTTTGTGGCCGTGGATTACAGCTCGACTGTAGATGAAGCCATCGAAGCTATCAGGCGGGCCGCCGAAGAAGTGGAGTCGATGTTCTATGTCTATGTCGTGGACGCCGGAGGCATTCTGAAAGGGCTGATCAGGCTTCGCGACCTGCTTCTTTCGCCCGGAACCCGTCGGGTTGCAGAATTCATGAAGAGTGATGTCGTATCCGTGCCGGTCGATATGAACCAGGAGGATGTGGCCCGCCAGGTGCAGCAGTACGATCTGGCGGCGATACCTGTCGTCGATGACGGCGGAATACTGGTCGGCCGGATCACACACGATGACATCGCGGATGTGCTCGAGGAGGAGATCGAAAAGGATCTCAGGCGTATGGCCGGTGTTGGCGATGAGGATCTGATTGAACGGTCTTCGATCCGGGCGGCGGGCAGTCGGCTCCCCTGGATCGTGACCAGCCTGGTGAGTGCGCTGGTGGCTGCCTATATCATCAGTTTCAATATATCGCTGATGGAAGAGTATTTGATGCTGGCGTTTTTTTTTCCGGTTATCACCGCTATAGGAGGCAATATCGGACTGCAGTCATCTACGATAGTAGTGCGCGGACTGGCTACGGGGCAGTCTGACCTCATCCACGCGGGAAGTCGGATTTTCAAAGAGGTCAGGGTAGGGTTGGTTATGGGGATTATCTGCGGGCTGATGGTTGGATTCTTATCCTGGCTCTGGATTGGTCAGTCGGTGTTTGGACTGATTGTA
>VAOY01008291.1_pt1 | contig 17491 bp, 12 predicted proteins | sample 3393881 | NCBI WGS metagenome assembly VAOY01 (sample SAMN08290430, study PRJNA428436) | hydrothermal vent metagenome | isolation source: Deep-sea hydrothermal vent chimney | place: Indian Ocean: Southwest Indian Ridge
GAGTCGGGTAAATATAAAATAATAGCGCTCGATTTTGGAATAAAATATAATATTCTGCGCCAACTTGCCGCCAATGACATGCAGTTGACTGTCGTTCCCGCCTCAACAACTGCGGCGGAAATAATGAGCATGAAACCGGATGGCGTTTTTCTTTCCAACGGCCCGGCGGATCCATCGGCGGTAAAATACGCTATTGACTGCGCCCGTGAGCTGATCGGCCAGGTTCCATTAATGGGAATTTGCCTTGGCCATCAAATATTGGGGCTGGCCTCAGGGGCTGGATGTGAACGTTTGAAATTCGGTCATCACGGCTGCAATCATCCGGTGAAAAATTGCGCGACCGGAAAAGTTGAAATTACTTCGCAAAATCACAATTTTGCTTTGACTATGGATAATCTGCCGGGAGAACTGGAAATCACACATATCAATTTAAATGACCGGACCGTCGAAGGAATTCGTCACCGCAGCGCAACAATGTTCAGTGTGCAGTATCACCCTGAAGCCGCGCCGGGACCACATGATTCCGAATATTTATTCAAACAATTTCTTCAATCCCTGGAGCGCTGAAAAACATGCCCAAACGTACTGATTTACACAAAATAATGCTAATCGGCTCCGGCCCGATCGTCATCGGGCAAGGCTGCGAGTTCGACTATTCCGGGGTCCAGGCCTGCAAGGTTTTGAAAAGTGAAGGCTGCGAAGTCATTCTGGTCAACAGTAATCCGGCTACCATCATGACGGACCCGGAGTTTGCCGACCGTACTTACATCGAACCTTTGACAGCCGATATTCTCCACGAAATTATTCGCCGCGAACGCCCGAATGCCTTACTGCCGACCCTTGGCGGCCAGACTGCGCTGAACCTGGCTATGGAACTGGCTGAAAGCGGTATCCTGGATCGCTATAAAGTTGAATTAATCGGTGCTGACGCGGAAAGTATCAACAAAGCTGAAGACCGTGAACTTTTCAAGAAAACCATGCTCGATATAGGGCTCGATCTACCTCGTTCCGATTCGGCGCATTCATTGGAAGAAGCCAGAGAAATCGCCGGGGATATTGGTTCATGGCCATTGATTATCCGTCCTGGTTTCACCCTTGGCGGTTCCGGCGGCGGCATCGCTTACAATCCCGAAGAATTTACTGAAATTGTCATGCGCGGCCTGGATGCCAGTCAGAATACTGAAGTGCTGGTCGAAGAATCCCTACTTGGCTGGAAAGAGTTTGAAATGGAAGTCATGCGTGACAAAAAAGGCAATTCGGTAATTGTCTGTTCGATTGAAAACCTTGATCCAATGGGTGTTCATACCGGTGATTCGATCACGATTGCTCCTATTCAGACTTTGACGGACCGCGAATATCAGGAAATGCGCGACGCCAGTCTGGAGGTAATGGAAGCTATCGGAGTCGCGACCGGCGGTTCCAATGTTCAATGGGCGGTTGACCCCGAAACCGGACGCCGGATTATTATTGAAATGAATCCGCGGGTTTCCCGTTCATCGGCCCTGGCGTCAAAAGCAACCGGCTTCCCGATTGCTAAAATAGCGACATTGCTGGCTATCGGTTATACTCTTGATGAAATTTTAAATGATATTACCGGCGAAACTCCAAGCTGTTTTGAACCATCTCTGGACTATGTCGTTACCAAAATTCCACGTTTCACCTTTGAAAAATTCACCCAAGCCGATTCAACTCTCGGAACCCAGATGAAATCAGTCGGTGAAGCCATGGCTATCGGCCGGAACTTGAAACAGTCTTTCCAGAAAGCACTGCGCTCCCTGGAGACCGGACGCGCCGGGTTCGGCGCCGACGGCAAAGACGAAAGTTTTGAAGCTATGAGCAAAGCAGAGCTTGAAGCTGAAATGATTCGTCCCCACAGCGAACGGGTGTTCGTGATACGGGCGGCGTTTAAACGCGGCTATGATGTTGAAAAAGTTTTTGAGTTAACCCGGATAGACCCTTATTTCCTGCGCCACATGGCGGAACTGATTGCTTTTGAATCAGAAATAGCTTCCGCTGTTTCACTGGAGGGTTTATGCAAAGACCCGCTCCTCTTCCGCCAGGCCAAAGAACTGGGTTATTCAGACCGCCAGTTAGCGTTTTTGCTGAACAGCGATGAAACGGCTGTATGGGATGCACGCAAAGAAGTCGGAATTCAAGTGATTTTCTCTACAGTTGATACATGCGCCGGGGAATTTGAAGCTAAAACCCCCTATTACTATTCCACTTACGGGGAACGCACCGAACCTGTCCGCGACCGCGGCGGCAAAAAATCAATTATGGTCCTCGGCGGCGGCCCCAACCGTATCGGGCAGGGTATTGAATTTGATTACTGCTGTGTTCACGCGGCCTTCGCTTTGCGCGAAGCCGGACATGAATGCATCATGGTCAACAGTAACCCGGAAACGGTTTCAACCGACTACGACAGCAGCGATAAACTTTATTTTGAGCCGTTGACTCTCGAAGACGTCATGCATATTTATGAACGTGAAAACTGTGACGGAATCATCGTTCAGTTCGGCGGGCAGACTCCACTGAACCTGGCGCATCAACTGCAGACTGCCGGGGCCAAAATCATCGGCACCAGCCCGGAAGACATTGATGCCGCCGAAGACCGCGATTTTTTCCAGGAACTGGCTGAAAAATTAAATATCAAACAACCGCCAAACGGCATTGCCACTAATGTTGACGAGGCTTTGCTTATTGCTGAAAAAATCGGTTATCCACTGCTGGTTCGCCCCTCATTTGTACTGGGCGGACGCGGCATGGTCATTGTTTACAAAGAAAAATATCTGCGCAAATATGTCGGGGAAGCTGAAGCTATTTCTCCCGGTAAACCGATTTTGCTTGACCGTTTCCTGATCGACGCGATTGAGCTGGACGTGGATTGTATTTCCGATGGTACCGACGTGGTGGTCGGAGCGATCATCGAACACGTCGAACCGGCGGGAATCCATTCCGGCGACTCGGCGGGAATCATTCCGGCAGCGAATTTATCGGAAGAAGCAATTGTCAAAATCCGCAGACACGCCCACGACCTGGCACGGGAATTAAATGTAATTGGCCTCATGAACATTCAATTCGCGATTAAAGGCGATGACATTTATATCATTGAAGTCAACCCCCGCGCCTCACGTACCGCGCCCTTCGTCAGTAAAGCCATCGGCAAACCCCTGGCTCGTCTGGCGGCACGCTGCATGATGGGTGAAAGTTTGAAAGAACTTGGTTTCACCAAAGAAATCAATATTCCTTACACGGTGGTCAAAGAAGCGGTATTTCCTTTTGTTAAATTCCCGGGAGTGGATATCATGTTGACTCCGGAAATGAAATCAACCGGCGAAGTAATGAGTCTGGATTACGACCGTAATCTGGCTTATTTGAAATCCCAACTGGCTGCCGGCAGCTCTTTGCCGCTCAGCGGAAACGTCTGTGTTACCCTGCGCGATAAGGATAAGGAACCCGCAGTGGAACTGGTCAAAGAACTGGTCGGTATGGGCTTTATCATCTATGCGACGCTTGGCACTTCAACTATGCTTTACGATAACGGTATACAAACCAACGCGGTGTACAAAATTTCGAGCGGACGTCCAAATATGCTTGATTTGATTAGCGAACACCGGGTTCAATGGATTATCAACACCACCGAGGGCGGCGCCAAAGCCATGGTGGCTGAAATCAAAATGCGTTCAAAAGCCGTTATCAACGGCATTCCGGTAACCACCACTCTCGCCGGCCTGGCCGCCGCGGTCGCGGGAATCAAAAACCAGCAGAAATTCGGTCAACTGGAAGTTTGCACGCTTCAGGAATATCACAAAAATATCAACTACGCTTCGCAGGGGTGAAAACTTAATATTTATACCAAACTGCAGTCCAAAGGTTGGTGAACTTAACCGGCTTCGCCGGGATTTTGAACATCGAATGTTGGACGTTCATTCACCTTTTTTATAGCCCCAGTCAAAAAGTCTACTCACAAAAGCGTTTCTATCTTTGGAACGCTTGAAGCCGGATACAACCGCGACCAGTCTTTTGCCGTTCCGCAGGCAAGTTGCCGTGATGCAAAAACCGGCGGCTTTGGTGTAACCGGTTTTCATGCCGTCAACCCCGGGGCATTTTCCCAGTAAACGGTTCGTATTGTCCATCATTTGGCAATGCCTGCTGCCCCTGGGGCGAAAATATGCTCGTTTCGTTGAAAACCATTTCATCAGCAGCGGGTATTGCAATAAGCGTTCGGCCAAAACAGCCATTCCTTCCGGGCTGCTGACGGAATTTGTTTTGTCATTGCTCGTCAAACCGTGCGCGTTGACAAAATTGGTGCTTGGCATCCTTAATTTGTAAGCACGCTTATTCATCGCACTGATAAAACCGGCCATACTGTTATCACCCAGATATTCCGCCACTAAATAAGCTGAATCATTGGCACTTTTAATTACCATGCTTTTAAGCAACTCTCTAAAAGGATGAGTTTCCTTTACATCCAGATAAACTTGCGAACCGCCCATTCCGGCAGCGCCCGCAGTTACTTTCAGCGGAGTATCCAAGTCAAGCTCAGAACGTTTATCGAGAGCTTCAAAAGCCAATAAAAGAGTCATCATCTTGGTCATCGAGGCAATCGGCACACTGTCCCGCGGATTTTTAGCCCACAAAACCTTATGCGTATCAAGATCGACCAGAATACCGCCACGCACCTGTTTGCAGCCTTTAACGGGCAATTTATTATCCCAAAGCACTTTGCGGTAATCAAAAAATTTGCCGAAATGAGGATTTTCAGAGGGGACTTTGTAAGTCTCGCGAACAGGCGCAACTACTTCTGTAACTGCCTGAACCAGCCCAGGTTCAGGTTCCGGCCTGGAAGAAAAAAGGGGGCTGAGGAAGAAAATATGCGCTAAGACCACAACAGCTAAGATTATCCCGATGGTAACATATTTCTTCATCAGCCTCAATATCCTTTTTTAGTTATCAGTTATCAGTTATCAGTTATCAGTTTTTTTTCTCGCTGATTACTGAATACTTTTTTATTTTGCCGCAAGGCGGTTCAGGGCGCTGAACAACGCGGCAATCGCCGCCCGGTCAATATTTGAGTGTTCACCGGCGCCGTAAATCAAACGTTCAGAGTCTTTATGGCGAATACCCACAAAAGCAATCGCTTTGGCGTCGGCATCGTGTCCCATGGTTCTTTCAGAGAAATCCTCCAGCTTGAAATCCGCGATTTCCGGACAATGCCGCAGGGCATGAACAACTGCGGAAATAGGCCCGTTTCCGTATGCCTCCAGACTTACCGGTTTCCCATCAATTTTTACGTTGATTTTTATTCCGATGGATTCGTCGTCGCGAATGCTGCGCGAAAATTTAGTCATCACATATTTGCCGCCGATATTGACAAAACGCTCATTAAATACTTCCAGCAATTCGCCGGAATTTATCTCGCCGCCCTTTTTGTCCAGATATTGCTGGACTTCAGCGCCAATTTCAGGATGCATCTGCTTGGGCGCGTAAATGCCGAATTCTTTTTCAAGCACAAAAACGATACCGCCCTTGCCTGATTGACTGTTGATGCGGATAAGTTTTTCATAAGCCCGTCCAAGATCAGCGGGATCAATATGCAGATAAGGTACTTTCCAGCCCTGCTTAAAATATTCGGAGCTTTTATCCCTGCAATCCATACCCTTGCGGATCGCGTCCTGGTGCGAACCGGAGAACGCGGTAAATACCAATTGCCCGGCGTAAGGATGCCGGACATGAACGTCCAGCCCGGAGGCTTTCTCAACGCATTTGACTATTTCAGGCATATTTGAAAAATCCAGCCCGGTATTTATTCCGCGCGAAAAGAAGTTCAGGGCAATAATGGAAATATCCAGATTACCGGTGCGTTCGCCGTGTCCGAAAATTGTACCCTCAGCCCGGTCCGCACCGGCAAGCAGGGCCATTTCGCTGGCTGCTACCGCGCAGCCCTGATCGTTGTGAGCGTGAATACTGATTGTAGTTTCGGCGAGATAAGGATAATTGCTGCAGAAATACTCAATCATATCCGCGTATTGATAAGGGGGGCGGCGTTCAACCGTCGCGGGTAAATTCAAAATGAAATCATTTTTCCCGCATACCCCCCATTCTTTTTTAACGGCTTTGCAGACATCAATAGCAAAATCAATATCGGTGTCAGTGAATTCTTCAGGAGAAAACTCATAAGCCACCACTCCCCGCATGCCCGCGTCTTTCAGCGCTTCTTTGATCATGCGGGTGCCATTTATCGCCATTTGCCTGACTTCTTCGCGATTGTGCCCGAAAACAAAACGTCCATGCAGATCTGAAGTCGGCACATAACAATGCAGCAAAGCCTGTCCGGCTCCTTTGAGAGATTCAACGGTACGGGTAATCAAATGCGAACGGGCCTGCGTCAAAACCGCGATACGAACATCATCCGGGATGTGATTGTCCTCAATCAGGGTGCGGACAAAGTCAAAATCATCCTGTGATGCCGAAGGAAAGCCGACTTCAATTTCCTTGAAGCCTATTTCAACGAGCATTTTAAAATACTCGAGTTTGGTTTCGGGGTTCATCGGGACCGGCAGAGCCTGATTGCCGTCGCGCAAATCGACGGATGCCCATATTGGTGCTTTTTCTATTTTTCGATCCGGCCACTGCCGGTTTTTTATTGCCACTGGTTCAGGGTATACATATTTAGGATATTTCATAATGTTTTACTCCGCAAAACAGAAATACTGTTATATTTTAAGAAATGAAGCGGGAAGAAGAGACGATTGATAGAAATTTTAACACTAAAGCGCCCGGCGGCCGAATCCGGCGCCGGGGTTTTCCTCCATAAATATTTTTACCAGCAATGTTCATTTCCTGTCAACCCAATCGTCATTTTTTTAAGTAATTACCATTTAATATACAGTAAATTTTCAAAAACTCTACTAAAGAAAGAAAAAAAATGAGTTCAGCAACAATCCGTGTCCACCAAAAGAATATTCCGCCAAGACGCAAAGGCATAAAGAAATTTCTATTGTTAGAGTTTCGTTAAAATTGTGCCCGCCGCCTTGTGCCGGGCTGTTTCCAGCAGTATATTAGCGGAAATGAAACATAAAATTAACACAGGGAAAACAATTATATTAATGAAAAAAATGTTTAAAATTTTACCTTTACTGGCTGTTATCGCGATGACTTTGACTGCTTGTTCCGAGCGCGGTTCCGCTGAAAATAAGCTTGTCGACAAAATAAATATCCTGCAGGGAAACGAGCAGTGTGCTTTGCCCGGTGAAAAATTTAAAAAAACATTGCGTTTTGAACTGTTGGGTAAACAGAAATCCGGTTTGCTGGGCGGCAAAGGCGAACGTCCGCCAATTGCTAAAGTTAAAGTTTTGTTTGTGCCGCTTGACGGTTCGGATCTGAAACTTTCCGCCGATTCCGCGTTTTCGGACGCGGGCGGCAGCGTCAGCGTGGAAGTAAGCGCCGGGCGTAAAGTCGGTGATCAATATTTGCGGGCAATTGCTCAGGATAAAAGTGTCCTGGTTCGTTTTGTAACCGGTATTTCGATTAGCGGGACGGACCAGGAATGCGCTACGGGACAGTTGATGCATGAGCCTTTAGTCGTCAAAATCGTCAACGCTGACGGTAAAGCCGTTCAGGGGGTGCCGGTTTATTTCAAAATAAGCTCCGCGCCGGGCAGCAAAAAAACTAAAGCCAAATTACAAAAAACATACGTAGTCACCAATCAGGATGGTGTTGCTGAAACTAATCTCAAACTCGGCGGAAAAACCGGGGAATACAATATTAATGTCGAAGTTGCCGACGTCAAAAATAATTATCATATCCGCGGTATCAATGTTCGCGAATTGGGCTTGAGTTTCTGGTCGGTGATAATCAGTGTGCTTGGCGGACTGGCAATATTCATCTTCGGAATGAGACAGATGAGTGACGGTTTGCAGAAAGTCGCCGGCGAAAAAATGAAACAAATTCTCCACTTCTTTACAAGCAACCGCTTTGTAGCCGTTCTGGCCGGGACTTTCATTACCGCCGTGATCCAGTCGTCAAGCGCGACGACGGTAATGGTAATTGGTTTTGTGAATGCCGGATTGTTGAATTTATTCCAGTCTATTGGGATCATTTTCGGCGCGAATATCGGAACGACGGTTACCGCGCAGATTATTTCATTCAAGCTTTCCGGCATGGCCCTGCCGGCGATAACCATCGGCTTGTTGATAATGTTTTTCAAGCATCGCCTGGCCAAAGGCTGGGGCGAAACCATTTTAGGTTTCGGCCTCTTGTTTTTCGGTATGTCGATTATGAGCCACGAACTGAAAATGCTGGGCGTTTTCCCCTCATTCATTAACTTCTTTCAAAGCTTTGACTGTACAAGCGTCAATGGTGCTATGCCGATTGGCGCCATATTGGGCGCCATTGGAATAGGGACTTTGATGACGGTTGTTATTCAAAGCAGTTCGGCTTCAATGGGTATTGTGCTCGCGCTTGCCGGTGGAGGTTTGATTAATTTTTACACCGCTGTGCCTTTGCTTATCGGTACCAATATCGGTACGACGGTTACCGCGGTCCTTGCCTCGCTTGCCGCTAATAAACATGCCAAGCAGGCGGCTTTTGCTCATTGTCTGTTTAACTTCAGCGGCGCCGTCGGGATGATGATATTATTTTATGTTCCGTGGGGCCCGGACAAGATTCCGGTTTTCATGTACTTTATAAACTTCATAACCAGCGGTGATGTTTTCGCGGCGGTTCCGCAAAATATTGTTCGTCACATAGCTATGGCTCATACTTTTTTCAATGTATTCAACGTTTTATTGCTGTTGCCGTTCATTGGAATCATTGCCAGAATATGCGCGTTCTTTGTCCCGGTCACGGATGAAAAAGCGGTCAGGATACAGCCCCTGGAGCCGCATTTGCTCAATACTCCGTCCATCGCGCTGGAACAGGCTGTTCAATCCATTCGTTATATGGTTAAAGAAGCCTGGGCAATGGTTGATCGCGCCATTACGGAGCATTTCGTCAAAATCAAAGTAGATGATGATGAATTCGAAAAACTGGCGGTACGCGAAGATGAAATAGACAAGCTCCAGGAGGATATAACGGAATATCTCGTGCAAATTACCCGCCGTGAATTATCCGATGAGCAGGCGGAATTAGTGCCCTTGTTAATGCACTGTACGAATGACGCCGAACGCATTGCCGACCACACCGCCAACATCCTCACTTTGACCAGACGTCTCGCCAAATCCAGGCAGAAATTAAGCGGCCAGGGCCAGGAGGAAATCAATACTTTGTGGGAAATTCTGAAAAAACAGGCCCATAATGTTGTTAAAGCCCTGCACGGTACGGACAGTAATATAGTCAGCCACGCGCTCCGGGACGAAAAAAAGATAAATAAACTGGTTGACGGGTACGAAAAAAATCATGTCAAGCGCCTGCAGGACGGCAAATGCAGTGCGGCAATAGGTATAATCTTCATCGAAATGCTCGCTGAAATGGAAAAAATAGGCGATCATCTCTGCAATATCGCTGAACGCGCCCCCAAAATCCAAAGCCAGTATGTCAGCCTGGGATAAAAAGGAGAGGAGGGGGGAGAGAACACGGATGGACACGGACGAATAAAGAAAATTTGTTACTTTATATTTTGTTTTGCATTTTGCATGCTTTGATTGTGTTCTGCATGAGCATGGCGATGGTCATTGGGCCGACTCCGCCCGGAACCGGAGTGATAAAGCCGGCTTTTTCAGCGACTTCGTCAAATTTAACGTCCCCGACAAGACGATAAGCGCGTTTGGCGCCTGCGTCCGCGACGCGGTTGATGCCGACATCAATAACCACGGCGCCTTCCTTGACCATATCCGCCGTGATGAATTCGGGTTTGCCGATGGCGGCAATTAAAATATCCGCCTGGCGGGTGAGTTCCGGCAAATTCCGCGTTTTGGAATGCACACAAGTAACAGTGGCGTTTGCGCCGGCGGCTTTCTGCACCAACAGCGAAAACATGGGTTTGCCGACAAGATTTGAACGCCCGGCAATGACTACGTGCCTGCCGCAGGGATCAATGCCGCTGCGTTCGAGCAAAATCATTATACCATAGGGCGTGCAGGGAAAAAAACCATCCTGTCTGCCAATAAGCATTTTTCCGACGTTCTGTTCATGAAAACAATCAACATCTTTTGCCGGTCCGACAGCGGCGATGACTTTTTCTTCATCTATTTGCGGCGGTGGCGGGAACTGAACCAGTATTCCGTTGATTTTCGGATCTTTATTGAGCTTATCGATCAGTTCAAGAACTTCTCCCATCGCGGCGTCCTTGTCAAAAACATGTTTAGCTGAATAAATACCGAGCTCCCGGCATTTGCGGTCTTTCATATTGACGTAGACCTGTGACGCCGGGTCTTCGCCAATCAGAACAACCGCCAGTCCCGGCTGTAAATTGTAGTCCCGCGCCAACATGCTTATCTCTTTGCGGCTTTCCTCGCTAAGCTCAGCCGCTATTTTTCTACCGTCAATTATCTGTGCTGACATGGAAAATCTCCCGAATTGCTGTAAATTACATATGAATTTGAATTTTGAATAACATCTGGAAACAAAAAGTAAAAAAGCACTTGTGCTTATATAATATTGTCGGGCTTAAAGAAATTTCAAATGGCTTATGAGAAATTAATTAATGAGATTTTTGGTTTACAACATTGCCTACGGTACCGGAAGCCCCAGCGGGAGCTCCAACAACGTTTTGACGTCGCATCGCTATATCAAGGCGCACGACAGGCATTTTGAGAAAATTATTGACTTTATCAAGCGGGCGGACCTTGATGTAATCGGCCTGGTTGAAATCGATACCGGTTCCTACCGCACCGACCGGATGGACCAGGTAAAAAAAATCGCCGGGCATCTGAATCATTTCCACGTTTGCGGCGTCAAATACGGACAGAATTCATTTCTGCGCAAAATACCCTATTTACGCAGTCAGAGTAATGCTATCCTGACCGCGCTGGAAAATGAGGATTCAAAATTTCACTATATGCCGCGCGGCGTGAAAAAACTGGTTATCGAAAGCAAAATCAACAATGTGAGTTTTTTCCTCGTTCACCTGGCCCTGACAAAAAAGGTCCGGCAAATACAATTACGCTATCTGGAAACCCTGATTCCCAAAAATCAACCCCTGATTGTCGCGGGTGATTTCAACACCATGCAGGGAAGCGGTGAATTACGGAATTTTATGCACAAATGTGGCCTGAGAAGCGCCAATAATGACAACAAAGCAACTTTCCCATCCTGGGACGCACGGAAAGAACTTGATTACATTTTATGTTCTGAAGACATAGAAATAAGCAGTTTTGAGATTCCGCAAGTGAAATTTTCCGACCATCATCCATTAATTCTGGAATTTGACATAAAAAAGTAAAAAAGCACTTGTGCTTAAAATATTTTCACCATGTGTTTACAGCTGTCCGGCCCGACATCCCCCCAGGAATCCGTGTCAAATTGAAATTTTACCGTATGACTGGTTTTCAGCCGCGCGATGCGCTCGTTACCCAGAAGATTGATCGCCTCCAGCAATATTGGATTGTGCCCGACGATGATCAAAGATTTTATTTTACTGTCAAAATGTCGAATATACGAAACAATTTCTTCCGGACGCGCATGGTAAAGAACTTGTTCGCTGACCAGCGCGCTTTCCGGATACCTGATGCCGCGCGCAATTAAGCGCGCGGTTTTTTCAGCTCTGGCGGCGGGACTGGAAACGATAATATCTGCGTTGACTCCGCCGTCATGAAGCAGGCGACCGAGAGTTACGGCATCAGCCATGCCTTTTTCGGTGAGCTCGCGTTCCATATCCGAACCGGTGGTCATTTCGGTTTTCGAATGTCGAATCATTAACAAATTTTTCATCTTGAAATATCCTTTTTTACCGGCCCGGACAGTTCGGGTTCCATGTGTATGGTCGCGGCGATTTTAAATTCTTTGAGCAATTCAAATTCTATTTGTTTGGTGACGGCATGAGCATTTTCCAATGACATTTGACCATTAAGATGAATGTGAAAAGTCAATTCCGTATGATTTCCGTAATCATGAATATGGAAATGATGCACATAAACTTCCCCGTCGCCGTATTTTTCACAAACTGCTCTAACTTTTTCAACTAATTTCTTACTTGGAGAACGCCCCAGCAAAGGGCCGATCGCGCCTTTCAGGATGTTAAACGCCGCATACATGATAATGACCGCGACAATTATCCCCATCACGCCGTCAAGCCACCAGACATGTCTGCCAAAAATAATCCCGGCCAGGATGATGACTGAACTTATCGCGTCGCTGCGGTGATGCCAGGCATCGGCTTTGAGAGAAGTCATTCCAGTAAGTTTGCTCACCCGAAAAGCATACTGCGCCATTGCCTCTTTGCAGAGAATAGTAATAATCATTGCCCACAAAGCCCAATTTCCGTAGTTGGCGGCTTGATGTAAATTCAGGCGTTCAAGCGATTTCCAGAAAAATTCCAAGGCTACCATTGCCAGCAGGATGGCGATAATCAGCGAAGCGATCAATTCCGAGCGTCCATGTCCGAAGGGATGTTCCCGGTCGGCAGGTTTGTCGGAAATTTTCAAGCCGAACAGTAAAATAACCGAAGTCAGGGAATCCGACAAACTATGCCAGGCGTCGGCGACAATTGCCACTGAAGCGGATTGGATACCCACCCATAATTTAAAAACAAACAACAAAATATTAGTGACTATTGACAGCCAGCCCGCAAATCGTGCCTGAAACTTGTAATGTTTTGTATCTGTGTTGTCGATACTCATTGAATATTCGCCTCATCTAAGGGGTATTCTGGTTTAAACTTCCTTAATATACGCCCGAAATTAGATTATTGCAGGCGAAATTGATTGAAAAACGTAATAAATATAAGTATTTTATATGAATAAATAAGGAAAGCTGATGAATGTTGAGAAAAAACATCCGGAAATTACGATTGTATTAGACCGTTTACGCAGCGCGTTTAACACTGGTAATATATTTCGTATTGCCGACGCGATTGGCGCGAAGGAGATTATTGCCTGCGGCTATACTCCCGCGCCGCCGCATCCGAAATTAGTAAAAACCGCTATGGGCGCGGATAAAATGGTGCCCTGCCGGCAGATGCCGGATTCTATCGCGGCGATCAAGCAGCTCAGGGCGGAGGGAGTTAAACAGATACTTGCGGTTGAATGCACTGACGAGAGTGTTTTTGCCTGGGAATACGATTATGAATATCCTCTGGCGATAATTATGGGCAATGAAGCACTGGGGATTGATGAAGATGCCTTGAAATTGTGCGATGCGGTGATAAGTTTACCAATGCTGGGGCAAAAAGAATCAATCAATGTCGGGAATTGTGCCGCGGCGGTGCTTTACGCGATAATTGCTTCAACAAAAAAGTGAATGCCGTTTGGAAACAATAATTATGAAAGTTAAACTTATTGGAAAACACCTTGATGATATAAGTCCTCTACTGAAGGCAAGGGACTTTGAATTGACAGATGACACGCCGGATTTGATTATCTCGCACGGCGGCGACGGCGCTTTCCTGAATGCGGAACGTTTATACCCGGGTATCCCGAAACTGGCGCTGCGCGATCAGAAAACAGCAGCTCTCTGCGACCAGCATTCCTACGAAAAACAACTCGATAATTTTTGCGCGGGGAAAATGACTAAAACAATTAAGTCAAAGTTGTACAGCAGCTTTAACGGCAGGGAAATGCTCGGGCTTAATGACATTTTCATTCACAACTATAATCGCGGCAGCGCCATGCGCTACCGGGTATGGATAAATGATGAACTTTACGCTGACGAGATTGTCGGGGACGCGGTAGGCATGGCAACGGTTCATGGCAGTACCGCATATTACCGCAGTATTACGCACAGTATTTTTAAAATCGGTTTAGGTTTAGCATTCAGTAACAGCACCGAAGTCGTTAATCATTTAGTTTTACCGGAAGACGCTGTAGTCAGAATAAAAATAATTCGCGGCCCCGGAATCATGGTCGCGGATAATAATCCTGATATCGTTGAAATTCCGCAGGACAGCGAAGTTTCTATCTGCAAATCCACAAAAAACGCGGTTATTTACGGACTTGAAAACTTCATGTGTCAAAGCTGCCGTCTGCTGCGTCATCCCCGGCAGTTTAAGAATGAAAACCCTTTTATCCAGAAGAAATGTTAAGATGAAGGTATTAATATCCGCGGGCCCGACCCGTGAAAAATTAGATATTATCAGGTTTTTTTCCAACCGCTCGTCGGGGAAAATGGCTTATGCTTTAGCTGCGGCCGCTGTTGAACGCGGCTGGGAGGTCGTAATGGTCAGTGGCCCGGTAAATCTAAGGGCTCCGGATAATGTCCGTTTGATCAAGGTGGAATCCGCCGCCGAAATGGGCAAAGCAATTTACGCGGAAGCTTATGACGCTGATTTAATTATCATGGCCGCCGCCGTCGCGGATTTTACTCCCCGGAAAGTTTGTGAGCATAAAATCAAGAAAACTTCCGGTAATTTAACAGTAGAGCTTGAGCCGACTGAAGATATTTTATTTACTTTGGGACAAAACAAGCCGGATGGCCAGATATTGGTCGGTTTTGCTGCCGAAAGCGAAGATTTACTCGTCAATGCCCGGAGCAAAATGCAGCGCAAAAACCTTGATTGGATAGCGGCAAACGACATCAGCAAAGCGGACTGCGGTTTCGCGGCGGACGCTAATGCCGTAACTTTGTTATCCCGGAACGGCGAAAAAATTGAAATTCCCCTGGACAGCAAAAAAAATGTCGCGCAAAAAATTATTGAAGTCCTGGAGCGTTCGGGCATGGGCGAACACGGATGAACACGGACAAACAATAATAACACGAATTAGGGGTCATTTTCGGGGAGTTGTACTAAATGTTGAAATTGATAATTATATTTTCGAGTGGATTTCTGCTGGCGAATTGTTGCCTGGCGGTTTTTTTCGTTAATAATGATTTCAAGAAATATGGATTCACCTCACATAAAAATATTTTGCTTGAAAGAGCTGACTGGGGATATAAATTGCGCTACAGCAGGGAAACCCCTAATACATACTCTTATGTTCTGGGAAAAGTACCGCAAGCTGAAAATTTTTTCTCCGCGAACGGCCTTGTTTCGTTCAGCTTCAAGGCGCGTTTATATCCGGTAGCTCCGAATACTCAGCATTTGCGCCGTATAATAAAAGCTTATATCAAAACATCACTGGGGATTACCAAAGTTAGAAAAGTGAAAAACGGTATAATGTGTACCCCCGCGTTTGTGGTCAGCATGAACGACAACTTGACTAAAAGCAGCGCGACACGCAAGGCGACACATCGCAGTTTTCCACTGCAATACAGTAAACGCTCTGCGGATTTACCTGAAAAACCCAAAAAAGGGAAAGGTGTGACTCTTTTATTCAGAGATACCCGGCTTTTGCCGATAAACCTTTTTCAGAATTATGATATGAAGGTAATTTTTGATTATCGTAATAAAATTGTCAGTTTCAACTGCAATGGAAACAAAGTTATTTTAAAAGATGACTTCCTGAAGGTTTGGAAATATTTCGGCCTGGCAACCCTGTTTTCCACTATCGGAGTCAATCAGAATACAGTAATCGCACTCGAATACGAATTCACCACCATTAAAACGGGCGGCAATGAAAGACGTTTTAAAAACCAGGAAAAACAGTCTGTTTTCCCCCGGCTTGACTGTGCTTACTATCAGCGCCTGATCGACTTGTATAAAGATGTTGACGCAATGTATTCTCTGGGCATGAATTACTATGAAGGCAGCGGCGGCGCTGAAAAAGATTACTATCAAGCCGTTAAATGGTTCAAAAAAGCCGCGCAGCATGAACATGTTTTCGGACAATATTATCTGGGTTTGTGCTATTTGTATGGACGTGGAATTAAACAGGACGATCTACAGGCATGGAAATGGATTTTACGCTCGTCCAAATATTTTTATGATAAAGCCCAGGTTTTGGCGGCGCAGTGCGTTATTGACAATGTAAAAAAGACAAATGAATTTAGACGGGCAAAATTATTGCAGTCGCTTCTTGGGCCGGCGTTTTTTCAGGGTAACGCCAACGCCTGTTTTCTGCAGAGCTATTGCGCTTATTATGATGTGGCGAAAATGCAGATTAAGTATCTTGATGGTTTCAAAGACGCCGCCAGGCGCGGGCATCCCAAAGCTTTTTATTATTTAGGAATGCATTTCGCTAAAAATAAACGGACGCGAAAAGTTGCATTTAAATGTTATTTACGGGCGGCGGAACTTGGTTTTGTGCCGGCTTTTGTCAAGCTGGGCAAGTGTTACCAGGAAGCTTTCGGCACGGAGAAAAACCCGGGCGAAGCTCTCAAATGGTTCAAGCTGGCGACGGAAGAAAATAATCCGGAAGGAATTTTCAGGCTGGCGTGTTGTTATCTTTTGGGGAAGGGTTTGGAAAAGGACAGAAAACAAGCGATTAAATTGTTTACCCGTGCCGCGCAATATGCTTCGCCGCGGGCATTGATCGCCTTGTTATTGCTGCAGGAAAACAACTCGCCTGATTCTCCGTCAAGTCCGTTTTTTTACGGCGGCGACAAGGCGGGAAACGCTGAATGTACGCACAAAAAAAACAGCACTTACGCAGGCCGCCGGGCGATTTGTCTAAAATATGGTATCGGCACTGTTAAATCTCCTGAAAAAGCGTTGTCCCTGCTGTACAGAAGCGCAAAATACAATCATTGGATGGCTTTTGAACTGGCTGATTCTTACGGATCCAATAAGAATAAATCAAGGAACCTTTATACGGCAACAGGCTTATACAGAAAAGCCGCCGCAATGGGAAACGTCCGCGCCCTCTGGCAACTTGGAAAGTTGTATTTTGAATTGGGAGAGAGAAATCAAGCGCTGCAGTGTTATCGACAAGCCGCCCGGAAGGGACACGCGGAAGCCGCATTTGAGCTGGGCAGGCTTCTGCTTAAGGAGTATGTCTCTAATCAGGCCGCGGATCAGGCTAAAGCTTTTGCGTTCTTTGAGCAGGCGGCGAAGAATGGTCATATTCGAGCTTATTATCAATTAGGAGATTGCTATTACAAAGGGCAGGGGGTGAAAAAGGACGTCAAGCGTGCCGCGGAATACTGGAAAAAATATGAAGCGGCCTTTTTAAAACAGCAGGACAATTCCATTCATGGTTTGTATTGGAAAGCTTTACCTTATCAACGTCCGATCGAATACGACAAAAACGGTTTGCCTATAAAATTCCACAGCGGGCTGAAGGACAAGAAAGAAATACTCGCTTATTACGAGAAGTATTGAATGCGACGGCTCCGCCAAATAAGGAAAACAAAAATAATTTACATTAATATAGCATAAAATAGCTATAATTCACTAACGATAAGCAAGATATATGCTATTCATACCGATTTGCAATCTTAGAGATAGTAAAGATTGCATTAATTATCCCTGAAGGGGATATTCACCGTAGCCCACGGCAACGCCGTGGGTATCATGTGC
>VAOY01015754.1_pt1 | contig 17451 bp, 10 predicted proteins | sample 3393881 | NCBI WGS metagenome assembly VAOY01 (sample SAMN08290430, study PRJNA428436) | hydrothermal vent metagenome | isolation source: Deep-sea hydrothermal vent chimney | place: Indian Ocean: Southwest Indian Ridge
CGGCTTGCAACCGTCATTGTTGCGTTGTGCCCTAAAATCAGCAAAAAAATATCCTGCCGTTTAAAAGTAGTAAAATATTATTCCATTCTTTATTACTGGATCATACAAAATTACCCTTGACATTAAACAAACATGTATTATATTTTGTGAAAAGAAACACTTGTGCCTGGAGCAAAATAATGACTAAAGAAATGGAACAAAGCTGTAAGGATATGCCTTTTGAGCAGGCTCTGGAAGAACTCGAAAAATTGGTAGACGACATGGAGCAGGGCGAACTGCCGCTTGACGACATGATCAAATGTTTTGAAAAAGGTACGATCTTATCTAAACTCTGCCGGCAGAAACTTTCCAAACTGGAAAAGAAAATAGAGGTTTTGGTAAAGGATAACGGCGTCGGCGGCCAGTGGCGGGAATTTGACGATTCCTCCGAGCGCAAAGAAGCCGCCACAAGCCCCTCAAACGACGAATTCACCTTCTAAAGTCCGTGTGTCCGTGTTCATCCGTGTCAGTCTGTGTTCATCCGTGTGTCCGTGTCTCTAAAACAATGTACCTTGCTCTTTTTTTTTGTTTTCAACAGCGAATAAATCATCTTCCGGGATTTTCTGAGTGTTCCTGCCGGAAATTTTTTGCAGCCAATCATCCAGGGCCATTATTTCTATCCCTAATTTCCCGGCTTTATTTAGTTTGCCGCCTCCGGCTTCGGGATTTAAGGCGACTAATAATGACAATTCCCGGCTTATTGTTGAAGTCGCTTCATAGCCGTTTCGAGCCGCGAGAGCCTCGTAAAAAGAACGTTTTTCCGGCATCTTGCCGGTGAAGCAGATTGTGGGTAAAATCTCCTTGTTCCGCCCTTTGCTTTGTTTTATCCGCAAGGCTGAAATCAATTCGTTTATAAAGTCGCTTTGCGCCGCTAATCGCTCATGCAGAGCTTTGGCGCGTTCCGGGCCGATGGTGTCGATTTTTTCCATTTCCCCGCCAGTCATTTGCCGAAGCTCATTGAGAGTGTATTCATTCATTATTTTTTTGGCGATATTCGCGCCTACATTGGGGACATTCAGCGCCGCGAGCAACTGATAATCCGCGACTTCGCGGGCCTTGGAGATTTCTTTGAATAAGTTCGTCGCTGATTTATCCTTAAAGCCTTCAAGCTGAATGATGTCTGATGGTTTTAAAGCAAAAATATCTTTTAAAGTCATTACTCCCAGATGAGTCATCATTTTTTGAATATTGGGTTCACCTAAACGGTCGATGCCGATATTTTTCACCGCCGCGGCCAAAAGTTTCAGCCGGGTGGCGGAACAATCGGAATTGGGGCAGCAGAGCTCCGGGCCTTTGCGCACTAATGACTTTCCGCAATTCGGACAGGCGTCAATCAGGGCGCTTTTCCGGTTCTCGCCGGGCAGGGCGCTGATTATGTAAGGAATTACGTCTCCGGCGCGTTCAATTATCACCCGGTCGCCGATTTGAATATCTTTGTCAATGATGTTTTGCGCGTTGTGCAGAGACGCGTGGCGGATACTGACTCCGCCGATTTCCACCGGCTCTATTTCGGCTACCGGGGTCAGGCAGTTTTTGCCGAAACTCCAGTGGACGTTTTTGAGCAGGCTTTCCCTGCGGATACCACTGAATTTGAAAGCTATTTGTCCACGTGGATGATGGGCGGTACTGCCCAGGGTCTCACGGTAAGCTTCGTCGGCAAGTTTAATGACGATGCCGTCCATAGGATAGGGGAGCTGTTCTATTTTCTCAACTAATTCCGGCCAGCGTTTCTCCAGTTCACTGTACTTGACCGGATACGAGATCATTTCGTAGTCAACAAGAGTGAGTTTGGCGCCCTGGCGCAGCATGTCGCTGATATCCAGCAAGCCCATTATCCCCCCGACCGCGTTGCGGGAATTCTTGTATGTACCGCCACCCTTTCTGCTGATATTGGCGTAAATATTTTTAAAGTCATCGTTGCGGATAAGTATTTCGCCGCGCACCGGCCTGTCTACCGGGCCGGTATAGTTAGTGGTTTCCAGTTCAATCAAAGGAAGTTTGGATGTTATATTCTCGCCGACTTCGCCATTTCCGCGGGTGGCCAGAATATTATTGCTGTAATTAGCGGAAATGCCGTCGTACTTGGGTTCGATCAGAAAAAGTTCATCAGCAGAACGCTGGTTTTTCTTCGCCCAGGAGTCGATTTCTTCAAAGGAATATGCTTTGGCGAGTGAAAGCATTGCTTTGTCATGAGTTACTTTACCCTCACTGGCGACTTTGGGGGCGTTGACTGCGATAAGCAGTGAATGATCCGGATTTATTTTTTCGAGCGCGCGGATTAATTCATCGTAGCGTTCGTCACTTATTTCGAGTATCCCCTTTGCCCAATAAGCTTCATTGTGGTGCATGATGAGCTTGACTAAGTCGTGTTCATCGAGCTTTGAAATATCAAAATTAATCCAGTCGGTCACTATAATAACTCCTTTTGCATAATGTAGTACAAGCGTCCCGCTTGTGAATATTCTCATTTTAATTCTCAAGCGAGACGCTTGAGCTGCATTAATATAGTATGATCACGTGAGAATATCCAGTTGTCAGGGCAAAAAAAAAAAGCCCGTCAAAAGACGGGCTCCGGAGAATAGACTCTACTTTTCGACTGGAACAACAATACCGCGCATAATGATGTTCTGGCAAAAGGTAAAGACTAAAAATGTTGGTAATGCCGCGACTAACAGGGAAGCGAAAATAATTCCCTGGCAGCTGTTGGATTGTAATTGATACAACCACGGCATAATAGTCCACATATTTTCATCCTGGCAATACAACAGGGCCATCATAAAGTTAGAATAGGCCATTTGGAAAGTCTGCAAACCGATTACCGCCAGGATTGGTTTGGACAGGCTCATTGTGATCTGCAGGAAGATACGGCATTCGCTGGCGCCGTCAATCTGGGCACTTTCGTATAATTCCTGAGGTAATGAATCAAAGAAGCCTTTCAGCAGGAATATAGAATAACCGTTAGCGAGCGCCGGCAGAATCAAAGCTCCGTAAGTGTTGAGCAGGCTTAATTCACGCAACAGCAGGAATATAGGAATCTGAGTAACCATTGGCGGGAAGGCCATAGTTACCATTAAGAATAATAGTATTTTGTAGGTTGACGGCGGTTTAAAACGACTGAGGGCGTAAGCCGCGAGAGGATTCACTATCAAGGCGCAAAGTACAGCGGAAGCGCAATACACAAATGTATTCCAGATAGCGTAACCATGCAGTACGATGTAATTAAATACTGAAATAAAATTACGTATTATAAATTCCCATTTCAAGGCCGCGGAATTCTTTTTGATCCACAAATAATGCGCTGCCTGCTGCTGAGGTTTTATATCGCTCCAATCCTTATAATCAGTCTTAAGAATCTTGTTAGCGGCGGCAATTGTTTTATATTTGCCTTTGAGATAATCCCTGAAGTCATATATTGCCCCGGTAACCTCCAGATACTTAAGCGGAACTTGATAAAATTTACCATCGTCGGCGTCAGTCCAACCGACAATATACGAATTCCAGTCCCCGAGACGTGTTCCGAAGAACGGAAATTCTTTTAGCTGGGTAACTAATTTTATTTCATTAAAACTTTTATATTCTGACTTATACAGTTTGTTCAAATCAGCTATTTTATTATTATATCTGCCCCTCAGGTAGGATTGATAGTTTGGCAAGGCTTCAGGTTTGACAATGATCCAGAACCGGTTAAGCAAAGTCCGGACAAATTCATTCCAGTCTTTACGTTGAAGATCCGTGTATTTCTTTTTGTCGGCAGGATAAAAACGGGTGAGCTTTACTTCATCCCAACTTGCGTATTTTGTTTTATGCTTAGCGTTATACTCCCCTATTTTACGGGTATATTGGGCTCGCAGATAGCTTGTCTTGAAATAACCTTCAGGATTGATGAAATAACGATTAACCAGCGGCAAATCCTCCACCCTGCCGTCAAAGAATTTTTCTTTGAAAGCATAATATGTGTTATACAGCTCAGTGTCTGTATTAGGCATAATCCTGGGCCCGAGGTATTCTGCCGACTGCACATGCAGCACGTTCCAACTGACAAGTTCCAACTGCATCGCGCTGTTCATATCCTGAAGGCTGCCGTCAAAACGTTTGCTCAGTATGCTTTTAAAACGCCGCAAGTTGATTGGCGTCGTGTTTCTGGAATTTCCAACTTCAATAAAGCTCAATCCATAATAATAATGCTTATAATTCTGTTTCCTTATGAACTGATTCCAGTCTTTGACCAGCTTGGGATTAATATCTTTTTCGTTCGGCAGTTCAAGCTGTTTAAAGTCTGCATTCTGAACATAATAAGCTGATTGAAAAAGGTTGCTTTTTTCATTAAAGATAGCTTCGACGGACTTCTGGTACATGATCTTATCATCTTTTAAAAAGCCGGGAATAAGCTGCGATTCGGACATGTCGACACTACTTTTCGAGCTGCCGCTGATCATCAGGGCAAATGGATAAACCATGGTAACCGCACCAAGTATCAAGGCAATGGAGATAGACCAGATCAACAGCCGTACTTTAAAATTTTTTCTACCTATTTTGGAAATAATACCCATTATTCTAAAATCCTTATATTGAAATTTACGATTATTTAGTTTGGCCCGCGGCTCTAAACTCAACTTTGGACAGGATTTGCAATTGATAGACGGTAAAGCCGATCAGCATGAATCCCAGCATCCAGGCCATTGCCGTAGCCGGCCCCATCTGGAGATAGGTAAATGCCTTAAACCAAATACTCAGGCCTGCGGTTTCAGTATTGGCGCCACCGCCGGTCATAACCAGAATTTGTCCGGTTGAACGAGTCCAGGAAGCGATAAATACTCCGACAAAATTAATTATGATAAGTGCTTTCAAGGTCGGGAATACAACAAATAAAATTTTATCAATAAATGTTGCTCCATCAATGTCAGCGGCTTCATAATAGTCATTTGGAATGCCTTTGAGGGCGGCCAGATAAATCAGGCAGCCGGGTCCCATTCCCGCCCAGACCATGGGAATAACACACGCTAACATGGCAGTATCACTATTGCTTAACCACTGGTACGGCAGGGGAGTATAGGAAAATAGGCGGCTGGGTATCAATTTTATGCTATCCCAGAAAGCTTCATGTCCCTGAAAGAAAATTGGACCACTCAAACTGGCAGCAGTATAAAAAACAAGTAATCCTGCAATTAAACAAAGCCACATGGGAAGCTTTAATTCATAAAATTTTAAACGTCTGGCAAAAGCTAGGAAAATTAATAATAATCCCGCGCCTATCGCAATAAAACCTATCGCGGGAATGTTCATTACCACTTTGTTCATCATTCCATTTTCCGAGCCTTCATAAAACTGTTTCCACAGTACCATTGTAATCAGGCCGGTAACTACTGCCGGTAAATAGTAGAGGGTTCTCAACAGAATTTTGCAGCGCGGAACTTCCTGCAGGAAAATAGCCAGGATAATCGGCGGGAAAAAAGTCAGAGTCATGGTCAGCAAGCTGTAGCGCAAAGCGTTCCAGAGAGCATTCCACCATTCTACGTTCCAGAGCAGGTTCGCAAAGTTGTCAACCAGAACAAAAGTTGAATGACCAATAATTTTATAATCGAAAAATGCCATATAAGAACCGCGAATGAGTGGTACGTATCGCCACATGGCAATAGAAAGCACTGCTGGAATTAGTATAAAATAAGCCCAGAAATATCTTTTAAACTGCCATGACCCTTGAGTTGAACCATCATCTTTCGGAGGAGTAAATAATCTGAATACCTTGCGGAATACAAAGAAAAAAACGATTGCGATTACCGTAAGTGCTATCCAGGCGGTAAAACGCTGCCAGAAACGTCTCCGGTCAGAAATTTTTCCAATCATGATTTTGTTGGCGTAGGCACAGGCGTTTTTTAAAATCTTTTTTAATTGTCTTTCGCGCTCTTTAGTTCCTACCGCGGCGAGTTCGTTATTATATTCCATTTCTTCGGCAAGCTGCAACGGCTTAGTCATCATATTGTAAGCAAAGTTACTGTTTTTGCCATAGGGTTCAGGCTGGCCCGTTTTTATTGCAATCTCGAAAGTTTTTTCCCAGCCTTTGGGGACTAACTTGAGTATTTCAGTATAGCCGAACATTTTCAGGTATTTAGGATTAATGAATTTTCCTATTCCGCCTTCGACCATTATTTTGGTTCTAAGGCGTTGAGCCGGCCTGCTGTCATAATAAAACATATATTCCCAGGCGGCGTCACAAACCGCCGGCTCTTTTATCTGTGCATACAGTCCATACATTTTGGAATTCAACTCACCGCCGCGATGTCCGCCGGGACCCAATGGAACCGGAGCCATTCCGGTTACCGCAGGTTGTATTTTTGCTAAAAGAGTTTCCTCTATATAGCTGAACTGCATCGCAATATCACCACGCTCCCACTTTGTGCTGGCTTCCGCCGCGTCTTTGTAGGCATAGCCACGTCTTTTCTGGCCGTTTTCATCGGTCCAGAGCTCAGCGGATAATTGAGTATAAAAGTCCAATGCTTTTACTGCCGCGTCAGAATCAAATGTACAGAGCCACGCATCCTTTTTGGCGTCGTAAGTCATGATATCGCCGCCGGCGGACCATAAAAAAGTAATCCAGTACCATGATTCATCTCTACCGCGTCCAAAGCGGATGCCGTATCTACCCTTCGCCGGGTCAGTTAACTTTTTACATGCACTATAAAAATCTTTCCAAGTCCATTTGGCGTTTGGAGGTTCGATTTTGTATTCGTCAAATAAATCTTTACGATAAAGCAACACTTTTCCAAGCAATCCGCCATAGGGCATTGTCCACCAGTGTATTTTCCCGTCCGGCCCTTTACGGTGACAAACCGGCATAATTTTCTTATGGACGCGCGAGGCGATTTGCTCCGGCGTTAATTCTTTGAAATATCTGTCCAGCGGCTGAATAAATCCATTACGGATATAGTTATCAGATTTACGGAAATTGATATACAGAATATCCGCCGCCATATCACCGGCAATCGCCAGCAAGTCACTTTCCACACCTTCAACCCGGATACCGGAAAACTGTTCAAGGACAATTTCAACATTATCCCAATTGTGATTACCGTATTTTTCAGGATTGGCTTTATATTTTGCTTTGTACTTTTTCGCAAAAATCTTTGGGAATTCCTTGCGGAACTGCCTGACAACCGTAACCCCCGCACGCGTACTGGTACTAATATCAGTCGGATCCGGCAGGCCGCATACGGTTACGTGGATAATTGTTTTTCCGTCTTTTTCCTCGATATACCCGGCGCGGGTTGTCGTGGACACGAATAGTCCTGCCAGTGCCAGGCACAGCACTGACAGCAAGCCTGTCTTTTTCATGTGATCTCCTTTTGATCTTTATTATTTTTATGAAAATATGTTTGGTTTAGTCAAATGTAGAAACTGTTCCTTAAGTCCTGCTCACACTAATATAAGAGCACTATTTAAAATTACTAACAAAAAAAAAATTAACTTGTTTTTTTGTTGAATTATTATAATATGCGCAGTCTTATCTTCTTTACCAACAAGTCCTTGCAACATTATTTTTCGCGGAGAACTATATTTATGTACACTTAATTTTATTTTGGTATATCTTGGTACATATACACTAAATGATAACAGTTAACTTGTATTAGTATACCCGGGATAATATGAAAAAATATCAAGTATTTAAATTTAAAACTCATATTTTTTTTGAATAGCGCATTTTTTTAACTATATTAAGGTTCTTTTACGCGCAAAGAGTATGGAAAAATAATCAAACAAGACAAATATGCATAAGAATCTCTTACACAAATTAGAACAAGACATCGCTAAACTGTTAATTATAGATAAAGTGGAGTTAGAAAACCTGGCGCGGCGTATCCGCAAACATACACACGCGGATCAGGCGTCCGGGCATCTTTTAGAAGAACTGCAGCAGAAGCTTGAGCTTGCTGAAAAGCGTTGTTTCAAAGAAACTGCCGACGCCATAAAGTTTTCATATCCGGAAATTTTACCGATTAGCGCGTGTGTGCCGGACATAAAGGAAAGTATTGAAAATAACCAGGTAATCATAATTTGCGGCAGTACCGGTTCCGGCAAAACCACCCAGCTGCCCAAAATAGCTTTAGATTTAGGCCAGGGGCGTTCGGGCCGGATCGGCTGTACGCAGCCCCGCCGCATCGCCGCGACCGCTATGGCCGGCCGGGTCGCGGCTGAACTCCAGGTGCGGTGCGGCGAAGAGGTGGGGTTTCACGTCCGTTTTAATAAGCGCATCAGCGACCACACCGTCATTAAGTTCATGACCGATGGAATCTTGTTGTCCGAAACTCAACATGACCCGGATTTGCTGCAATATGATACTATAATAGTGGATGAAGCGCACGAGCGCAGTTTGAATATTGATTTTATACTCGGTTACCTCAAGCGGCTTAAACAGCGCCGCCCGGAGTTGAAAATAATCATTTCATCGGCAACGCTGGATGCGGAAAATTTTTCAGAATTTTTCGATAACGCGCCGATTTTAACGATTGAGGGTCGCACTTTCCCGGTGGATGATTATTTTCTGCCGCCAAACGAAGACGAAGAACTTTCAGCGCATATCGGGAGGGCGGTCCGCTGGATTTCCGACATTGACGATAAAGGCGACATCCTGGTTTTTCTCCCGGGCGAACGCGAAATCCGCGACACCGCGTGTTTGCTTGCGGGGAATAATATCGCCAATAGTGAAATACTGCCGCTTTTCGGGCGCTTGAGCATAAGTGAACAGCAGCGCGTTTTTGCGCCGAGTCAACAGCGGCGGATTATTCTGGCGACAAATGTTGCCGAAACTTCGATTACCATTCCAAATATTCATTATGTGATAGATTCGGGGAAAGTGCGGCTCAGCCGTTACAATCCGCGGACTCATATTCAAGGATTGCAGATAGAACAGGTTTCACAGGCCAGCGCCCGGCAGCGCCGCGGGCGCTGCGGACGAATAACTGAAGGAGTCTGCGTCTATTTATATTCCGAGGATATACTCGCCGCCGGCCCGGCGTTTACCGACCCTGAAATCCGCCGGACTTCACTGGCCGGGGTTATTCTGCGAATGGCGGTTCTGGGACTGGGCAAAATTGAGCATTTTCCTTTCCTTGATCCGCCGCAAAACGCGCTTATCCGTGAGGGCTACCAGGCTTTACGCGATATTAACGCCATAGACAAGCGCGGTAAAATCATTCCCGGCGGTCGAAAAATAGCCGCCATGCCGCTTGACCCGCATCTGGGCAGAATGATTATTGACGCGCAAAAACGGCATGTCCTGCCGGAACTTATTATCATCAGCGCTTTTTTAGGCATGCAGGATCCACGCGAACGCCCTTTGACCAGGCAGGCGGCCGCGGACCAGGCGCATTTGCAATGGCGCGACGCGGACTCGGATTTCATTGGAATTCTGAATTTATGGAATTTTATCCGGAAGGAACGCGCCGCCAAGCCGGCTGATAATGCCTTTAAACGTTTTTGCCGCAACAACTTTTTAAATTTTCCGCGAGTGCGGGAATGGTTTAACCTGGCGCAGGACCTGGCCGGGTCAATCAGTGAAATCGGCATGCCGCGCATTCAAATTTTAACACATCAACTGGGCGAAGCGCATTACGAGAATATTCATAAAGCAATTCTCGCCGGAGTTCCGGCAAATATCGGTATGTACGACAGGGAAGAAAAAATTTATATCGGCACGCGCGAACGCAAATTCTATATATTTCCCGGCTCATCTTTGTTCGGCAAAAAACCGCCATCCCCCTGGATAATGACTTTTGCCCTGGTCAGCACGACGCGGGTTTTTGCCCGGCAGGTGGCTAAAATAGAATCCGAGTGGCTCGAAGATGTCGCTCCGCATTTATGCAAAGCTGTTTACGACAAAGTAAAATGGAATAAGCAGGCCGGCTTTGTCTACGCCCGGGAGATGCTTAGTTCCGGAGGTTTGCTGATTAACGGGGGGCGCCGGGTTCATTACGCTTCAATCCGCCCCGCCGCCGCCAGAGAAGTTTTCCTTCGGGACGCAATGGTCTACGGCCGCCTGGCCTCTCAGGCAAAATGGCTCAAAAAGCATCAGCAAATGATACGTAATATCCGGGCTCTTGAAGAAAAAGTCCGGCGGTCTGATTCGATTTGGGACCCGGACGGGGTATACGGGCATTTCGATAAAATTTTACCTAAACATGTCTGCTCGGCCGATAGCCTGGAAACCTGGCTCCGTAAAAGCCGTACGGACATAAATATGGATATGGACGACGCGATGATTCTTCAATTATCGCCGGTTGAGACAAGTGATTATCCTGATACAATCAACTTTTCGGGGCACGATTTTGAATTACGTTATTCATTTGACCCGGGCGAGCCGGATGACGGCGTTTCCATCGTGTCCAGGGCGGGTGAACTTAATTTAATTCCCGGCTGGGGCCTGGATTGGCTGGTTCCCGGGTATTTGCCGGAAAAAGTCGAATGCATGATAAAATCCCTGCCCGTGGAACAGCGCCGGGCATGCAATCCCGCCGCGCTGACGGCGCAAAAGTTTATTGAGGCGTTGCGGGAAAATTCAATATTCAGGGAACAGGCATTAGCCGCGGCATTGGCGGATTTTTTATGCGACGAGACTGAGACTGTGATTAAACCGGGCGATTTTGATATGGATAAACTGCCTGAAAGCATGTTTATGAAAATTGCCGAACTGGACGAAGACGGCTACATCAGTGATTTTTATCGCGAACTGCCGCGCAATTCAGGTTCCGGTTCAATGTTGAGCGCGGCGGTAAAGGGGGTAGGGGAGTGGGCCGTTTCCGGCCTGCGGGAATGGCCGGACGGGGATATACCGGAGAACATTCAGCTGCCGGGTGAAAACGGCCCGGTGGCATATCCCGCTTTAACCGCCGGGGACAGTGGTGTCGGACGACAGGTGTTTCTGGATCATCGTGAAGCCGGATACGAGCATAAACGCGGCCTGGTTGCGCTTTTCCGCATCACCTGCGGGCAGCAGGTTGAATATTTAAAAAACAGTTATAAATTACCGTCCCGGGTTCAGCCGGTTCCGGGTGCGGCCGGCCGGGATAAACAATACGAGCAGGACTTCGTCAATGCTGTTATCCTGGCGGCTTTAAGCGATAAGGGAGTTTACGGGATCCGTACTAAAGTGGAATTTGACGAGCGCAGCCGGGTTGCCTTGCAGGAAATGGGGGCGGTTGCCGGGGAACGCATGGCGGTTCTTGAACAAATATTCGCGCAGTACGAAAGAATCAAAAGCTTATCGGAGCGGGCGTGGGAGCGTGCTGAAAGCGGATGCGCGGATGTTATTCAACAACTTAATTTCTTATTCAGGCCGGGTTTTCTGGCTAACGAGACAATCTGGCGGCGTTATCCCCGTTACCTGCGGGCGCTGGAAATCAGGACTGAACGTTTTAACAGCGCGCCGCTCAAAGACCGGGAAAAAATGCAGCCCTTACTGCCGTTTATTGAGCGTTTCCGGCTGGCGTTAATGGCCGTGGATGATTTTGAAAAGGCCTTTGATTTATTTGACTTCTGGCTCTCGCTGGAGGAATTAAGAATAGCGGGTTTCGCCCCGGAAGTGGGAACCGTGGAAAAAATAACGCCGCAGCGCCTGCAGAAAAAATGGGACGATTTGCGATTGTAATGCCCTAAAAATCACGTTTGCGACGGACTTTTGCAATTAACTCATTAATAAGGGATTTTTTTCTCCACTGTTTTTTTGCGAAAAATCTCATTCGGGAAAGCGTATTTTAAATCCCGGAGGGATGATTTAACCGTAGCCACGGATGCCAACCCGTGGAAAAACGGTTAAAAATAATTCCCAGCTCCGCAGGAGCGGCTTAAGCAGATTCATTTTGAGTCGCTCCTGCGGAGCTGGATTATGGTTCATACACAATTCCACGGGTTGGCACCCGCGGCTACGGTTAAGTCGCTCTTACAGAGCTCAATCCGGCAATTCAACGGAGTTTCGCCCGCCAGATGAACATCCGACTGTTAACTGCACTTTTCTGATTGTCGGTCTCGTCAAAAAGAACAGCCCCGGCATTCATCCTCATTTTTTCAATATGCGATTTCCAATTTTCGAAAAAGATGCTAACTTAGTCTCTTAGTAGTTTACAATGATTTAAATCGTTAATGGTTAATGGAGATTATGAATGCTTAAAGCTTTCGCGACATCCGTGCTGGATCGTTTTTTTTCATATCTTTACTGCTACATAATCAATCGCGAACCTTTAATTATCATTGCCTACTGGCATGATTTCATCACCACCCGGGAGGATTTCCTGGCCAGCCTCGGCAAGTACGAAAACGTCTATATCCTCATTCAACTCGGCTGGCAGCGCGAAACTCCCGAAAGAGCCCGGGAATTAGCCGATGCCCTCGCCGCGCTGGAACAAAGACGTGCGGGCCTGCATTTCACTTTTCTGTGCAATTCCCCCCGCGAAGAGGAAATTCTCAAAGCCGAAGGCTTGAATGCCGTATTCTGTCATCAGAACGCTTTCGTGGACGAAAGGCTTTATCCGCTTATTCCACACGCGAAAAAACTTTACGACGCGATTTATATAGCCCGGATAACTCCCTTCAAACGACAGGAACTGGCGCGGAAGATCAGGACTTTGCGTTTTATCGGGTGGACGAGCCCTCTCGAAGCGGATTATTTTAACCAGGTCATTACTGCCGTTCCCCAGGCCGAATGGACCCGCAATGTCGTTTCCCGCGCGATTTACCGTGAAATTAACGCCGCGCGGGTGGGTTTGTGCCTGTCGGCGGAGGAGGGCGCGATGTTTGTCAGCGCTGAATACATGCTTTGCGGCATTCCGGTGGTAACGACCCGCAGCAGCGGCGGGCGCGACGCGCTTTTTCCGGAAGCGGCGTTCTGCTATGTGGACGCCACCCCTGAAGCGGTTGCCGCGGGCGTGGAAAAAATGATTGAGCATTCGCCCGCCCCGGCGGAAATACGCCGGGCATACCTGGAAAAGATGTATGAACACCGGCGGATTTTCATAAAACTGGTCCAGGATATAATTGATTCAACCGGGCAAAGCTTGGATTTTCAAGAGCGCTGGAAGAGTGTTTTTATTCACAAACTGGGATTGCGGCGGCGCATACCGGTCCTGACTAAATTAAAACACGGGATTAAACGCAAATGAAGAAAAGTAATACCGCCGATTTGGAATTCGGCAAACGACTGGTCAAAAATACGGCCAGCAACTACCTGTCAACCGGAATCCGGCTGGTCAGTTCAATATTTCTCACCTACCTGCTGTATACCGGGCTGGGCAGGGAATTTTACGGTTTCTGGTCCCTGCTCTGGTCGGTGTTCATGTATTCCCTCCTCCTGGATATGGGTTTCGGGAAAGCGGTCGAAAAATATAGCGCGGAAGCGAGCTTTTCAGGCAACATGGATAAGTTCAACAGTATTATTTCCACTATTATTTTAGCTTATCTCCTTATGTCGGTAGTGATTGTCGCCGCCGGTTTCACAATGTCATTTTATCTGGATAAAATATTTCATTTAAGCGTCGGGGATTACACTCTGAATACAAGCTATTACCGTCAGGTTTTCCTGCTGTTTACAGTCGGTATCGCGGTAGTTTTCCCGACCGGGGTTTTTCCGACTATACTGCTTGGCATGCAGCGCGGCTACCTGCGGAATTATGTCCTCATCGCCAATAAAATAATTGAACTGGCGGGAGTCTGGTACATTTTTTACTCCGGATACTCGCTTTTCGCCTTAATCGTATTTACCACTTTAATCAATTTGTTAAGTAATGTCGCTATGGCGGTTATGGCTTTTCATTTTATGCCCGGTTTCAGAATCAGTTTTCGGCGCGTCAAGTTGAAAACCCTCAAATATATCTCCGAATTCAGCTTTTTTACCTACCTTATGACGATATGTGATTTGATAATATTTCAAACCGACCGCGTTGTCCTGGGGGTGATGCTTGGGTTGAGCAGTGTAACCATCTATCAGCTCGCGGCCAAAATACCACAGCTGATTAGTATTACGTCCACTCAATTTCAACTGAATCTCGCTCCCATAGCCGCAATTCTGCATAAAGCCGGCGACAAAGGAAAACTCCGGAAAACAATGTTTGACAGCACCCGTATAACGGTTTTCATCTGCAGCGGGGTGTTCACGGTATTCATTCCTTTGGTCCGTCCTATTCTGGCTGTCTGGCTGAAAGTCGACGACGCCCCCATAATCAATTGCGCGTACATCCTGATAGTTTCGACCTATATGTTCATAATTTTCCGGGATACCGCCAAGCATTTTCTATTAATGACCGGATATCACCGTCTGTTGACAAAAGTCGCGATAGCTGAAAGCATAAGTAATTTAGTTTTGAGTATAATCCTCGTAAAGCTGCTTGGCGTCGTAGGGGTGGCGTGGGGCACTTTAATTCCCAATTTACTGATAAGCTTACTCATAATGGCCCCCGTAGCCGCGCGTCACTGCGGGCTTTCCACCATTTCCTACCTGGTGAAAATATATTTGCCGATACTGTTGTTTGCCGCGCCGATAATCATGCTGGTTTTTTTTGTGCGCAATTCCATGCATCTGCACAACTGGAACCTGTATGCTTTGACGGTGATCGCGCCGGCAACCGGAATGCTTTATCTGTTAACCGGCTGGCTCGTTTACGTTAATCATGCGGAAAAGGTGAGAATGTGCTCATTCCTGCCTAAATTCGTGCCCCGGAAATTAATTGAATTCATTACGGACGAAGCCGCCGTTACCGATAAAACGTAGTATGCTGAGGCAATTGCAAAAGTCTCCACGAAAAAATCTGAAAAAAACGTAACGTTTCACTTTTTATTACGTCTATAATAAATAACCGTATATGAAGGATTAGGTGTCAAACCTTCATATAAAATAAAAGAAGTTTTAATTTAAAAGGAGAAATGAGTTGTGAAAAAGTCAACAATGATAATAGGAGTTCTGGTTGTAGCTGGAACTGTATTTGCCTCAGCAGCATTTGCGGGAAATCAGTCTTATAGTTGTTCGAGCAGTTCGTCTACAATGCGGGATAGCGCCAGCGACACCCAGTGTGCTATTGCAGCCGCGGATCGTTGTCCCTGGTACAAAAGATGGTTCGGCATACATGACACTGGATGTACACGGAATAATAACAGCAGTAGCAACAGTAACTGTACTGACCGCAACTGTTAGTAATAAAAATTATTTTCTCCTCTTTGATATTTGATACGGTTTGACGTAATTTAGTGTTAAGCCGTATTCTTATTCTTGCATTATAATAAAAACATTCTATATGCAATTTGACCGTAATATGTTTAAAGTATTGTAAAGATTTAGCCCAAAAAAGTTGAGCGGGGAAAGATATGAAACAGGGCAACAGAAAAATTGATGTTAGGAAACAACTGGAATTTTTTTTCACTAGTCCGGTTGGTATTTCGTATGACACAAAGACAGAAAACAACATAAACGAGTAACAAAAAGTAGAAGTCATTATGAAAAATAAGCGACATAAAAATCAACAAGCGACAAGGAACCTGTTCGGTTGTACAACCGAAATGAAGTTTCTGGACGGTGTTTTTGTGAAAAAATGTGTTGCTTCGCAAACTTTTTACGGAAATCAAGGTGCTTGCGGCATATTTTCAGGAAGCTCAAACTGCTTCAGCACCTTGGAAGTTACTCCCTTGGTGATTATAGAACGTAGTATTTCGATAGGATCAAGAGCTCTCCGCAGAGCAGTTCGAATGATTGTCATGGCGAGCGCCACATTTATTTTACCCTGTGCGGTCATGTTTCCGAATGTGATTTTTCGGAAGATAACGGCATTTCTAATTGCCTGTTCCGCCATATTATTTGTCGGATTTACAACAGTATATTTTAGAAATACGAGAAGCTCGTTTTTGAATTTTATCAGTCGTTTGCGGATATTGTCGGATTCATGGTGCGACAATGGTGCATTCCGGTATAATTTTCTAAACCTTTTAATGATGGCTTTTCTGCCGGAACGGTATTCATCAGGAGTTAAAGCAGAATGTTGATTATAAAGAAAAATAGCATCTTTAAAAAGTTTTTTGACAGCGCGGAGAAACACTTCCGCGTCCAAAGGGAGCTTGCACTTAAGCAATTTTCTGATGTCACGCAACAAGTGCACGCAACATTTTTGCTTGGCAAAAGCTTTTATCAAGCTAAGGTATGCGCTGTAGAAGTCGGAAATGAGAATACCGTGGTAAAATTCTCCAAGATGGTTGATAACGACCTTGGATCCCCGGCTTTTATCAATATGAAAGAAAGCAATTTTGGGATTAGTGAAAATCCAAAGCCAGTCTCGCTTCCAACCAGTTTCATCGGCGTGAATGAACGAATAACCGGGAAGGGAGTTTTTAAGCGCATCATAGAGTGGCATTGCTTTTCTAGTGATGTGCTTGTCGAATCCTACCAGGGCTCCGGGAGTCAACTTCAGATTCCCAAAACATTGCAAAGCCAGCAGTGTGCCGTTGTACGAAGCTTTAACCTCGTGCCGCATGAAAGATGTCTTTGCTCTGACATCGGGACCTATAAAAGCGTTGGGAATTTCATTCTTGCCCCAGCCGTGAACGACTTTTTTGCAGTGGGGACACCAGTAGTAGCAGTGGACAAAACGCGTGGCGGTCAGTTTGCCGTCCTCAAGGTCTTCCTGAATATGCTCAGTTGTGTGGTTACATGGGAAAATATCTTCACTTCCACACTCAGGACAGACATCAAGGTAAACATCAATGGTTTTATCGACTTGTTCAGGATTGCAGCGGAACCAGCCGGGATGACCAATCGGAGCACCCCGTTTTTTAGGATTTTCAGTAGGCTCTTTCTTTTCATATTTTTTAAAAGGAGCTTGAAGTGCTTCGGCAAGTTCATTGTTAAGTTGAGAGTTGACATCCTCAAGTTCGTTGATACGTTTTTGAAGTTTAAGTGCTTGATGATTAGCAATATCCATAGCAAATTCAAGCTCATTAACTCTTTTACTGAAATAATCTCTTTCAGCAAGAATACGGTCAGGAGCTTCACCGTTAAGAAAAATACAGAAATTTTTGAATGGACAATGAGGGCGTTTGACATGTTTAGAACTATAATTCTGTCTTTCTTGCCCCATGGAGTTATCTCCAGTGAATTAACAAAAAATAGAAGACCTACTATCAGTATAGCAAAAATTGCAATAAAAGTCAATAACTTTTTTACTATTAATAAATTTTTTTCGAGAAATCACAACAACTTAACAATGGAGGTCGCATGAATCAGCAAACGGTTCAAAGCAGTCGGTCTGAAAAAAATATGGATTTTTTTCAGAGGAAGCAACTTTTTAACACTAAGTGTTCGTCAATAAATAAAAGGTTATTTTGGGGGTAAAATAGTGTAGTTCCAATCGTTGCCATGAAACTCATGCCTTTTAATATTAATATCTTCAA
>VAOY01011855.1_pt1 | contig 17414 bp, 15 predicted proteins | sample 3393881 | NCBI WGS metagenome assembly VAOY01 (sample SAMN08290430, study PRJNA428436) | hydrothermal vent metagenome | isolation source: Deep-sea hydrothermal vent chimney | place: Indian Ocean: Southwest Indian Ridge
CATCATTGAGCTTAAATATCACGAAAAAGATGTAGCCGCCTCTGTCCCTAGAGGCGCAACGAGCAAGCTGGGATTTTATGTCACAAAGTGCAGAAGATGCATTATTTTTTCTTTTTTTACAACATGTGCATAGAGTATAATTTCTTATAATACCCGGCCTTTTCCAATAGCTCTTTGTGGGTTCCGGCCTCGACTATTCTGCCGTTTTTAATACAATAAATATAATCGGCGCTGCGAACCGTTGAAAGCCGGTGCGCAATGACAATTGTCGTCCGGCCTGTACATAATTTTTCCATCGACTGCCGGATTAAAGACTCCGACTCGTTGTCAAGCGAAGATGTTGCCTCGTCAAAAATCAGTACTTTAGGATTTTTGAGAAAAACCCGCGCGATTGAAATACGTTGTTTCTGCCCCCCTGAAAGCTTGACGCCCTGCTCGCCGACAGCGGCATTGAATTGTTCCGGCAAAGTCATTATGAAATCGCAAATATTCGCGTTTTGGGCCGCCTCTATAAGCTCCGCCTCGGTGGCGCCGGGTTTGCCGAATAAAATGTTATCACTGATTGTTGAATCAAATAAGAACGGACTTTGTTGAACCACGCCGATGTTCGCGCGTAAACATTCCTGTTTCAAGTCCATGACGTTTTCCCCGTCAAGCATGACCGCGCCATCGCCGACTTCATAAAAACGCGGGATCAATGCCGCGATAGTTGATTTCCCGGCTCCCGATTCTCCTACTAAAGCAATTGTTTTGCCGGCATCTATTTTTAAGTTTATATCCTTGAGAATCCATTTTTGTCCCTCGTCCTGGTCGTCATATTTGAAATAAACATTTTTAAATTCAATATCCCCGGAAATCGTTTTGATATCCAAAGCGTTTTCCTTGTCCTCAATATCCGGTTTTTCTTCCATTATTTCACGAAAACGCTCAAAGGCGGCCAGGCCCTGCTGGAACTGTTCAGCAAAACCAACCAAACGGAAAATAGGCATGATTATAAAACGGGAATACAGTAAAAACATAAACAGCTGGGCAAAGGTCGCCCGGTCGTAATAAATCAAAACGGCTCCGGCTCCGACAAATAAAGCTGAATAGCTTTGCAGCAAAAACATTATTCCGGAATGAAAGCCCGCCAGCACCCCGAAAACACCTTCACGGGCATCGGTGAATTTTTTGTTTACAATATAAAATTTTTCTATTTCACCAGCTTCATTTGTATAGGATTTTACCTCGCGAATACCTTGAATAGAATTTTCAACGCGGCTGTTAACATTGGCTATCGTCTTGCGTATTTCGCGAAAACTCGACTTCATTTTCCGCTGAAAAACAGTCCCCCATAAAACAATAAACGGCAGGGGAATGAAAGTTATTCCGGCAAGTAATGGATTAACCCACAGCATTACCGAAAAAGCGCCAATAATAGTAACCATCGAGATTAACAGGTCCTCCGGACAATGATGGGCGCTTTCGGCAATCATGGTTAAGTCGCTGGAAATACGCGACATTATATGACCGGTTTTGGTTCGGTCAAAATAACTGAAAGAAAGTTTCTGCAGGTGAGAGAACATGTCCTGGCGCATATCCGCTTCCATACGGACTCCCAGTATGTGTCCCCATTTTATATTCACATAATCACATATTGACTGCAAAACGATAAGCACACACCAGGCACCCATACTTATATAAATCATTTCCAGTTGTTTACCGGGCAGATATACATTGAAAACTTTATAAGTAACCGCCGGAACGATGATCCCGAAAACAGCCAGGGCAACAGCCGTTCCCATATCAAGAATAAATAGTTTACGGTGCGGCTTGTAATACTTTACAAATTCTTTCAGCATTTATTTTTTCAAACCTTCCACAAAGATTTTGATTTTTTTTAATGCTTCTGTCAATTCTCCATAAGAAGTCGCGTAGCAGCAGCGGATATAGCCTTCCCCGCAAGCCCCGAAAGCGGTTCCGGGAACAACCGCCACTTTTTGTTCCTTCAATAATTTTTTGGCAAACTCCATTGACGAAAGGCCGGTGCTTTTAATTGATGGAAAAAGATAAAATGCCCCTTTGGGGTTAAAACATTTCAGCCCCATCCCGTTAAACCCTTTAACCGCTAAATCACGGCGGCGTTCATATTCTTTGCGCATTTCCTCCTTTGCCCCAATGCCGCTTTTCAAGGCCCCTTCAGCCGCCCTCTGCGCGATAATTGGCGCACATAGAATTGTATATTGATGAATCTTATTCATCGCGGCGATAATTTCAGGTGGCCCGCAAGCGTAACCAATGCGGAAACCGGTCATCGCGAAGGCTTTGGAAAAACCGTGTAAAAATACCGTTCTTCCACGCATGCCGGGCAGCGAAGCTATTGACGGTAAGCGCTCCACATAACTTAGTTCTGAATAAATCTCGTCCGTAAAAACAATTAAATCATTTTTCACCGCGATTTTCGCGATTTCCTTCATTTGTTCCATGCTGAGCGTCGCACCGGTTGGATTGCAGGGAAAATTCAACATCAAAATTTTACTTTTGGGGGTAATTTTAGCTTTTAACTGTTCTATATCCAGCGAAAATTCAGCTTTCTCGGTATTTTCAATAATCACCGGCACGCCGTGTACCAATTTGATTTCGGCGCCGTAAGAAACATAGCATGGTTCGCTGTAAATAACTTCGTCCCCCGGATTGACCAAAGCACGCATAGCTAAATCCAGACCCTCGCTAACCCCAACGGTTATCAGGCATTCCGTCTTGGGAGAATAGTCCACGCCGTAGTCTTCAGCCACATACTTGCAGATTTCCCGGCGCAAGGACAACAAGCCCTGGTTTGAGGTGTAAGTAGTATCCCCGTGTTGCAAAGAGGACACCGCTGTATCGAGGATCGTTTTCGGCGTTACAAAATCCGGTTCTCCAACGCCTAAGGAAATTACATCATCACAACCTATGATCAAATCAAAAAATTCCCTAATTCCGCTTTTCCCCATTTTCTGTACATGGAGAGCTATTTTATCACTGTGGTCAAGTTTTAAGTCGTTCATGTTTTTCTTCATCTTTTAAATATGTTAATTAGACGTTATTTTAAAATACTTATTTATAGTTGGCTTTGATCGAGTTGTCAAGCTAAAACCCAATATCATATAGAAAATATATCCGGCAAAAGGACAAAGAAGAGGAGTGGATATCAGCAGGGTTTGTTGAGGGGCGCTTCGCCCCTCAAACTCCCCCCGCGCCTTATGCAGGCGGCAGCAAGCGCAAGCGCCTGCACCATATATGTTTTTGCTTTTTCCGCTCGGGCTTTGCCCGCTTGAAGAAGCAAAAGATATGCACTTTTCCTAATGTAGCATAAGCGTCCCGCTTGTGAATATTCTCAAGCGGGACGCTTGACATTGCGTTCGTGCAGCAATTTCGCATTTTTTGCTGTCAAAAAGTTTAAAATTGTGGCGTAGAATTTTTATAAATATTCGGAATCAAGTAACTTTCTATACCCACTCACAAATTTAAAAGCGCAAGAGGACTTGCGCACTCCAAAGATGCTCCGCATCAATTTCTCCGAGCCGTCAGGCTCTTTGGACTGCGGCAGTCCCCTGCCGCTTTCATTATTCGATGTTCGATGTTCATTCTTTTCAAAGTTCTCAAATAAACCGAATGGAAATGCAAAAAGATGTATGACTCCGATTCAAAAATGTAGCATAACCGTCCCGGTTGTGGATATTCTCAAGCGGGACGCTTGACTTTCGCTGCGCTCAGTCTCATTGCATGCAAAGTCATAATTCTTGTGAATATTCTCAAGTTTAAAATATTCCCGGGACGTTCAGAATAATGCCTACCAGCCCAGGTTGTTGTTGCGGTTTGACGGCCTGTTCCTGTTGCGATTAGCGGAACGGCAGTTCCTGGCGTTGTTGTTCCAACTACCACCGCGGTTCACCCGGTTCGAGCCTCTACACCGTCTGCCTTAAATCAATAATTCATTTTCAGAAAATAAGCTCCCCATACAAAAATACCTTTTTGCTGCTATTATTGCGGTTGCCGAAGCAAACAGTTCCTGGATTGAAATGTTACCTTGCTGATATTGTGCCTCTTGTTGTTTCAATAGATTCCTTGACCTCTTTAAACGTTTTCTCTGCATTCTAATACATCCGGGATAAACAAGCATTCCCAGAAAATGGGTTCCTTCGGTTACCGGCTTGACAAATGAACCCGATAGTTTCAAGTTTAATTTCAATTCATCTAACAAAAATAATCGGATATCAGCCCATAACTCAAACAAAGAGTTTTTACTGTTGCTCCAAACGACAAAATCATCCATATAACGAACATAGCCATTACATTGCTTTTGTTCTTTAAGGTAATGGTCGAGTTTATCCAAATAATAATTAGCAAACCATTGGCTGGTTAAATTGCCGATAGGTAAGCCCCGTCCATTCTTTTGCCCAGGCACGGGATGCTCTATGATGGTCTCCAATAGCTTTTTTAGTTCAGTTTCCCTGAATTTATTTAAAAGCATTTTTTTTAAAACAATGTGGTCTATTGAGTCGTAAAACCTGCTGATGTCAGTTTTGAAAAAATATTTATAACGGAGACTGTAAGATTGTGCTTTTAGAACAGCTTTGTGCATACCCATGCTTTTGCGACAAGCATACGAACAAGAAATAAACTGTTTTTCCAGCAAGGGGGAAATGATATTGCATACGGCATGATGCACAACCCGGTCACGGAAAGGCGCGCAGCTTATCAGACGTGGTTTCGGGTCCATTATTTTGAACTGGTTATAGTTACCGGGGCAATAGCTGAGATTTGAGATATCATTCTGGATTGATAGCAGCTCTGCTTTCTGATTTTCTAAAAAATCACTTACTTGACGACGTTTTTTTTTGCCTTTTGCCGCCTGTTTCAAGGCTGTGTGCAGGTTTTCCATGCATACTATTTTGTCGAATAAGTTTCCGTATGACTTCATGCGTCTGCCTCTTTTTCTATGGGAGACAACATGTTGATAATATCGTTGCCGTATTTTTTACAGGTCGCCTCTCCAATACCTTCCAGCTCTTTCAGGGCAGCCAGTGAGTCCGGCATCTTTTGGCATATTTCGGCAACTTGCACATTGCGCAATATCAAATAACTTGGAATGCCTTCTGTTTTGGCTTTGTCATTACGCCATTCCCGCAATTGCCGATACAGTAATTGTTTATCCTCCGGCAATGTTTTACCGGGATCTTCGCGTTTTTCTCCGAAGTTTCGACTTGGCGACACATTTCCGGAATCGCTAAGTGTTAAGAGCAACAATAAATGCGGTACGCCGCCGTGCACAAAAAATTGGTCGCGAACATCAAGAATATCATGTCCGGCAGAAGCCTGTTTTATTATGTCTTCAGGAAATCCCTGTAATCCATCGCTGTAACGCAATGTCAATACTCTTACTTGCAAAATAAAATCCTCCTCTCAAAGAAATCGACCGCTACGCGGTAATATATAAAAGGGGAACACATTTCCCCTTAAAATCCCATTAGCTGCGCTTTTTCTTCCCAATGGCTGCCGCCGGAAGAAAGCTTCGCTTTATACTCACTGCCGTTCGTTATTCTCAGGAACTGTCCTCAGGAGGCGGAAGCCCAGGCCGTTGTTGCGGTCCGACGGCCTGAACCAGTAGCGAAAAGCGGAACGGCAGCCCCTGGCGATGTCGTCCCAACCACCACCGCGGATCACCCGGTTCGAGCCTGATGACGCACCCGTGGGGTCAGTGACACCAGTGCTACTGTACTTGCCATACCAGTCCCGGCACCATTCCCAGACATTACCGCTCATATCATGAATGCCAAGTTCATTAGCTGATTTAGTTCCGACTTCATGAGTTCTACTGCCGGAATTGGAAGTATACCACGCTACACTGTCAATATTATCGCTGCCGCTGTATTTATAGCCCCGACTTTTAGTTCCACCGCGGGCTGCGAATTCCCATTCCGCTTCCGTCGGCAAACGGTATTCTCTGCCGGATGCTAAACGTCCAGCCCGACGTTCACGTGCGGTTAGTTTTTCACAGAACTTAACCGCGTCATTCCAGCTTACCTTTTCTACAGGCTTGTCAGAGCCTTTGAAATAACTGGGATTAGTGCCCGTAATGGATTGATATTCACTTTGCGTTACCTCATACTTACCAATCCAATAGCCTTTACTGATTGTTACCCGGTGGACAGGCTTTGCACCACCATTATAACCATAACCACTGAATCTTGTCCAAAAGCCATAATAGCCCATTTGAAAAGTACCCGGCGCGACATAGACAAGCTTTATGCCTATGCCGGGAATGGTGTAAGGCTGACCTTTTACCGGCCCGTTCCAGAGCGTTTTACTGTAAGCATCAAGGCTGCTTTGCAGGCTTTGTAGTTTGCGTTTGTCGGAATAGGATAAATAACTCCTATGCGATGAAGAAGAAAAGGCTTTTAAGGCGGTCATGGCCTTTTGGCAATATTCATAAGCTTGCGGGGCGGATTTGCGCAAAGCACGGGAACGCCGTTCGTAAGCACGGACAGAAGCGAAAACTTGATAAAGAGCCGCTTTTGCCGCAGTCTTTTTCCGCAGGAGTTCCGCGCCGCCGCGGGCGCTTTTGATGCCGTCGTCGGCTTTGCCGTCGTATTCGTAGCCGGGGATTTTTTGCGCTTCTTTGAATTTGGCTTCCGCTTCCCGCCATTTACGGCTTTCCAGTAGTTTGTTCCCCTAGCTTACAGCCAACTCGTATTCTGCTTTGCGCTCGTTATAAATACGTTGCGCCGCGGCTTTTTCCGATGCCAGTTTTAGCATGTTTTCGGCGATATTTGTACGCTTCGCGCTCAGGGCGCGTTTGAAATACCTGATCGCGTTTTCATAATTACCGGATGAAAAAGCCGCGTTGCCTGCTTTTAAATATTTCGGGTAATTAAATTTTTCATTCATATATTTGCGCTTTTCGGCGTTGGACATAGCTAAAATGCCCGCCGCCTCGCGAATCATGTAATTGAAGTCGTTGACGCTGACCGCTGATACTTCGGCGGTCTGCCGTATCGCCCCGGTTTCTATGTGGAAAATCTGACAGGCTATGGTTATTTCCCGGCCCAGTTGAATTACACTGCCGGTAATCAGGTATTCGGCTCCCACCAGTTTACCAAATTGTTTTGCTTTGCTTTTGTCCGCCAGGTCAGAAGCTTGAAAACGCAATTCACGCAGGGCTTTGTTTACCTGGCTTCGCGTTACCAGACGGTATTTACTTCCCAAAGCCTGTTCCAGTTTGACCGCTACCGCTGAACCGGAAATTTTGACTACAACAGATTGTTTGTCGATGGTGAAATCAGCAACCACCGCCCACGGACGGATTTTCGCGAGAGCTTTTTCCACCTGTTTTTCCACTGCCGCGACTTTGGCTCTTTCGCTGTCGCTGTTGCATAATTGATAGGCTTGGTTAACCAGGGCTGCCGCTTCTTTAACGCGGTTTTCGTTGTTTTTCAGTCGCGCGGCATTGCGCAGACAATTGTAAAGTTTACGTTTCCGATTGCCTTCCGCGCGGGTCAGTTCGCTTGCTTCCTTCTGCCGCTCTCTGGCGGCCTGGTTTGTAATCCATTTGCCGTATCGGCCGATAAGTTTTACCCGCAACGCTTCAGCCTGCTTTACCTGTTCCGGGTTTGATTCGGTGTATTCGGAAATTATGTTGTCAAGTACGTTTTTAGCGGAATCAAAATCGTGTTTTACCATCATTTGCTGAGCGTCGCTCATCGCTTCTTTGATAATAGTTACGGCATTATTGCTTTTGTAAAGATTCCTGCCGATAAAACAACCAGCGACAATGATTATAGTCGCGGCTATAGTCAACCAGTTGCGTACTGGATTATGTTTTTTAGATTTTTTTGGTTTATATAATTTCAAAGGCACTTCACCGCGTTCGACACGGTTTAAATCCTCAATTAATTCCGCCGGGTTTTGATGCCGGTTTTCGGGTTTCTTCGCCAGCAGCCGGTCAATCACCTGCGAAAGATTCAGCGGGCAGTCAGGATTTACCGTGTGTACGGGGTCGGGAATGTCGTCGCAGTGCTGCCGGGCGAACGCCGAGGCGGTCGGCCCCGGGAACGGCGGCCGTCCGGTCAGCATGTGATAAGCGGTACAGCCTAATGAATAAAGATCTGAACGCATATCGATTTCTTTACTGCCTTCGTGTTGTTCGGGGCTCATATATGGCGGTGTGCCGATGCTTTGCCCGGTCATGGAAAGCATTGATACCAGGGCCTCCGTATCTTTAGCCAGGCCGAAATCCAGAAGTTTGGCGTTGCCTTTTTTGTCCAGCAGGATGTTTTGCGGTTTTATGTCGCGGTGCAGCAGGCCAATGTCCGCCGCCGCCTGCAGCACGCCGGCTAACTGGCGGATAATTTTAATGGTTTCCTTCGCGCTGAAAGTCGTGATTTTTGTCGGGGGCTTTTCAGTGCCGGTGCTCTGATGCCGGTGCAAGGCTGCACCCGGCACTACCTTTTCATTCATTCTGCTCGAGCGTTTTACCGCCGCTGAAAGCATGCCTTTGTCGTGCATGTATTCGGCCAGGGTTTTGCCGTCGATGTATTCCATGACCATATACTGCCGCCGCCCGTCCTGGTCTTCGCCGACTTCCAGAACCTTTACCACATTCGGGTGCGAAAGTTTTTTGGCGAGCGCGGCTTCACGTTTGAAGCGTTTTACGTATTCTTCTTCGTAGACGAATTGCGGGAAAAGTGTTTTGACAGCGACAATAGTTCCATCCGGCGCTTCAGCTTTTTCCTCCGACCCCATAGCTCCGTGCCCGATGTGAGCTAAAATTTTATACTTCCCGATTTGCTCCAAAATAGCTTTTCCCCGTTTTATATATATATGAATGTCAATAAATTAACATCTTAAATATAGTTTTCAATAAAGACAAACGCCTTTAATGATAATTCGTAATGAAAATTGAAATCTCACGCGGGATTTGAAAAAAATGCGGTTTTGCGGGACAATTAACAAAATAGTATGTAAAAATAAAACAAGGGCGCGTTAAAAATAAAACTGTCAAGTAAATCACAAACCCCCCCCATACCGGGAAGAATATTGCCGGCATCCTTGACCCCGCAAGTTCTTTTTAAGGCGGATTCCGCCAGATCCCCGAAAAAACCGCCCCAGAATAAAAATATACCGACGATAAGCGGAAGAAACAAGGAATTATCATTAAATAAATATTTATATAAAAAATAACTGCTGATTATTGAAAAAATCATTCCGCCAATCGTTCCTTCCCAGGATTTTTTAGGACTTATCGATGGTACTATTTTGTGGTTTTCACCTTTCTTTATTTTATTGGACAACACTCCGCTTATATAAGCAAAAGTGTCCCCCATTTTGGTAACGACCACCAGGAACAGCAAGAGTTTCGCCCCGGAATAAACATTAAGCCGGCCGCCCGTGTGATAATAGATTTTGGTTAAAAAGAATATCGGAACAAGTGCCAATAACATTCCGCTAAGCGATACTATCAGTTTTTTCAGGTTTTCTTTTTTTTCGTCACAAATCAACAAATACCCCCAGCATCCTGTTAAAAACAAAGCGAAAGGCGCTAAAGTATATTTTTCATCATTAATAAAAATAAAAGCTACTAATATCGCCGCGAAAACAGCGCTTATTTTTTTAAAGCTTTTATATTCTATTTTTTCCAGCATTTTAAGAACTTCACCGGTTGACATGAATGCCCCGAAAACAAACATAATTAATAAAATATACCTGCCGGCTTCTTTTATAAATATAGCAGCAAAAAATAATCCAACTAAAATAATCCAACTTATTAATCTTAAAAAAAACATTATTCTTTTCCTTTTTAAAATACTTCTTTTCTGCCGCCGAAACGTCTTTTTCTGTTTTTAAAACTATCGAGCGCTTTGATAAATTCCGCCTTGTCAAAATCCGGCCATAATACATCCGTTATGTAAATTTCACTATATGATAATTCCCATAATAAAAAATTACTTAAACGAAACTCCCCACTGGTCCTTATCATTATATCCGGATCAGGAATACTTGGGTCATATAAATTATCAGCAAATAATTCTTCGTTGATTTCGTCTATTTCCAATTCTTTGTCAACAATCTTTTCAGCTATTTTCTTTGCTGTGTCAACTATTTCCGCCCGGCCTCCATAATTTAAGGCTAAAATCAATGTCCCTGCCGTATTGCCGCTGGTGGATTCAAGCGCCTCCTGTATTTTTTTAAGGGTGGTCGCGGGAAATTCATTTATCCTGCCGATGGTTTTGAGTCTAATATTATTTTCATTAAATTGCTTCAAATTATTCTCTATAAACTCTTCCAGCAAACTCATTAAGCCGTCTATTTCCTCTTTGGAGCGCTTCCAGTTTTCTGTACTGAACGCGTAAAGGGTAAGATATTCTATTCCTAATTCCTTGCTTGTCTGAATAGCTTCTTTTACCGCCTCCGTTCCCTTGCGGTGACCTTCTAAATGTGGAAGATTTCTTTTTTTAGCCCAACGCCCGTTACCATCCATTATAATGGCCACATGCCTTACTTTTTTATTTTCCAGCATAAAAGTAATCCTCTATAATCAAACACAAAGTATGATAAATACCTACATGTTTTTCTTGGATTAAAAATGTTTCCGTTTCCGGAACTTTAATTATACAATCCGCGAACTCAGCACACTTACCGCCGCTTTTTCCGGTTAAAAGTATTGTTTTTACCCCTTTCACTTTCGCGCTGATAAAACATTTTTTAATATTTTCCGCATTGCCGCTGGTTGAAATACCCATCAGCACATCACCTTTTTTCGATAAAACCATAAACTGTTGGGCAAAAACCAGCGAAGCGTCCACATCATTAGCAAAAGCCGTCGAAAATGAAGGATGCGAAGTTAAAGCAACAGCCCTCAAACCACATTCCAGTTTTTCAGCTAATCCTTCGCCGTCCGCGCCAAATTTTTTAAATTTATCTTTCAAATCAAAATTTAATTCTCTTTTGCATTTAAAACTCTTGAGCAATTCCCCGACAATATGTTCGCAGTCAGCCGCGCTGCCCCCATTACCACAAAGATACAAAAAATTATCATTCTTAAAAGCGCTAATAATAATTTTTGCTGCTTCTTTTAAAGCGTCAGCTGTTCCGCTTAATTCCGGAAATCTTTTTATAAAATCAGAAATAAAATATTTCATTCTTTTTATACCTTTAAGATTGTTTATTTATTAAACTAATATAATTTAGCTTTAAGAGATGTTTTTACCAATAAAAAAACATTTTTAAAGCTTGTTTATAATCCTGTTAATATAAAAATAATAAAATGTTAATAAGTTTTAAATGTTAACAAAAGAGATTTAAGCACAAAATTTTAAACATAATTATAAATAAGTAAAAAAATGAAATATTATGCTTAATTGAGGCTTTATTAACAGAATTAACAGGCTATAATAAGAATAATAAAATTAATTTTAAAGAATATATAAAATTAAAACTATAAAAGCTGTGTATAACATAGGAGAAAGAAGATGAAACTGACTTTAAAGCGCGAAAAGTTTATGCAAGCTATTCAAAAAGTAATCAACATCATTGGAACCAGGTCTACTTTACCTGTTTTAGCCAATATTCTCCTCGAAGCAAAGGACAATTCTTTAATTCTGACGACTACTGATTTAGAAATAAGAATAACTAACTCAATTGAAGCTGATGTCCAGCGTGAAGGAAAAACAACAATACCAGCTAAAAAGCTGGCGGCTTTAGTATCTCGTTTTTTAGCTGATGACGTTAATCTTGACTGTAATGAAAAACATCATACTCAAATTACCTGCGGAACCTCGGAATTTAAAATTTTAGGTTTAAGTGATGAGGATTTTCCGCCTGCTGCTGAATTTCCTTCAAATTGTCATATTAAGTTTAAAGAAATTGATTTTAAGAAAATGCTTGATAGAATTTCTTATGCTGTAAGCCTTGATGATACACGTAAAGTTCTGCATGGAATTCTTTGTTCGGTCAAAGAAAATACTGTTACCGCGGTAGCTACTGACGGAAAACGTTTAGCATTGGTTGAAAAGGTACCGGAAGAATTCAGCGGTGATGAAGGAGATACAATTATTCCTCTCAAAGCGGCAAATGAAGTCAAACGCATACTCGAGAACAAAGATGGAATAGTTAATTTGGAGTTTGGAGAAAAACAAGCTTCTTTCAGAACCGACAAAGTTTGTTTAACGACAAAGCTTATTGAAGGAAATTATCCAAATTACCGGCAGGTAATTCCCGTTGGTTTCACTAAAACGGTAGATGTTCATTCAGCAGTATTGCTGGCCAAACTTGAATTGGTTTCATTAGCTTTAGCCGATGACGGCAGTTATATAATTATAACTTTCAACGAAGGTAAATTGAATTTACAGGCGTCAAGCGTTAATATTGGAGAAGGAAGCGATTACCTTGATATTGATTATGATTATTCTAAAATAGACATTTCATTTAATCCAAATTTCCTGGCGGATCCATTGAAACATTGTGATAACGATAAAATTAAAATAAAACTCAATGACGGATTCAGCCCGGTTGCTCTTGAAGCCGACGACGGTTTCCTTTATGTGATTATGCCTATGCGTAATCGCTGAAGATGAGTGTCTGATAAATATGGAGTTGCTTAATGATAAGACGTTTAGTATTAGGCAACTTCAGGAATTATAAACAAGCCGAAATATCTTTTAATTCGCAAAATACAGTTTTCACCGGCCGCAACGGGCAGGGGAAAACTAATCTCCTGGAAGCTATCTTTTTCCTGAGTGTTCTACGTTCTTTTCGTACTTCTAAAAGCAGTGATATAAAAAAAATTGGTCAAAATTCATTTTACCTGGCCGCCGAAATAAAAAAAAGGAAATGGACCGAATTTCTGGAAGTCAAATATGGTGAAGGTAAACGGCGGAAGTTAAGTATTGATAATTCTCCAGTACTCAAGGCCAGTGAGTTTATAAATCAAATCAGGGCTGTCGTTTTTTCACCGGAAGATATAAATATTGTAAGTTCAAATTCTGGTTTGCGGCGGCGCTTTATGGATATACTTATTTCAGTGGTTGATCCATTTTATCTTAATGCATTAAGGAACTACAGTGTCGCTCTTAAAAACAGAAACGCACTTTTAAGAGTGTCTAAAGCTGATTTACGGTCCATGGACGCGTATGAGACAATAATGGCTGAGAATTGCTTTAAAATTATTAAAGAACGGCAAAAATACAGCGATATTTTAATAATGGAAGTTAACGATTTATTATGTGATTTATGCAGCAGCAAAAAATTTAATATTCGTTATCGGGTGGAAATAAAGGAAATTTCGAAAAATTCTATAAAAAGCAAGTTTGAGCAGGAGCGGGAGCGGGACTTCAAGCGTGGTTTCACTGGTTTTGGTCCTCAAGCCGATGAATTTGATTTATTTTTCGGCAATAAATTAATGCGTAATTTTGCTTCAACAGGTCAATGCCGTTTAATATCTTTGTGTTTAAAAATGGCTAAATTAAATATTTTATGTGAAAGCAACAGTTCTGATTTGGAAAACGTTTTAGTTCTGGTGGATGATGTTACCGGGGAACTTGATGAAATAATGCGCAGGATGTTTTTTAAAGTAATAAGCCGGGCGGGGCAGGCATTTTTTACTTTTACCGAAAAGCCGGATTTTGCTTTTTTTAAAAACTGTGAGTATTATGATATTATAAATGGAGCAGTAAAAAAAATATAGAGGGCTGAGATGAAAGCGATAAATGTTAAACAAATGTGTGAACTTGACCGCCGTAGTATTGAAGAAGCAAAAATTCCAGGGTTTATTTTAATGGAACGTGCCGGCTTGGCGGGCGGCGAAAAAATAATTGAATTTATTGACGAGCGAATTCATTTTACACATGTCAAACGTTTTGTCATTCTTGCCGGTAAAGGAAACAATGGCGGCGATGCTTATGTGGTGGCAAGATACCTTTATCAAAACACGGATATTGAGATAATTATTTATTCGATTTGTGATCTGGAAAAACTTGGAGATGACGCAAAAAAACATGCCGGATTAATTATTGAAGATGTCGATTATTGTATAAAGAAAAAACTAACGGACAGCGATTTCCGGCATGGCGATATTATCATAGACGGTTTACTGGGAACGGGTGTAAAAGGTTCTCTTAGAAAACCTTATGGCAATTGGATAAAAACCGTTAATGCGTCGTTGTTAACTGTTGTCTCCCTGGATATTCCGTCAGGGTTAAACGCCGATAACGGACAGTTAAAAGATGATTGTATAATGTCGGATATGACGGTTACTATGGCTTTGCCAAAGTGTGGTTTAGTGCTTGGAAGAGGCCCTGAATTTTGTGGTTTGCTGCGTTGTGCGGATATTGGTATTCCACAGAAATATGTTGACGAAACAGAAAGTGATTTTGAAGTATGCTTTGCGTCTGATGCCCAAAAACATTTGCCGAGACTGCCGATGAAATCTTATAAAAACAGCGTCGGTTCCGTGTTGATTATTGGTGGCAGTAAAGAATACTACGGGGCTCCTTTTTTGTCCGCCTTAACGGCCCAGCGTGCCGGGGCCGGAGTGGTCAGGGTGGCGGTTCCTGAATCTATCGAAAGGATTCCGGACGCGGCTTTATCGCTGATAGTAACGAAGATTAAAGATAATGGCAGGGGATATTTTTGTTTAGAATCTTTAAAAGAATTAAAACCTTTAATAGACAAAAGTGACGTGCTTGTATTGGGGCCGGGAATAGGTACGGAACGAGACACCTTTCTTTTTGTAAGGGAAATATTAAAAAGCCAGAAGCCTTTAATTATTGATGCGGATGCTTTAAATATTATCGCCGAGTCTCCGGAAATTTATCAGCGGAAGGATTCAAATATTTTAACTCCTCATCCTGGCGAGATGAAACTCTTGCTGGAGGCTTTTGAATTAGAACATTTCAATGATAAAAGCCGGGAGCGTAAAGCAGAGGCTTTAGCTGAATGTCTGGATTCAATAATTGTTTTTAAAGGTTCGCGGACAATAACCGCTTCTCCAGATGGACAAATCACAATAAATTCATCCGGCTGTCCAGCTTTAGCGACAGCCGGCAGCGGCGACTGTTTAACGGGCATAATAGCAGCTTTAAATGCGAAAGCGCAGGAAGATTATTACACCGCCACGGCGGCGGCGGTGTTTATTCATGGGATGACCGGGGAAATAAGTCCGTTTGGAAACCGGGGTTTCACAGCCGACGACATTCACAAATTAATTCCCGAAGCAATGTTGAGAATTTCGGCGTTTGCCTGATAAACGGTTTTATTTTTTTATCCGTCATCATCCGTTATCTTGCGCAAAACAACCGTTATTTGGATTCGGGTAGTTCTGTTCAGGGGCCGGAACCAGACAATGTCCGTTATTTAATAATCTTCTTTTTCTTTCTTGAATTTCTCGTAAAATTCTTTAAATTCTTCTATTAATTCAACACCTTTTTCTTCTTTATCGCGAACGAATGAAGCAAAACCGGAAAGACGTTCGCAAAAATCCGTATCGACGACGTGTTCAACTTTACAGGCAATAGTTTGCGCTTCCGAGGCAGGACAGCCGAGGATTTTAGCATAAAAATCAGCGAGAACTTTATGGCGTTTATTGAGTTCTTTTGCTACTTGTTTGCCATAAATGGTTAAAGAAACGTTTTTGCGCACATCGTAGTTAATCAATTTTTTTTCAGCCAGTTTATGCATTGCCTCAGTTACCGAAGGCATACGGTTGGAAAGTCTTTCAGCAATTGATTTAATATGAGCGTGACCTTCCTTTGAGCTAAGATCATAAATCGTTTCCAAATATATTTGCTGCTTTAAAGTTATATTTTTAAATCTCTTTGCCATTATTTTTCCCTATTATATGAAATATAATATAATACATATAATACATAAAATATCAAATTTATAATATTTTTCAAGTTTAAGCAAAAAATTTCATCCAGACTGGTAATTTTTTGTCTTCGTTATATTGTGGTTAAACGCCAGGGAGGTTTAAAACGTGGAATTTAAAGATAAAGAATTAGCAGGGATATCAGGATTACTTGAATATTTGGAACGTTTTATTACGCCGCGCCGCAAAGAACTTCTTGAAAAGGTTTTAGCTGAGCGAAGCCGTTATTTAACGCTTGTACTTGAGGACGTATGGCATTCCCCCAATGCCAGCGCGGTGATCCGCACTTGTGAGTGTTTCGGGCTTCAGGATCTGTATGTAATCGAAAACAACGCGAAGTTTAAAGCCAATGCGAACGTCGTGCAAGGTTCCGCAAAGTGGATAAATTTACAACGTTTTAACCAGAAAGGCAGCAATAACACCGAAAGCTGCTTTAAGCATTTACGTCAAGCTGGTTACGCGATTGCCGCGACGACTTTAAGGCGGGAAAAACATACTCCGTTGAATGAAATTGCGCTGGATAAAAAATTAGCTGTTTGTTTTGGTTGTGAGGAAACTGGTTTAAGTGATTTTGCACATAAAACGGCGGATTATTTTATTCAATTGCCTATGTATGGTTTTACAGAGAGCTTCAATATTTCCGTGAGCGCGGCATTAGTCCTTCAAACCCTTTGTCAACGCCTGCGGCAAAGCGGTTTTTCCGTAAATTTAAGCGAAGAAGAAAAAGCTGAACTTAAAATTAACTGGGTTAAAAAAAGCATAAAAAACAGTGATTTGCTGATTAAACGTTACTTAAACGAACATTAAAAAGTAGTGCAGCGTTCAATATATGTATGTTATACTCCAGGTAATGCCTCAGTCAATTTTGGTTGAAATAAGCAATGAAATGATTTTTTCAGCTCCGCAGGAGCGGCCTAACCGTAGCCCCGGGTATAACCCGGGGAAACATGGTATCGCCTCATAATTGAGCTCCGTAGAAGCGGCTGAACAAGAGATGATTAAGCCGCTCCCGTGGAGCTTAATCGGGTTTACGATTTTAAACCCCGGGTTGCACCCGGGGCTACGGTTAAATCATCCCTGCGGGATTAAAAATCATCATGTATTTACATAAACCAATATTCAGTGAGGCATTACATACTCCAGAGAAATATATCTTAAATTTTGTTCATAAACTCTTTACTAATCTATCGTATCGTTGTATATTCCGGATTATGGAAAAAGCACCTGCACATCTTCCAGACAACAAACAGAACGAATTGAAACGAATTGTTTCAGCTCTTACTGGATCTAACTAAAAAAATCTGCAAACAAAAGATCGAGAGTTTTACAAAACAAATACACTATGCATGAGTATGGCCTCTTCAAGCTGTAAGCGCCAGGCCGGGAAACAACACTTAGTTTTGGGAATTCCATAAATTTTAAAGTTCATATTTTGTTAATGTCCCAAATTCTGTGAAATAATCTTATAGTTTCCAATGTCAATGACGACATTGCCGATAATATTCATTTTCTTTTTCCAGTATTCCTCCCA